>SXGR01571327.1_pt1 | contig 15548 bp, 11 predicted proteins | sample 3174711 | NCBI WGS metagenome assembly SXGR01 (sample SAMN11356860, study PRJNA531348) | freshwater metagenome | isolation source: freshwater sample F1-60 | place: China: Fuxian Lake, Yuxi | collected 2017-12-25
AGTTAATCTCTGGTTGTCGCGACTGCACACCCCTGCACCGTGACGATTGTTTACGGTGCCGAAAAACTTTCGTTAAGCGAAAATATAACGAATTAAAGCATTACGGCCAAAATCCGCGAGATATTGCGGACGCCCTAAAAGAAAAGCGCAATATGTTGTGCCCAAGGTGCTTGACAACCATTAGTTACAGGCGCATATTGGGGTCCGCGCTCGAAGATGACTTTCAATCGCTAGACACCTCCCGGCGTCAAACGATTGAGACTGAATCGGAGCCGAGTACGAAACGAAAAGAGCCGATTTAGAGACGTCAGACCGCGCGTACCAAACAACTTTAGAAGTACTTAGTTTAGATAGGGCGTCCGCCCCATAGGGGAGGGGTGTCGCCATTCGGAGGAAGAAGCATGCAGGACGCTTCCCAGAAGGGTTTGTCAGCGGCACCCGCCGGACAGACCTCGAGTTCGTCGTCGGGAAACGCAGAGTCGACGGAGTCAGCAAGAAACCGAAAGTCTCAGGCCTTCACCGGCCTGGAGTTTCCGCGTTTTTTCACGGCTGCCGGTAGCGATCCGTTCGACCTGGTCGAATGGGAGCTGCGCGACGCCATCATCGGCAACGAGAAGGGCACCGTTGTTTTCGAACAGCGGGGCGTCGAGATGCCGAAGTCGTGGTCGCAGCAGGCCACCAACATCGTGGTCTCAAAATATTTCCGGGGGCACGTCGGCTCGCCCGAGCGTGAACAGTCGGTCAAGCAACTGATTGGCCGCGTCGTCGACACCATCACCGGCTGGGCGCGCAAGCAGAAGTATTTCGCGTCCGATGCGGCGCTTCAGGCGTTCAGCGACGACTTGAAGTTCCTGCTGGTGCACCAGAAGGCGGCCTTCAACAGCCCGGTGTGGTTCAACTGCGGGTTCGAAAAGGCGCCGCAGTGTTCGGCGTGCTTCATCAATGCCGTTGATGACACCATGGACTCGATTCTTGGCCTGGCCAAGACCGAGGGCATGCTGTTCAAGTTCGGCTCGGGCACGGGCAGCAACCTCTCGGCGATTCGCTCGTCGAAGGAACTGCTTGCCGGCGGCGGCACGGCCTCGGGGCCGGTGTCGTTCATGAAGGGCTTCGACGCGTTCGCCGGTGTGATCAAGTCGGGCGGCAAGACGCGCCGCGCGGCCAAGATGGTCATTCTCAACGCCGAGCACCCCGACATCGTCGACTTCATCAGTTGCAAGGTTGAGGAAGAGAAGAAGGCGTGGGCGCTGATCGATGCCGGCTACGACGGCTCGTTCACCGGCACCGCCTACGGCTCGGTGTTCTTCCAGAACTCGAACAACTCCGTCCGCGTGACCGACGAGTTCATGCGCGCGGTGCTCGATGATGGCCTGTGGCAGACCAAAGCGGTGACAAGCGGTGAGGTGATGGATACCTACCAGGCGCGCGACCTCATGCGCCTGATCGCCGAAGGCACCTGGGTGTGCGGCGACCCCGGCATGCAGTTCGACACCACCGTCAACGAGTGGCACACCAGCCCGAACACGGCCCGCATCAACGCCAGCAACCCGCGCTCGGAATCCCTGTTCCTGGACGACTCGGCCTGCAACCTGTCGTCGCTGAACCTGATGACGTTCGTCAAGGACGACGGCGAGTTCGACGTTGAGGCGTATCGCGCGGCGTGCCGTACCATGATCACCGCGCAGGAGATCCTGGTCGACAATTCGAGCTACCCGACTCCGGCGATTGCCAAGAACAGCCATGCCTTCCGTCCGCTCGGCCTCGGCTACGCCAACCTCGGTGCGTTGCTGATGTCGCGCGGCCTGCCCTACGACAGCGATGGCGGCCGCGATTACGCCGGTGCGCTGACCGCGGTGATGACCGGCGAGGCCTACGCCCAGTCCGCGCGCATCGCGCGCGACCACGGCGGTCCGTTCTCGGGCTACGACATCAATCGCGAGCCGTTCCTGCGCGTCATGCGCAAGCATCGCGATGCGATCAAGGACATCAATCAGAAGCACGTGCCCGATGACCTCTATGCCGGCGCCAAGCAGGCGTGGGATGAGGCGGTCGAGCTTGGCGAAGACTTCGGCTACCGCAACGCGCAGGCTACCGTACTCGCGCCCACCGGCACTATCGGCTTCATGATGGATTGCGACACCACCGGCGTCGAACCTGACATCGCGCTGGTGAAGTACAAGAAGCTGGTTGGCGGCGGCATGATGAAGATCGTCAACCAGACGGTGTCGCCCGCGCTCAGGAAGCTCGGCTACACGGCTGCGCAGATCGACGACATCATCAAGCACATCGACGAGCAGGAAACCATTGAAGGCGCGCCCCACCTGATGGCGCGCGACCTGCCGGTGTTCGACTGCGCCTTCAAGGCGTCGAAGGGCGAACGCTCGATCCACTACATGGGCCACATCAAGATGATGGGTGCCACCCAGCCGTTCATCTCGGGTGCGATCAGCAAGACCGTGAACGTGCCGAAGGATGCCTCGGTCGAGGACATCGAGCAGGCCTACCTCGAGTCGTGGCGCCTCGGCGCCAAGGCCGTCTCGATCTACCGTGACGGCTCCAAGCGCACGCAGCCGCTCAATACCTCGAAGGCGGCGATCGATGCCAAGGGCGTCGTCATCAGCCAGCAGACTACCGACACCGTGAAGGCGGCGGTCGCGGCCGCGCTCGCCCAGCGCGCCCCCGCCCGGCGCAAGTTGCCGGACGAACGCCAGGCGATCACGCACAAGTTCGACATCGCCGGACACGAGGGCTACATCACGGTGGGCCTGTTCGAAGACGGCATGCCGGGAGAAATTTTCCTGGTGATGGCGAAGGAAGGCTCGACCATCTCGGGCTTCGCCGACGCGTTTGCCCAGGCCATCAGCTACGCGCTGCAGTACGGCGTGCCGCTGCAGGCGCTGGTCGACAAGTTCAGTCACGTGCGGTTCGAGCCGTCGGGCATGACCAAGAACGCCGACGTGCGCTTCGCCAAGTCGATCGTCGACTACATCTTCCGTTGGATGGCGTCGAAGTTCCTGTCGGCCGAGGCGCAGTTCAACGCCGGCGTGAACAACCGTGACGAAGCGGTTGGCTACGGAGCGGAACCGGCCGCCGTGCCCGCACCCAAGGTGACCGCGTCGCCCACCGCGAAGGTGAGCACCACGGGTGTGATCGTGCCGCAGACTCACCAGTTCGCGGCCATGCAAAACCAGGAGGACGCGCCACCGTGCACGACCTGCGGGTCGATCATGGTGCGCAGCGGCGCCTGCTACAAGTGCAGCAACTGCGGCACGACCAGCGGCTGCGCGTAGTCAAACCACGAAGGACGCTTGGTAAGAGGCTGAACCAGGGAAGGCCGGGAGCAATCCCGGCCTTTGCTCTTTTAGGAACGTCGTGGGCCTGCTCGAGATACTCGAAAAATACTGGGGCTACAGCTCCTTCCGGCCGCTTCAGCTCGAGGCGATGGAGGCGGTGATGGCCGACCGCGATTCGCTGCTGGTGCTGCCCACCGGTGGCGGCAAGTCGCTGTGCTTCCAGGCGCCAGCGATCGCCCGCGACGGGCTGGCCATTGTCGTGTCGCCGCTTATTTCGTTGATGAAGGACCAGGTCGACACGCTCGTCGGCAACGGGGTGCCGGCGGCGTACTACAACAGCGGGATGTCGTCAGAGGCGCGGACCGAGGTCACCCGCGGCATTCGCGACGGCCACTACCGGATGCTCTACGTCGCGCCCGAACGGCTGGTCGGTGATGGCGGCGACGGCTTCCTCAGGCTGATCGAATCGAACCCTGTCAGTTTCATCGCCGTCGATGAGGCGCACTGCATCAGCCAGTGGGGCCACGACTTCCGTACTGAGTATCGGCAGCTGGCGCGGCTGCGCGAGCGATGGCCGTCGGTCAGCATGCACGCCTACACCGCGACCGCGACCGCCCGGGTCCGCCGCGACATCATCGACCAGCTCGGCCTGCGCGATGCCGCCGAACTGGTGGGATCATTCGACCGGCCGAACCTGGTGTATCGCGTCCTGGCCCGGGCGACGCTCAAGGCGCAGATTCTCGACGTACTGGGCCGCCATCGCGGCCAGGCCGGGATCATCTACTGCACCTCGCGCAAGGAAGTGGACAGCCTGTCGCAATGGCTGAACGACACCGGCTGGCGATCGCGACCGTATCACGCCGGCCTGCCAGACGACGAGCGCAGCCGTAACCAGGATGCGTTTCTGAACGAAGAAGTGGACCTGGTGGTCGCGACGGTGGCCTTCGGCATGGGCATCGATCGCTCCGATGTGCGTTTTGTGATCCACTCGGGCGCGCCGCAATCGCTCGAGCACTATCAACAGGAATCAGGCCGCGCCGGCCGTGACGGCCTCGAGGCCGAGTGCGTGCTGATCGCGTCGGGCGCCGACTTCCTGAAGTGGCGCGTGATGCTCGAGAAGAACGGCGAGATGTCCGACGCGCGCCGGGCCCTGCTGCGCGACATGGAGCGTTACGCGGCCAGCGTCGGCTGCCGCCACAAGCGGTTGGTCGGCTACTTCGGGGAGCAGTTCACGAAGGATGACTGTGGCGCCTGCGACTACTGCCTGGGCGAGCTGGAAACGATGGCCGATGCCGTCATCATTGCCCGCAAGGTGTTGTCGTGCGTGGCTCGGGTCGGGCAGCGTTTCGGCGCCGCTCACGTCGGCAACGTGCTGCGCGGCAGCGACAGCGAGCAGGTGCGATCGCGCGGCCACCACGAGCTGTCGGTCTTTGGCCTGATGACAGACGCCAGCATCGACGAGCTGCGTGGCTACATCGATCAACTGCTGGCGCACGGGCTGCTGCAACAGGGTGGAGACGAGTATCCGATCCTGCAGCTCACGGCCGAAGGTCTGGCGCTCTTGAAAGATGCCGGCGCGCAACCGGACCTGGCGCTCGCCCGGCAGAAGCGTCCCGAGAAGGGCCGTCTGCCCAAGCGGGCGCGGGTCGAGACTGAAGGGTGGGAAGGCGTCGACCGCGAGCTGTTCGAGCGCCTGCGCGCCATGCGCATGCAGGTGGCGCGCAAGCGCGGCGTGCCACCCTACGTCATCTTCCACGACACCACCTTGCGCGAGATCGCGCGCACCAAGCCGGCGACGATCGAGGAACTACGTCACGTCAAAGGCGTCGGTGACCGCAAGGCGGCGGACCTCGGCGAGTTGATCCTCTCGATCATTGCCACGTCCTGACGACGAAGCGGCGAGATACAATGCCGCCACCCTTCAATGACGCGTCAGTACTGTCACGTCGGCTCAGGCACCATTGCCTACCTTGATTCGGCTCCGGGTGACAGCACGCTGCGCACCTACGTGTTGCTGCACGCGTTTCCGCTTGGCGCCAACCAGTGGGAGCCACAAATGCGGAGCATCCCGGCCGGTTGGCGGCTGATTACGCCGGACTTGCGCGGCTTTGGTGGCTCGACGGAGCTCGATTCGCTCAGCGCGCTGGCCATTACCGACTTCGCGGACGACGTCGTGGATTTGCTGGAGGAGTTGTCGATTGAGCGCGCGGTGATTGGCGGACTGTCGATGGGTGGTTACGCCGCGCTGGCGTTGTTGCAGGGCACCCCGCAGGTGATCGAGGCGCTCGTCCTCGCCGATACCCGGGCGACGGCGGATTCGCCTGAAGGCCGCGCCAATCGCCGCAACCTGCTCGCGCTGGTTGACCGCGAAGGGCCGTCGGGCGTGGCGCGCGAGATGATGCCAAAGCTGCTCGGCAAGACCACGCGCGAGTCGAATCCCGGCATCGAAGCGCAGGTGCGACGGCTGATCAAGCAGCAGTCGCCGGCGGCTATTCGCGGCGCCATTCACCGCATGATGCAGCGGCCCGACTCGACCGCGCTGCTGCCGCAGATCACCGTGCCCACCCTCGTGATCGTCGGCGAAGAAGACGAACTGACGCCGCCCGAGGATTCGCGGCGCATTGCCGAGGCGGTGCCGGGCGCGACCCTCATCACGATCCCCGGTGCGGGCCACCTGTCGAATCTCGAGCAGCCGGATGCATTCAACGCCGCGTTGACCGCGTTCTTGGCTAAGCTCTAAAGACGATGCGATTGATTGCCACGGCCCTGCTGGTTGCCCTGGTGGCCGGACTGCCGGCTGCACAGGAACCGGTCGTGGTCACGGTCGACCCCCTGCACAAACGATTTGACGAAATTCTCGACCTCTACGTCCGTGATGGCCTCGTGTATTACTACGCGCTCAAGGTGGAGCGCAGCAAGTTCGATCGCTACGTGCAGGCGGTCAGCGACGTCAGTGCCGACATGCTCGCCCAGTGGCCGCAATCGCGACAACTGGCGTACTGGATCAACGCCTACAACGCCTTTGTTCTGCGCACCGTGATCGACGGCTACCCGATTCGCGGCAAGGCCCCGGACTACCCGGCGAACAGCATCAGGCAGATTCCCGGTGCCTTCGAGCGGCACACCTTCCGCGTCGGCGGCCGGCAGTTGACGCTCGACGCGATTGAGCGAGACGTGATCGGCGCGTTCGATGACCCGCGCGCGTTGCTCGCGCTCAGCCGCGGGGCCGTCGGCGGTAGCCGCCTCAAGAGCGAAGCGTTCACGTCGGAACGGCTCGACCAGCAATTGACGACGATGACGAGCGAACTAGTGACGCGGCGGGTGCTCGTGCAGGTGGATGCCGGCAACAACCGCCTGTCGGTGAACCCGATGTTCTCGTGGCGCGAAGCGCTGTTCACCCGCACCCTCGCCAGTCGCTCGCCGGTCGTCTACGCCTCACGAAGCCCGTTGGAGCGAGCCGTGCTGGCCTTGATCGAGCCGTTGATTGTGCCGAACGAAGCGGAGTTCTTGCGCACGAACGAGTTCAGCATGGTGTTTCACGAATTCGATTGGAGATTGAACGACTTGACCGGTCGATAGGATGCGTATGGTGCCATTTGGTGATCTATGGATCTAGAGCTGACAGGAAAAGTGGCGGTCGTGACCGGCGGTAGCCGCGGCATTGGGTGCGCGGCGGCGAAGGCGTTGATCGCGGAGGGCGCGCATGTGGTCGTATGTGCGCGTGGCGCCGAGCAGTTGCGGATGGCCGTTGAGCAGGTGCGCACGGTGGCGACCAATGGCGCGAAGGCCGCAGGCGTCACCGCCGATGTGTCGACCGAAGCCGGCGTGGCGACGGTGATTGACGCCGCGGTTGCGACCTTCGGCCGTCTCGATGTCCTCGTCAACAACGTTGGCTTGGCTAAGGGCGCCGATCTCGAAAGCACGAGCGATGCTGAATGGCAGGAGGCCTTCGAGCAGACACTGTTTCCGGCCATTCGCGCGTCACGGCTGGCCGTGCCGCACATGCGCCAGCAGGGTGGCGGTGCGATCGTGACGGTGTCGTCGATCTTTGGCCGCGAGTCTGGCGGCCGCATGACTTACAACGCTGTGAAAGCCGCGGAGATCAGCCTGACGAAGTCGCTGGCGCAACAGCTGGCCAAGGATCAGATTCGGGTGGTTTCGGTTGCGCCGGGTTCGATCCTGTTCGAGGGCGGATCCTGGTGGCAGCGCGTGCAGGCCGATCCCCGAGGGATGGCCGAGTTTGTCGCACGGGAACTGCCGTTGGGCCGCTTCGGCACGCCGGAAGAGATTGGCGCCGCGATCGCGTTCCTGGCGTCACCCAAGGCCAGCTGGGTGAGCGGCACTACCGTGGTTGTGGACGGCTGTCAGTCGCGGATGTTCTAAACCAGATGTAGTAAACCGGTAGTCCAAGCAGCACCACCCCGAACGTGATCGAGGTCCAGAGCGGATCACTAATCAAGGCGTTTACGATCAGGTAGACCGCGGCCGCGATGAACACGGCCGGCACGTACGGGTAGCCCACCACCTTATAGGGCCGATTCAGGTTCGGCTGCGACTTGCGCAAGGTGTAGATGGCGGCGACGCTCAGCGCGTAGAACGGCCACATCGCCAGCACAAAGGTATCGGTCAGCTGCTCAAACGTCTGCGTCATCACCATCGCCACGCCCAGCATCGTGGCCAGGCCGATCGCGACGTGCGGCGTCTGCCACGTCTGGTGAACCTTGGCGATGGGCGCGAACAGCAGCTTGTCGTCGGCCATGGCGAAGAAGATGCGCGGCGAGGCGAGCATGCTGCCCATCAACGATCCAAAGGTGGAAATCATCACGACCACCGCGATGAACGAGACGCCGGCCTGCCCGAACAGCGCGCCCATGGTATCGGCGGCAATCAGGCGCGAGCTGGCCATCGTCTCGATCGGGCTCACATACAGGTAGGCCGCGTTCGCCAGCACGTAGATGGCGATGATCATCACCGTGCCGATAATGATCGCGCGCGGCAGGTTGCGCTGCGGCTCCTTGACCTCGCCGCTGGCAAAGGTCAGATCCGCAAACCCGTCGTAGGCCCACATCACCGAAATCAACGCCAGGCCGAAGACGCCGGCGTCGACGGTGGCACCGTTCGACGCCAGGTGGCTAATCGACGCGCCGGCGTTGCCACCCAGCAGAAAGGCAGCGCCGACCAGCAAGGCGAGCGCGCCGAACTTGGTCACGGTCGAGATACCCGCAAACAGCGCACCCAACTGAACGCCGACGATGTTGGTCACCCCGGCGAAGATGATCGCCGCGGCCGCGAGGTAGTCAGCCCAGGCCGGATGAGCAATGGGATCGAGTCCGAACACCCGCATGAAGTACTCGCCGAATACCGACGAGATGCCGCCGAGCGCTGCGGCGCGAATCAGCACCAGTTGCGCCCAGCCGTAGAGAAAAGCGTAGGGCCGGCCCCAGCCCTCGCGCAGGTAGACATACATGCCGCCCGTTTCGGGCATGGCCGCCGACAGCTCCGCGAAGGCCAGTGCCCCGCACAGCACGATTATGCCGCCGAGCACCCACACGCCCATCATCAGGACGGGATCGGGCACCCGCGTGGCTATGCCGGCCGGGGTGCGGAAAATACCGCCGCCAATGGTGATGCCGATGACGAGGCCGATCGAGCTCAGGAGGCCAAGGCGGCGGACGAGGGTAGGCATTAAGGGGAACTATAGTGGACAATCCCGGCCGCGGCCGAATTCCACCAGGCTTTTGTCATTTGTTCGCCCTTTCGTCAGATGATCGTGTAGCATTGCACACGATTACCTATGGCGTCAGATCCGGCGACGCTGCCCGTGCGGCGCGCACTCGAACACAAGCAGGTCGCCCTCCAGAGCGCCCTTCAGGTCCTCGCTTCAGGCTCTGAGCTCGACCGCCCTGATACCCCAGATGAGGTTGTGACGGCGGTGCGGCGCCTGCCTGCGGTCGAGGCGGCGTATGCGCCATTTCCCGCCGGCATCGACCCGCGTCTGCGGGCCGCGTTCGAAGCGCGTGGTGTGCAGCAGCTCTACACGCACCAGGCCGAGGCGTTCGACCTGGTGACGCAAGGCCGGCACGCCGTGGTCACCACGCCCACGGCATCGGGCAAGACGCTCTGCTACAACCTGCCGGTGCTCGATCGCATCCTGAAGAACCCGGCGACGCGCGCGCTGTATCTGTTCCCGACCAAGGCGCTGGCGCAGGATCAGATGGCCGAGCTGCACGAGCTCGTGGGCGCCATTGCGAAAGTGGCGGGCGACGAGGGCCAGGAAGAAATCGGCGTGCACACCTACGATGGCGACACGCCGCAGGATGCCCGCCGCACCATCCGCACCAAGGCGCACATCGTCCTCAGCAATCCCGACATGCTGCACTCGGGCATCCTGCCGCACCATCCGCGCTGGGCCAAGCTGTTCGAAAATCTGCAGTTCATCATCATCGATGAACTGCACGCGTACCGGGGCGTGTTCGGCAGCCACCTGGCCAACGTGCTGCGGCGCCTGCAGCGTATTTGCCGCCACTACGGCTCGAATCCGCAGTTCATCTGCTCGTCGGCGACCATCGCCAATCCGTCGGAACTGGCGGCAGGGCTGACGGAGCGGCCGTTCTCGCTCGTGAGCAAGAGCGGCGCGCCGAGAGGCGAGAAGTTCTTCGTGTTCGTCAATCCGCCGGTGGTCAATCGCGAGCTGGGTATTCGCAAGTCGTACGTCGCGGAATCGCGGCGCGTCGCCGGCGAGTTCCTGCGCCGCAATCTCCAGGTGATCGTGTTCGCGCAGAGCCGGACGACCACCGAGATACTGACGACCTACCTGAAAGAAGACTTCGAAGACGTGCCGGGCATGCCCGAACGCATTCGCGGCTACCGCGGTGGCTACCTGCCGCTGCGTCGCCGTGAGATCGAGAAGGGCTTGCGCGCCGGTGAGGTGCGCGGCGTGATTTCGACCAACGCACTTGAGCTTGGCATCGACATCGGCGCCCTCGACGTGTGCGTGATGACCGGCTATCCGGGCACGATCGCCTCGACCTGGCAGCGGGCCGGACGGGCCGGCCGGCGCACCGGCCAGTCGGCGGCCGTGCTGGTGTCGTCCAGCGCACCGATTGATCAGTTCGTGGTGCGGCATCCCTCGTACTTTTTCGACGCCTCACCCGAACATGCGCTGGTCAATCCAGACAACCTGCACATTCTGGTGGACCACGTGAAGTGCGCCGCCTTCGAGTTGCCATTCACGACCGAGGAGTCGTACGGCCAGGTCAACGTGCAAGAGGTGCTCGGCGTGCTGCAGGAATCAGGCCTCGTGCATCGCTCGGGTCACGAGGACGAAGCGGGGCAGTGGCACTGGACCAGTGAGTCGTATCCGGCCAACGCGGTCAGCTTGCGGTCGATTTCTTCCGACAACTTCGTGATTACCGATCACACCAGCGGCGCGAAGGTGATTGGCGAAACCGATTTCACCAGCGCGCTGTCGACACTGCATCCCAGGGCCATCTACATGGTCGAGGGCAAGATTTTCCAGGTGGAGGAGCTCGACTTCGTGGGCCGCAAGGCCCACGTGAAGGAAGTAGACTGCGACTACTACACCACGGCGATCAACTACACCAAGGTCACGATCCTGGAGCGGTTTGCGTCGGACTCGCCAAACGTGGCGCTGCACGGCGAGGTGCACGTGGTGTCGCGCGTGGTCGGCTTCAAGAAGATCAAGTTCCACACCAACGAGAACGTCGGCTCGGGCGAACTCGACCTGCCCGAACAGCAGATGCACACCACCTCGTACTGGCTGGAGATTCCTCTCGAGATCATGAACGCGCTGCCGTACGCCACCGACGATCGCCGCGACGGCGTCGTCGGGCTGGCGTTTGCCATGAAGCAGGTGGCGCAGCTGCTGTTGATGTGCGACGCGCGCGACGTCGGACTGTCGGTGAACGCTGGAGAAACTGACGGAGACGACACGCCGCGCATCTTTATTTACGACGCCTATCCCGGCGGCATCGGCTTCAGCGCGCCCCTGTGGGGAATGCAGTGGGAGCTGCTGTCGAAGGCGAGCGCTCTTATCGCGGGTTGTGACTGCGAGACCGGCTGCCCGACATGCGTGGGCCCCGTGGGCGAGACCGGACCGCTGGCCAAGACGGTGGCACTCAGGCTGCTGGAGCACCTGTTAACTGCCGCGGCCGAGTTGCCGCCGCTGGCCATTTCGTCCCCAGAAGACCTAGTACCCTTCTAGCCATGTCGACGCTCGACCGGCTGCGCGGCATCGTCCAGGGCACCAAGCCTTCGGCAGTTCCCATAGCGACTTCCTCACAACCCGACATCGCCAGCGCCGCCTCAACGCTCGGCGGCTCGGTCCGCGAACGTGCCGAAGGCGGCGTGATCGTGGTCGACCGCGAATATCGCGCTGACGATCTGCATGGCTTCTGTCGCATCGGCGACATCATCGAGACGCTGAACGAAGAGCGGGACGCGTTGGCGGCCATCGCCCGTGCTTGGCCCACCAGGGCCCTTTCTTCACCTTTGCTGTTTCTCGACCTGGAAACCACGGGCCTCTTCACCGGCGCTGGCACGCAGGCCTTCCTGGTTGGGTGCGCGGCGATCGATGGCGACGCCATCTGTGTCCGTCAGTTCCTGATGCCTGGCTTCGAGCACGAGCGTGCGGTGCTCGCGGAACTGGCGGCGTTTGCCGCGACGCATGGGGCGCTCGTGACCTATAACGGCAAGACCTTCGACGTGCCGTTGATCGAAACGCGATTCCTGTTTCACCGCCTGCCATTCCCGCTGGCCGAGACGCCGCACCTTGACATGCTGCACCCCGCGCGGCGATTGTGGCGCGGCCGGCCGGCCACCGCCGGACCGGATCCTGATGACAGCAGTTGCTCGCTGTCGGTGCTCGAGAAGCACCTGGCGGGCCTGCATCGCGTGGGCGACGTGCCCGGCTTCGAGATACCGTCGCGGTATTTCCAGTTTGTCCGCGACGGCGATGCCCGTCCCCTGGAAGCCGTGCTCGAGCACAATCGCCTGGACCTGGTCTCGCTGGCCGCCGTGATGGCGCGGGCGTTGACTCTCGTCAGCCGCGGCCCGCTCGAATCGTCCAACCCCAACGAGTGTTTCGGCCTGGCGCGGCTCTACGAGCGAGCCGGCTCGCACGACAACGCCGAAGGCGCGTTATTGCGAAGCATTGACCTGGCCAAGAAGATTGGCACTGAGCCCGATATGCACGCCGATGCGTTGCGCCGGCTGGCGTGGCTTCGGCGGCGAGGCGGCCGCGTGCACGAAGCCGCGGAGGCCTGGCGTGAGTTGGCGATACTGCCGCGATGCGCCGGGTCACTGAGGCGCGAAGCCAAGGAAGCGCTGGCGATTTACCACGAGCATCGCTCGCGCGACCTCGGCGAGGCGCGTTCGCTGGTTCTTGATGTGCTGAAGGATGATCTCGAGGGCAACCGCAAAGCCGCCGCAGAGCATCGACTGCAGCGGCTCGACCGCAAGTTGGCCGTACGCGAACAGGGCGGCTTGGTGGCCGCCTTGGACGACACGTTGGGTTCCGGCCTGACTTAGCTGGGCTTCTTGGCCGTCTTGGCTTTGGTGGCCTTCACTGCGGTGGCCGCGGTCTTGGCCTTCTCGACCGTCTGCGCGCCGAACTTCTTGGTGAAGCGCGTGATGCGGCCTTCGGTGTCGAGCAGCTTCTGGCGGCCCGTGAAGAACGGGTGGCAGCTCGAGCAGACGTCTAGGTGGAGGTCCTTGCTCGTCGACTTGGTCATCCACTTCGCGCCACAGGCGCAGTGGGCTTCGACTGCAAGGTATTCGGGGTGAATATTCGGCTTCATGGTCAGCGTCCTTCTGCTGGATCCGGAGCGGTAGGCTCACTTTCCAGCGCGCTTACGAAACTCCCATTCTAGCACGCGGCCCAGCACCCCAGGAACCCCAGGGCCCTTAGCATTTTGGTATTTGCTGGGTAAAACAGTGAATCGCGCCCAAGCCCCAAATCAGGGCGCGGCAGTCCACGCTAATGACCTCGCGCTTCGGGAGGTGACGCTGCAGAACGGCCATGGCCTGGCGATCTCGGGAGGGCTGGCCGAATGTCGGCACCAGCAGGGCGCCGTTCACGAAGTAGAAGTTCAGATAGGTCGCCGGCAGGCGCTGGCCGTCGTACGACACCGGCTTAGGCATGGGCAGCTCGACGATGTCGAACGGCCGCCCGGCCTGGTCTCGCGCCTGGTCGAGGGCGCGGCGCGCGCGCTGCAGGATGGCGTAGTTCGGGTCGCGCTTGTTGGTCTCGATGCCGATGGCAATCGTGCGCGCGTCCACGAACCGCGCGAGGTCGTCGATGTGGCCGTCGGTGTCGTCGCCCGCGATGCCGTCACCCAGCCACACGATGTGCTGCTGCCCGTAGAAGTCGCGCAGGAAGCACTCGACGTCGGTCTTCGAGAGTTTGGGATTACGATTCTTATTGAGCAGGCACGAGGTCGTGGTCAGCACCGTGCCGTCGCCATTGAAGTCGACCGCGCCGCCCTCCATCACGATGCCGGGGTAAAACACCGGCAACTTCAGCTTCTCGGCAATCCTCGTCGGAACTGCATCGTCCGCATCGTACGGCGGATACTTGCCGCCCCACGCGTTGAAGCCCCAGTCGACGATGGCGGCTTCGGTCTTGCCGCGCCGCGTGCGCAGGACGAAGGCCGGGCCGTGATCGCGCGCCCACGACTCGTTGGTCTTGATGTGATGGCAGTGCACGCGTCGCAGCGGCACCTGGCGCGATCGCAGGAACTCGCGCACCAGCCGCTCGTAGTTGCCATTGGGCACGTTGAGGTGCACCTCTTCGCGCGTGACCAGCACGCGGATGAGGCCGGCGATGTCCTCAATGGCTTCGTGATACCGCTCGGGGAACGAGATGCCCTCGGGACGAGGCCAGGAGATCAATGTGCCGTGGTGGGGGTGCCATTCCGGCGGGAACGAAAAGCCGTGTTCCGCCGGCGTGCCCTTGAGCGTGCGAGCCCTGGCCATCAATCCGAGAAGCGCTTGGTGAGATCGCCGTAGGCGTCGATGCGGCGATCGCGCAGGAACGGCCAGTGGGTGCGGCTGAACTCGACGTTGGCGAGGTCGCACGGCACCACCATCACGGCTTCCTGGTTGACCGGCGCTCGTCCGACCACCTGGCCGTTGGGGGAAGCGACAAACGACTGGCCCCAGAACACCAGGCCGTTCTTATCGACCGGCGCGCCGCCGGTGCTCTTGATGAACTCGTGGCCGATGCGGTTCGGCACGCACACGTAGCAGCCGTTGGCCACGGCGTGACTGCGCTGGATCAACTCCCACGAGTCGTGCTGCGCCGCGCCGTATTGCTTCTTCTCAGATGGGTGCCAGCCGATCGCGGTGGGATAGAACAAAATCTCGGCGCCCTGCATGGCCGTGAGCCGTGCGCCTTCCGGGAACCACTGATCCCAGCAGATTAGCACGCCGATGGTGGCCACCTTCGTCTTCCAGGCGCGGAAGCCGGTGTCGCCGGGCGTGAAGTAGAACTTCTCGTAGAACAGCGGGTCGTCCGGGATGTGCATCTTGCGATACACCCCCATCAGCGAGCCGTCGGCGTCGATGACGGCGGCGGTGTTGTGATACACGCCGGCAGCGCGCTTCTCGAACAGCGACGCGACAATCACCGCGCGATACTTCTTGGCAAGCTTGCCGAACGCGTCGGTCGACGGACCGGGGATGCTCTCGGCCAGCGCGAAGAAACGATGCTCTTCGCTCTGGCAGAAATACTGCGACCGAAACAGCTCCTGCGTGCAGACGATCTTGGCGCCCTTCTTCAGGGCGCGCTCGAGCAGCGCCAACTGCTTCGCGAGGTTCTTCTTGGGATCTTCGCCGCACGCCATCTGCGTGAGGCCCACCTTCACCGTGGTCGACGCGGCCATCTCGGTATCTTACTTCCCCTGTTGCATCGCTGACAGGAACTCGGCGTTGGTCTTGGTCTTGCCCATCTTCGAGAGCAGCAGTTCCATGGCCTCGACCGCCGATAGCGGCGTCAGCACGCGCCGCAGCACGTAGACGCGGGCGAGGTCTTCCTTCGACAGGAGTAGCTCTTCCTTGCGGGTGCCGCTCTTCTGGATGTCGATGGTGGGGAAGACGCGGCGGTCGGCGAGCTTGCGGTCCAGGTGCACTTCCTTGTGGCCGGTGCCATTGAACTCTTCTAAGATCCCTTCGTCCATGCGCGAGCCGGTGTCGACGAGCGCTGTGGCGACTTTGGTCAGGGCGCCGCCTTGTCCG
>SXGR01550321.1_pt1 | contig 15547 bp, 13 predicted proteins | sample 3174711 | NCBI WGS metagenome assembly SXGR01 (sample SAMN11356860, study PRJNA531348) | freshwater metagenome | isolation source: freshwater sample F1-60 | place: China: Fuxian Lake, Yuxi | collected 2017-12-25
AGCGCGTGGCGCTGGCCCGGGCGCTTGTCATCAATCCGCCGCTACTTCTGCTTGACGAGCCTCTCAGCAACCTCGACCGACAGCTACGGGAGGACATGCGCCTCGAACTGAAGCACCTTCAGCGCAGCATCGCGCAAACGACGATCTATGTAACCCACGACCAAGATGAGGCGCTTTCACTGTCCGATCAGGTGGTGGTCATGAACGTGGGCCAAGTCGAGCAACACGGTAGCCCGCACGAAATCTACTTCGAGCCTCGCACAGAGTTTGTCGCGCGCTTCATCGGAAAGGCGACTTTCCTCGAGACAGTTCTCGAAGGCGTAGGCATCGACGGAGCTACCCGGCTACGCACCGTCGACGGCACCTATGTGCAGGTGGCCAAGTTGCGCTGTCGGGATGCTGTCGGGCGCGGCGGGCGCGCCCTGCTTGCCGTGCGGCCAGAAGAGGTTTCCCTCGCTTCGCCGAACGACATCGGCGCCCTGCGGGCACGCGTCGTAGAGTTTCTGTTTCTGGGCAACGTTTATCGTTACCAGCTCGTGCTGGACAATGGCAGCGACGTGTTCTTTGACAGCCGGGTTCCGCTCGAGGGTGGCGAATTTGCATATGTCCGGTTCGATGGCGGATGCCTCGTGCCAAGGGCAGAATAATGACTTCAGTCGCGCCCAACTCGGTGATTGCCGAACGGCCTCGACGGTTCCTGCGGGCAATCGGCCCGCATTGGCTTTTGCTCCTGCCGTCAGCCGTCATTCTGATCGGCTTGTTCGGATTTCCGCTCGCATGGCTGGCACAATTCAGCGTGACCCCGCCTGGCCAGCAGCCGTCCTTTCTCGGCGCCATGACGGCGGAGAATTACTCACGTTTTCTCGGCGACGCGTTCTATCTCGAGCGAATCTTGTTGACGACAGTGCGTGTCTCCCTATCGTCTTGCCTGTTCGCCATATTGATCGGTTACCCGCTCGCCTTTTTCGTCGCCCAGACCCGTAATCAGAAGATCAAGGCGATCCTGATCGCTGCGATCGTGTGCCCGCTTTGGCTGAATACCGTCATCCGTGTCTTTGGAGTGATGCTACTTCTGTTCGACAATGGGCCTGTCGTAAGCATGGCCGGTAGCATCGGACTTCCTGCGCTCCAGCTTCTCTATAATGAAACAGGGGTTGTTATCGGCCTCACCTATCTCGCAATTCCCTTCTTTGTCATCGCGATGATCGGCGTGGTCGAGCAGATCGACCAACGCCAAGTCGAAGCCGCGTACTCATTAGGGGCGAGCGGGCCTTACGTGTTCCGCCGCGTCATTTTTCCGGCGACACTGCCGGGCGTCTTAAGCGGTTTCGTGCTGATCTTCTGTATCTCGATCGCCTCCTTCGCCATCCCCCAATTGCTGGGCGGCGGGAAAGTGCCGATGCTGGGAATGCTCATTTACCGGACCGCAAATGTGTCCGGAAACGTCGCCTTCGCCTCGGCAATGAGTTTCATCCTGCTCGGCGCCACGCTGGTCTCCCTCGCGGTCGTGACGATCGCGCTCAACCGTGCCGCGGGGGGGCGCTGACAATGTACGCGGATTCCGGCCTCCGCAGTCCGGCGCGAATCGCCCTGGCAATCTTCGGTCTGTTCTGGATCGCGGTCATGATTGCCCCGATCGTCGTAATTGTCGGGTCTTCATTCAATCCACGGCATATCGTGTTTCCGCCGGAGGGGTTTACGCTGGAATGGTACAAGCGCGCGTTTGCCGCGGACAATTTCGTTCGTGCCTTTCTGCTGAGCGTCCAGATCGGCGCGGTTTCAGCTGCTATATCCGCGGGCGTCGCGCTGTGCGCCGCCATGGCGATCGTGCGCTACCCGTTTCGCGGAAAATCGGTAGTCACGCAATTGTTGATGTCGCCTCTGTTGATACCTACTGTTGTCATTGGTCTCGCAATATATCAGGCGGCGATCACGATCGGCATCGGCCGCTCATTCTTGGCGCTGACCATCGGCCATATGATCATTACGCTGCCCTTTCCGTTGCGCACGATCATGGCCAACCTCCAGAACACCGACCCCTCGCTTGAGGAGGCCGCGATCATGCTGGGCGAGCACCCGGTGCGCGCATTTTTCAAGATAACCTTCCCGCAGGTACGGATGGGTGTTGCGGGCGGCGCGCTCCTCAGCTTCATCGTGTCGTGGAACAACTATCCCTTGTCCATTTTTCTGTCGACACCAGAATTTGCCCCTTTGCCGGTCGAAATCTTCTTTTATCTTCAGTGGCAATTCGAACCTCTGATCGCGGCGGTTTCTACCATCACGATCCTGTTTTCGATCCTGCTGATCTTCGCCGTCGAGCGGATGATCGGCTTGTCGGCATTCACGAGATAAGGCTCGGGAAGGAGAAACGCGATGCGTGCGTTCATGGAGACGCTCAAAGCCCAAGGACAGCTCTTGACGGTGAAGCGCGAGGTGCAAGCAAAACACCAACTCGCCGCCATCACAGATCTGGTGCAGAAGAAGCACGATAAGCCGTTGCTGTTCGAGAAAGTGTCCGGCTCGCGATTTCCCGTTTTGACATCTGTCTACAGCAACCGAGCGCGCTTGGCGCAGATCCTCGGGATCAAGCCGACAGATTTTTGCCGCAAATGGCACCATCTCACTACTCTCGGTTCGGCGCTGAAGGAGCCGCCGATCCGACAAGTTCCGTACCCCAAAGATCTTGAAGATGTGAAGGTCAGCGACTTGCCGCTCATTACATACTCCGAGCGTGACGCCGGGCCGTACTTCACCTCGGCGATCTTCCTCGCTGAGGAGCCGGAAACAAAAGTACGAAACCTATCTTTTCATCGGTCGATGTATGTCAGCGACGAGGAATTGCGCGTACGACTCGCTCCGCGTCACCATCTGACCATTTATCACGAGAAGGCAGAGAAGATGGGAAAGCCGCTGGAGGCCGCCATGCTGATTGGCCCGCCACCACAGTTGTTCCTGACGGCCGCAACCCCGCTGCCATACGACGCAGATGAAGTTGAAGTCGCCGCTCAGTTGCGCGGCGAACCGATCGAGATGCGGCCGTGCAAGCATGTCGATTTGAAAGTGCCCGCAAGCACGGAGATCGTGATCGAGGGACGCTTTTTGCCTAATGAACGCCGCCCCGAGGGGCCGTTCGGGGAGTTCATGGGCTACTACGTGCCCGTCGACAACAATGCCGTGTTTGAGGTCTTGGGCGTAACCGCGCGGCCCAATGCGGTATTTCACAGCATCTTGTGCGGCTCGCCAGAAGAAGTGCTGACGTTGGAGATAACCATCGCAGCAAACATTTTCCAGCGCATCAACGCGGTCCTGCCGGGAATTGTTGACGTGATCTGCCTGCCCTTTGCCTTCCATGCTGTCGTGCAGATCCGTCAGCAGTATGAAGGTCACGCGCGACAGGTCTTGCAAGCGGTTCTGGGGGCCGAGCCGACTTGGGCCAAGTACGTGACGGTCGTCGATGAAGACGTAAATATTTACGACTTCAATGATGTGTTCTGGGCAATCCTGACGCGCGCGCGGCCGGATCGCGACACCATCATTGTGCCCGAGACACCGACCTTCTATCGAGATCCGCACAAGGATCATTGGGGACGCATGGGTATCGACGCGTGCGTTCCGTTTGCACGTCGCGCCGAGTTCGAACGCAAGCGATTGGTCGGCTCCGACCAGATCGATCTCGAAAAGTGGCTGTCGCAGGCATGATCGGAGGGCGTGGTGGACAAGAAACTGATTGCCAAGAAGGTCGCCGATCATGTCGAGAAGAACCGCGACGGAATGGTCGAGTTCCTCCGGCAAGTCGTTTCCGTGCCGTCAATTTGGGGAGACGTGCCGCAGCTCGCGCGCATCGCAGACGTCCTCCACGCCAAGCTCGCCGCGTCGGGCGTACGCGCATCATTGCCTGACTCCGGAACGCCGGGCGCGCCGAACGTTGTAGGGCGAGTCGGTGAGCAGTCCAGCGGCCGCCGCATCCTGCTCTGCGGCCATTTCGACGTCTATCCTCCGTCGAGCTCGTGGAGTTTCGATCCGTTCAGCGTGCCGGTCCGCGACGGTAGAGTCTATGGCCCCGGCGCCACCGACATGAAGGGCGGAACGACGGCAATGATCGTCGCAGCCACCGTTTTGGCCGAACTCGGCTTGCCGAGAGGCGGCGAAGTCGTCGTTTTGGGCGTGCCCAACCATTTTGAGGGCGGCGAGGGCACACGCCGTTATCTCGATACCGGTGAGAAACACGAAGCGGGAATCGTCTGCGAACCGACCGATCTGGACATCTGTTCCTCGCAGCGCGGCATCCTCTACATGAACGTCCACCTCAAGGGCGTGTCAGCCCATTCGACGGCTGGCCACATGGGCGTGAACGCGATCGAAAAGATCGTCCCGCTCATCGCAGAGCTGAAGAAACCGTCTTTCGTAAAGCCCGATCACGACAGCTACGGGCCTGAAAAGATCGTTAACGTGTCGATGGTCAAGGGTGGCCTGCGTCGCTGCCTGATTCCCGAGACCTGCGACGTGACCGTCGATGTCCGATTCAGTCCTTCGGCAAGCGCCGCGTCTGTCCTTGCCGACATGCGGGCCGTCCTCGACAAGCTGCATGTGGCGGATCCGAGCTTCAATGCAACCGTGGAGCCGGAGGAAACCTGTATCCGAAATCCTCGCAGCGCGATGGATTGGGTCCGCCATCCGATCGTCGATGCCGTAAGCGCATCGCATGCCATTTTCGCAGGCAAGGAGGCAACCCGGGCCTGCCATCCCGCTTGGCCTGACACGCCGGTGATGATCGAGGCGGGCATCCCTTCGATCACTTACGGACCGGGATCGAAGTTCTGCTACTGGGACGACGAGTACGTCTCGATCGACGAGTATCTGCAAGCCATCCGCGTCTACGCCACGACGGCCGCAACCTGGTTCGAGGATCGCCCCCAATGACCGAACTCGTCAATGAACCCATCGAACTCGGCCGCGGATCTGTACTGCGCTGCAAGGGCTGGCGCCAGGAGGGCCTCCTGCGCATGCTGGAGAACACGCTGACCAATGGCGAGAAACCGCAGCAATTGATCATCTATGGCGGCTCCGGACGTGTGGCCCGTGACTGGTCCTGCTACCGTCGAATTGTGGAGATACTGAAGAATCTCTCCGAGGACGAGACATTGCTGGTCCAATCCGGCAAGCCTGTCGCGGTTCTCCGGACTTCAGCCGCTGCGCCACGTGTTCTGATCGCAAATACCAATCTGGTAGGAAAATGGGCGAACTGGGACCACTATCGTGAGCTCGAACGGCGCGGCCTGATGATGTACGGCCAATACACGGCCGGTACTTGGGCGTATATCGGCACACAAGGCATCTTGCAGGGCACCTATGAAACCTTCGCTGCCTGCGGCCGACGCTTCGGCGGGCAAGGGTTGAAGGGACGCATACTCGTCACTGCCGGATTGGGCGGCATGGGTGGCGCCCAGCCGCTGGCTGTCAAGATGGCAGGGGGCGTATGTATCGCGATCGAGATCGACCCGGCACGCATTGATCGGCGTATTGCCACTGGATATTGTGACGTCAAGGCCGCCTCCCTGGAGGACGCCAAGCGCCTCGCCGAAGAGGCCGCCACGCGGGGCGAGGCGCTGGGCATCGGCGTCGTCGGTCATGCGGCCACGTCGCTCGAGGAGCTCTTGAAGCTCGGCCTCTCGCCCGCCGCCGTTACCGACCAGACTTCCGCGCATGATCCGCTCAACGGCTACATACCCGACGGATATGACGTAGCAGAGGCCATTGAATTCCGGGGGCGCAACCCCAACGGCTATATCGATGCAAGCATGGCGGCGATGGCCCGTCACATGCGGGTCCTGCTCGCCTTCAAAGCTCAAGGCGCGACGATTTTCGAGTACGGGAACAATTTACGCGGGCACGCGAAAGAAGCAGGCGTCGAGAATGCTTTTGACATGCAAGGTTTCGTACCGCTCTACATTCGCGACAGCTTCAGCGCTGGTCGCGGACCCTTCAGATGGGTGTGCTTGTCGGGGGACGCAGACGACTTGAGAGCGACGGACGAGGCCGCCCGCAGAACCTTCCCCAATGACGAGCAGCTCAACACGTGGTTCGATATCGCGCAGACGAGCGTTCCTATTCAGGGCCTGCCGTCACGTACCTGCTGGCTGGGTCTCGGCGAACGCGACAAATTCGGCCTGATTCTCAATGATATGGTTCGCACCGGAAAACTGAAGGGGCCGGTTGCGATGTCGCGAGACCACCTCGATACCGGGTCGGTCGCCCAGCCGACGCGCGAGACCGAGGGCATGCTTGACGGCAGCGATGCCGTCGCCGACTGGCCGTTGCTCAATGCATTGACCAATGCCGTCTGCGGCGCCGATCTCGTTACGATCCACCAAGGCGGAGGCAGCGGGATGGGCGGTTCGATCTCCGCCGGCATGACGATCATTGCCGACGGCAGTACCGGAGCGGCGGACCGCATCGCGCGATGCCTTTACGCCGACCCGGCAATCGGCGTAGTACGCCACGCGGATGCCGGTTATCCGATCGCGCTGGACACGATACGGCACAAGGGCGTTCGGGCGCCGATGCTTCAAGAGTAGACCCCATGACGATCGCCGACGATCCGCGATTTATCACTCTTTCGCCAAATGACAACGTTTGCGTTGCCTGCACCGCTCTGGCGATTGGCGAGACGCTTGTCGTTGACGGCGTGCCGCTCGTCATCGATGTCGGTGTGGCGCTCGGACATAAAATCGCCCGCCGCGACATCGCAATCGGTGCCGCTATACTCAAATACCGCGCGCGGATCGGAATCGCGACCGAGGACATCCGCCGCGGCCAACATGTTCATGTCCACAATATGAAGAGCGGCTATCTGCCGACCTATACCCTCGATGCGGGACACCGTTATATCGGGAGGACAGTATGATCGGATATCTACGCCCGGACGGCCGAAAAGGTGTACGGGATATCGTCCTTGTCGTCTATCTGGTCGAGTGCGCGCATTTCGTAGCACGCGAGATTGCTTCCGCCTTCGCGCCCCAAAAGGTACAGGTTATCGGCTTCCCGGGATGCTACCCGAACGACTACGCCTTCGCCATGATGCAGGCACTTTGCACCCATCCGAATGTCGGCGCTGTCGCTTTGGTGTCACTCGGCTGCGAGGGTTTCGATCGCGGCGAACTCGGATCGGTGATCGCCGCCTCCGGCCGTCCGACGACGACACTGACGATTCAGGAGTCCGGCGGTACGCGACGCACGATTGAAACGGGAAGGCACTGGGTCGCCGCCGCGCTTGAAACGCTGAACACGACGCGCCGAGTCCCTCTCGATTGGTCGGACTTGATCGTCGGTACGATCTGCGGCGGGTCCGACGGAACAAGCGGAATCACTGCAAATCCGGCGATCGGCCGCTGCTTCGACGCACTTGTCCGGGATGGCACCGCGTGTATTTTCACCGAAGCCGGAGAGCTCGTCGGCTGCGAGGACTTCATGGCCTCCCGTTCGTCGAATCCGGCGGTATCGGAAGAGATCTATCGCTGCCTGTCGAAGGCGGCGGCCTACGATCACGCCATGGGTCATGGAAGTTTCGCTCCCGGTAACGCTGAAGGCGGCCTCACGACACAAGAGGAGAAGTCGATGGGTGCCTACGCCAAGTCGGGCGACTCGGTAATTGTGGGAGTATTGCGTCCGGGCGAACGGCCGGCATATGGCGGGCTCTTTCTTGTCGACGACATCCCCGAAGGTGAGCCTGTCTTCGGTTATCCAAACGTCAACGACAACGCCAAGCTTGCCGAGCTGATCGCCTGTGGTGCGCAGATCCTGCTGTTCTCCACGGGGCGCGGATCAGTCGTTGGATCCGCGATTTCGCCAGTCGTAAAGGTCTGCGCCAATCCCGATACCTTCGAGCGGCTCGGTGATGACATGGATATCAATGCTGGGGCCATTCTCTCGGGTGCTTCGACGCTTGATCAAGTCGGTGCGCAGATCCGCACCGCAATCGCCGATGTCTGCCGGGGAGTACAAACGAGGTCGGAAGCGCTGGGCCATCAAGAGTTTATCCTTTCCTATAAGACCTACGGTGCGCTGGGCCCGTCCTGCCTGGTACGGACATGATCGACACGAGGAAACAATGAGCGAGTACGACGACGCGATGCCCGCCTACGAACAGGTGAAGCGCTTCATCACGGACCATATCCAATCCGGAAAATGGGAAGCCGGACAGCGCGTTCCGTCCGAGATCGAGCTCGTCGAACAGCTCGGCGTCTCGAAAATGACTGTAAACCGCGCGATGCGGGAACTGACGGTGGCTGGGGTCATCGTGCGGCGGCAGGGCGTGGGCTCGTTTGTTTCGAAAACGAAGCCGCAATCGGCTCTACTCGAAATGCGCGACATCGCCGAAGAAATCGAAGCGCGCGGCAATCGGCACAGCGCGGAAATGAAAGTACTCGAGACGATCACCCTCGAGAAGCCGGATGCCGAATTGGTCGGCATGCGCGCGGGTCTTCGTGTCTTTCATTCACTTATCGTACATCGCGAGAACGGGACACCCGTCCAACTCGAGGAGCGCTGGATCGATCCGGCTGTGTTCCCGAGCTATACAAACGTCGATTTTTCTAGGTTAACTCCATACAGCTATCTTCGTGGGAGCGTCGAGGCGACGGAGATCGAACACGTCATCCACGCGGTCGTACCGAACCCGCAGGCACGCGGACTGCTGGAGGTACCCGAGGGCGAGCCTTGCCTTCTATTGTTCCGGCGCACTTGGGCCGGCGACACCCTCGCGACGAGCAGCCAGTTTCTTTTCCCTGGATCCAGCTATGCGCTCGGCAGTCGGTATCGCCTCGATCGTTTGGAGCAGCGCCCCAACCCGCTACCCTTGTCGAGCCGAATGGCAGATGACGCGTCGTCGCATGCTTTCGCTGGCCCCCGCGCGACCAGCAGCAGGAGGCGGCGCAGCGCATGAACAAGAAATTTCTACTGTCATCCGGGAGCGTGCCGCTCGAGACTTTTCGAGCCATAGCACAAGAGCCCTGCGCGATCGACTTTATCGCAGCCGACTGGGATCGAGTTTTGGGGTCGGCGGATGCGCTCGCCCGCCGTCTCGATGAAGGAAAGCCCATCTACGGCGTAAACACCGGCTTCGGGAAGTTTTCTCAGAAACGGATCGACGCGGCAAGCCTCGACGAGCTGCAGCTCAATCTGGTCCTGTCGCATTGTACGGGATACGGCCCGCTGCTGGATGATGCCGTCATGCGGCTCGTGCTCGCGTTGAAAGCGGTCGGCCTTGCGCGCGGTCACTCGGCGGTGCGCGCCGATATCGTACACGCACTACTCGCACTTCTCTCGGCGCAAGCCTACCCGTGCGTGCCCGCGAAAGGTTCGGTCGGCGCATCGGGAGATCTCACGCCGCTCGCACATATGTCGGCCGTGCTGATCGGTCGCGGAACGGCGCGCATCCGAGGACAAACGGTCCGAGGCGATGAAGCCCTTGCCGTCGCCGGGATATCGCCGCTTCGTTTGGGACCGAAAGAGGGCCTCGCGTTACTGAACGGTACACAAGTGACCACGGCATTGGCATTGTCAGGGCTTTTCTCTGCAGAGAACGTGTTTGCTGCCGGGATCGTCGCCGGTATGCTTTCACTCGAAGCTTGCAAAGGAATTTCGACGCCGTTCGACCCCCGTATCCATGCTGCACGCGGCCACCGCGGTCAGATCGATGTCGCGGCCGCATGTCGCCGACTGATCGAAGGCAGCGGGATCTGGACATCCCATCGAAACGAACATCGCGTCCAGGATCCCTATTCGCTGCGCTGCCAGCCACAAGTCATGGGCGCCTGCCTCGACCTTATGCGCAACGCCGCCGCCACGTTGACGATCGAAGCAAACGGCGTTTCCGATAATCCGATAGTGTTTGCCGATACGGGGGAAATTCTTTCCGGCGGAAACTTCCATGCCGAGCCGGTCGGTTTCGCTTCGGATACTCTTGCTCTGGCGCTCGCAGAGATCGGCGGCATATCCGAACGTCGTATCGCCTTGCTGATGGACAACGCGTTGAGCGGTCTTCCGGCTTTCCTAACCGACAATCCGGGCCTCAATTCCGGCTTCATGGTCGCGCAGATCTCGGCAGCGGCTCTGGCATCGGAGAACAAGTGTCTCGCGCATCCGGGAACCGTGGACAGCATCCCGACAGCTGCGGGCCAAGAGGATCACGTGTCGATGGCAACATATGCCGCACGGCGTCTGGGCGAAATGGCGTCGAATGCCGCCGGCATCGTAGCCATCGAACTTCTGGCAGCATGCCAAGGTCTCGACTATCTCGCGCCCTTGAGAACTGCGCCAACGTTGCTGAAGGCGCATGAAGCCATTCGCACGAAGGTTTCGCATCTCGATCGCGACCGCGAACTCGCTCCCGATATCGCCGCCGTGTCGGGGATGATCCAATCCGGCCTCTTCCGCGACCTCTTGCCCGAACTTTCGCTGAAATAGACATGGTCCACGAAACACCCACGGCCGCGGCGCGCGCATTCGCCAAGAGCGGTCGGATCGTCGAAGCGGAGAGTACGATCGCGCAACTTATCGCCTCGAACTTTTCGATGGATGTGACTGCCGTCAAGTTGAACTACGATTGGACGAGCTTAAATTCTCTGAACGGCATGGTTAAGTCCCGCGATGGCGAGTACTTTTTCAAACTGCATCAGGAAGAGGGAGAGGAAGAGACAGTCGCGGAATACTATCGGGGCGAAATGCTGAAGCGCAACGGCTATGCCGTCGATGTCCCGGTTCGGGTCTGCAGAGATCCGGGAAGACAGATCCTTCTCTATCGTATCCGCCGCGAGAGCACTCTGGCGTCTGCGCTCTTGGCGATCGAACGTGGCGAGCAGGGTCGCGACACCGGCGCACCGCTCGTCGCCGCCCAGCGTGATTTTGACGCAAGTGTTGCGGACATTTACCTTCGCACGCTGCATGAGGCCGATCCCGCGGCCGTCGCGGCCGAACCGATCCACCAACTGTTTCATGCCCGACTTTGCGAACCCGGGAGGCCCGATGTTCTTGGCGGCCGTGCCGTCCGGTTTCACGCAGGCCGAAACATCGAAATCGGCGGCACGAATCTGTCTTGGGCCGAGTTCGCCGCCGCGCGATGGATCGTAAATGGCGTGGAGTATACGGACACGCTGCACGAAGCATTCCTGCGTGCGTTACACCTTCTCGAGCCCCGACGTTTGGCACGATTTGGCTCCGTCGTCGCGCATGGTGATGCGCACAACGCCAATGTGTGGGTGGAACGCCAAGGCGAGTCCTTTCGGCTTGTCATGTTCGACCCGGCATTTGCCGGCAGCTCTGTTCCAGCATTGCTGGCCGAGGTGAAGGCAACGGTTCACAATATTTTTGCCCATCCATTTTGGCTCTATCATCCAGCCGAGGCGTCCAGCCGCTTTGGCGTCACCGCATGGCTTGAGGCTGGTTCGATCAGGATCGAGCACGATTGGAAGCTGGATGGTATGCGTCTGGCGTTTCTGGAGTTGAAGCGCGATCTCCTGTGGCGGCCGCTGCTGGCGGCAATGAAAGAGCGCGGCCTATTGCCCCAGGATTGGCGGGAGACTCTACGCGCTGCCCTGTTCGCTTGCCCGACACTTGTGCTGAACTTGCTCGGGGAGGCGGAAAAGCCTCGACCGGCCGATGTGGTGTTGCTGTCGTTTGCGCTCTCGCTCGCGATGGGCAGCACGCCGGTCAATCGACGCGACGTTTTCTCTGACTTCATCGATGGTGTTTCGACATGACTGCGCCCTGGGACCTTCTTTATACGGGTTGCCGTGCCGCAACGATGGCCGGCAGTACGCCATATGGTCTGATCGATGACGCGGCGATAGCTGTCACCGGCGGCAAGATCGAATACGTCGGCCCCCGGGCCGGCTTGCGGTCGGAAGACGCAGAGATCGTACGCGAATTGAGCGGAGCATGCGTGACGCCCGGCCTGATCGACTGCCATACCCATCTCGTCTTCGGCGGTGATCGTGCAGATGAATTCGAATTGCGGCTGACCGGAACTACTTATCAGGAGATACAGCGCGCGGGCGGCGGTATCCGATCGACCGTGCGTAAGACGCGTGCAGCAAGCGAAGATGATTTGTTTGCTTCTGCTCTGTGGCGCGCGAAACGCTTGATGGCCGAAGGCGTGACTACGATAGAGATCAAGTCCGGATATGGTCTCGATCTCGATAGCGAGGCGCGAATGCTGCGCGTCGCGCGTCGTTTGGGCCGTGAATTGCCGGTTACGGTCAAGACGACCGCATTATGTGCGCACACTGTGCCGCCCGAGTTCGCCGGAAAGGCCGACGACTACATCGCCGAAATCGCCGAGCGGATTTTGCCCGAGTTGGCTCGAGAAGGTCTGGTCGATGCCGTCGACGGATTTTGCGACAGCATCGGGTTCACCCATAGCCAGACCGCTCGCGTGTTCGACACGGCAAGGACGTTGGGCTTGCCCGTTAAACTGCATGCCGACCAAGTATCCGCGTTCGGCGGCGCTGAAGTTGCCGCCCGCTATGGTGCACTATCAGCAGAGCATTTGGAGTACGCGTCCGAGGAAGGGATATCTGCGATGTCTGAGGCAGGCACGATCGCCGTGATCTTGCCCGGCGCTTACTACTATCTGCGGGAAACGACAAAGCCGCCGATAGACTTGTTCCGCAAGCACGGTGTCCGAATGGCGGTGGCGACCGATTTCAACCCGGGCTCGAGCCCGCTTGCGTCTTTACCGACGGCGATGAATATGGCTTGCACGTTCTTCTTCATGACGCCCGCAGAGACGCTCGCTGGTGTTACACGTAACGCCGCGGCGGCACTTGGCATGGGTGCGACCCACGGTACGCTCGAGGTCGGCAAAGCGGCCGATCTTGCCGTGTGGCCCACTGAAAATCCCGGCGAACTCAGCTATTGGGTCGGGGCGCTAAGGCCGACGCGTGTCGTGCGGAACGGACGGGAACGCACACCAAGCTGAGTGTGTTTCTACCGCATCGCCGAACTCCTGTCAGGGCGATCGGCGCCTCAGGCGTCAATCGTGGTACTGGCCTGGCGCTTACTTTGCTAAAGGAGCATTCATGTCAGATCATCAGCGTAATCGTCAGGGCCCGTTGGCCGGCCTGCGAATTGTGGATTTCACGCGGGTACTCTCGGGGCCATTTTGTACGGCACTCTTGGCGGATTTGGGTGCCGAGGTAATCAAGGTGGAGCCGCCGCAGGGCGACGATTATCGGGCGATTGGGCCGATGCGCAATGGCCACAGCGCACTTTTTAGCGTGATGAATCGCGGCAAGCAGAGCGTTGTGCTGGACCTAAAGCAGCCAGAGGCTGTGGCTTTGGCAAAGGAACTGTGCGCTCAGGCGGATGTGATTGTTGAGAACTTTCGTCCCGCAGTAGCCGAAAAACTCGGCATCGGCTACGACGTCATTCAGCAAATCAACCCACGGGTGATTTACGCCAGTATTTCTGGATTTGGCCAGACTGGCCCGGCGGCGCACCGGCCCGCCTATGACATTGTGCTTCAGGCCATGACTGGGCTTATGGAGGCGACTGGCTCTCCGGATGGGCCGCCCACGTTGGTGGGGGAGGCCGTCTCCGACGTGGTCAGCGGTCTGTTTGCGAGCTGGGGGATTCTTGCCGCCCTGCTGGCTCGGGAGCGAACTGGTAAGGGTACACAGGTGGATATTGGCATGTTGGATTCCACCTTGGTGTTCAACGCCACGTCTGTTTCGCGTTACCTGTTTACTGGAAAAATCCCTACACGGGTCGGCAATCGGCATCCTCTCTCGGCGCCGTTTGGTGTCTATGCCGCCGCAAATGGCCACTATGTACTGGCTGTCTTAAATAATAAATTGTTCGGCAAGCTCTGTGAGTTGCTTGGTCGGCCAGAGCTCGCTCATGATCCGCGGTTCACGTCCGATGAGGAACGTTCGAAGAATGAACCGACACTTCGTGCCGCCATTGAGGCCTGGTCTCGACAGCTCACGGTGGAGCAGGTGATTCAGCGTCTCGAAGACGGCGAGATTCCAGCGGCACCCATTTGGAACATCGAACAAGCCCTCAATTCTCCGCAGAGCCTACATCGGGCGGTGATTCAGCCGGTTGAGGACCCCGAGCTGCCCGGCCTTCGATTGCCGGTTCAGCCATTGAAATTCTCAAGCTATCCGCCAACCGCCGTTGATCGCGCCCCTCGACTTGGTGAGCACACTGACGCAACCCTCATTCGCCTTCTTGGGCTCTCTGCCGAGAAGATTACCCAACTGCGGGATCTTGGCGCTTTCGGTCGTGCTTCCCCACCTGCTGAAAGGAGTCAGGTATGAAACCTCGATTTGGTATTGCGCCTGATGATCAGGCTTTGGCGGACGCCATTGTGCGTTTTTCGGCCGAGGAATTGGCACCTCGAGCACAGGAGGTCGATGATCAAGAGATCTCCACGGTGCGGTATGTCCCGCTGCTGGCTGAACTGGGAGTGATGGGTATGAATCTTCCAGAGCGTTGGGGTGGAGCGGAGATCACACCAACTGCGCTTGTCTTGTCGCTCGCCGCAATAGCGGAGGCCTGTACCTCCACCGCGTCAATGATTGGTGCGCATTTCCTTGCCACTGACTCGATTCTGATGGGCGGGGATGACGAGTTACGGCAGCGCTATTTGCCTCAGGCCGCCACCGGGAAAAAACTTGGTGCTTTTGCCCTCACCGAACCCCGCGCCGGATCCAATCCGGCTGATATGGCCACGCGCGCTACCCGGGAGGGGGGCAGCTACCACCTTAGTGGTACCAAGCACTTTATCTCGAATGCAGGAGAGGCCGATTTCATCGTGGTTTTTGCCAAAACCGATCCAGCAGGGGGGCATCGAGGGATTAGCGCATTCGTGGTCGACAAAGGAACACCCGGACTGCACATTTCGGCTCCAGAAAAACTCATGGGGATACGCGGTGCTCATGCATTTGAAATGTCGATTGACTGTCGAGTGTTCGAGAGTCAACGCCTTGGCCAGGAGGGAACGGGGTATCGCACGGCCATGCGGATTTTGGATAACAGCCGGATGGATGTGGCGGCCACCTGCCTCGGAATTGGGGAGGCCGCGCTGGCCGCCGCGGTCGACTGGGCCCAGAGTCGCCAGGTGGGGGGTGAGCCACTTGCCGCAAAGCAGGGGATTCAATGGAAGTTGGCGGACATGAAAATGCGGCTCGAAGCGGCATGGCTGCTCACCTTGCAGGCCTGTGCCAAGCGGCAGGCAGGCATTGCATTCTCGGCGGAGTCAAGCATGTGCAAACTTTACGCCTCCGAGATGGCAGCGTTTGTTGCGGATGAAGCACTTCAGATTTTCGGAGGCTATGGCTACACTCGAAGCCTGCCGCTTGAACGTTATGTTCGAGATGCCCGCATCATGCGGATCTATGAGGGGTCATCGGAAATTCAGAGAACGATCATTGCGCGCGGGATGCTTTCATCACGGCCGATCTGAGCACGAGAGGAGCCTAGTTTTTCCGAATTCGTGATGGGCCGATGTTGCAGATTAGGCAGCTGTAGGAATGTAAAGACTGGC
>SXGR01481559.1_pt1 | contig 15546 bp, 12 predicted proteins | sample 3174711 | NCBI WGS metagenome assembly SXGR01 (sample SAMN11356860, study PRJNA531348) | freshwater metagenome | isolation source: freshwater sample F1-60 | place: China: Fuxian Lake, Yuxi | collected 2017-12-25
CGTTGGTGCCCTTGATGTGCGATCCGGTGGCGCGGATGTTGGTCCAGTCATTGCCCAGGCCGCCGGCCCACTTGGAGAGCTTGGCGTCGTCGCTGATGACCTTGAAGATGTGGTCGAGGTCATCCATGACCGTGCTCAGATAGCAGGAACTGAGCTGGGGATGCAGCGTGCCCGAATTGAAGAGCGTCGGCGTGGAGGACATGAAACGGAAGGAGGAGAGCGCGTCGTAGAACTCGATGGCGCGCAACTCGCGGTCGGCCTCACCCAGCGCCAAGCCCATCGCCACGCGCATGAAGAAATACTGGGGCGTCTCGATGCGGCGGCCCTTCACATGGATCAGGTAACGGTCATAGATGGTCTGGGTGCTCATGTAGCTGAGCTGCTGGTCGCGCTCCGGTCGCAATGCCGCCGCCACGCGCGCCACGTCAAATTGGAGCAGATCCGGCGACAGGCGCCCGGCGCGCACGCCCTCCTGGAGGTATTCGGAAAAGTGCGCGGCGTGCGCCCTTGGAAAATCCGCCTGCGGATGGACCCCCGGCATGACCTCGCCGTAAATCCGGTTCAGCAGCAGCCGCGCTGCGACAAAGGTGTACGCCGGCTCCTTCTCGATGCGCGCCTTGGCCGACATGACCATGGCCTGCTCGATCTCATCGGGCCGCACCCCGTCATACAGGTTTTGCAGCGTCTCCTCGATCAGGTCGGCCGGCCGGCATTTCTCCTCCACTCCCCGGCACGCACCCAAAATGCGGCGCTTGATTCGTTGCGGATCGAGCACCTCTCGCGAGCCATCGGGCAGCGTGACATGGACGTGCGCCTGTGCCTGCCCATCCACCGTGCGTTCGCCACGAAGGGCACGCGCCTTGCGCCGTTCCTCACGATAGACGATGTAGCGCCGCGCCACGGTGTGGTGGCCGCCTCCCATCAACTTCTCTTCGACCGTGTCCTGGATGCACTCGATGTCCAGCGCCGCTCCCCGCACCGCACGCGCCAGGCAGGATTCCACCACCGCTTCGGTCAACCGGTGCACTTGCGCCTGCATCGCCGAGGCCAGTGCGCGATCCTGGTCGAATCCCAGATCCGCACGGAACGCGCTTTCCAACGCCAAGCAAATGCGCGTTTCATCAAACAACACCACGCGCCCGTCGCGTTTGCGCACGCTGAACTCCTTGCCCAGCAGCGGATCCAACCCGGTCATCCGCAACTGACCGTCCAATTGCTCGCTAATCATTCGTCCAAGCTTTCCTCTATGTGGCCGCAACACCACTTTCCCAGCACAATAGATCTGCCCAGCACGGCAAATCCGAAACTCACCGCCGCCCCAATGGGTCGGTCGCCCGCGCACCCGCGCCAGAGCCCATTATCCCACCCAAGGAGGCACCGATGCCCCAACCGCATGCCACCCACGCAAACTCCCCGTAAAACCACGCAAAAACTGCCTCCACCTAACGACTTATTCACAAGCCACTCGCAGGGTGTTGAAACGTTGTTGGGATGGTTTTCCACAACTTGTTGTGTGTTTGCCCTGATTACTGCGCGATATATTGTGGTGTCCAAATCCACTGTCAAACCCATTCGCTGCGTTTGTTAATAATTCTTTGGAGTGTGGAGGTGGGTGCGTCCGAATGCTTAGGAAAACGGGCCCGAATCGTCCCCTGAAAACTCATTCACACCCCCCAAATGCTGGGACGATTGGAAGGGGGATCAATCAGGAGCAACCAAAAAAAGAACCGAGATTTTGTGACAAGCTGCTGATGTTAAGCAGCTTAATTAGAAATGATCGGAAGCTCTACCACTTCGAGAGTTAGTCGCCCCGCAACCAATCCACGATGCGTCCCAACTGTTGGCCCGAGAGCTTCTCATCCTTGCCAAAGGCCGGCATCCGGTCGTTCTTTTCGCCGTAAAAGCGCGCGTGGGAAGGATCGTGCAGGAGGCTCAGCATCCAATCCCGGGAACCATATCCCGTCAGGTCTGGAGCGGTGGCGTCGTCAGGATCCCATTTGCCCAGCGAGTGGCAATCGGTGCATCCCAACGTCTCGAAAAGCTTGCGCCCTTCCTGGATCCGCGCGGCGTCGCGCACATCGACTTGTTGCTGGGAACGCAGTTTCGCTTCGGCAGAAATGGCTTCGATGACCTTGGCAAGGTCGGCCTTGCTTTCGCCGGCGAAGTCCGCGGCATGCTTATCCAGGAATTTCGCCATCTTGCCGTTGGCGTGCTTGGTGTTTCCGAAAAACTTGCTGCTTCTAAAACGCGCGGGCTCCAGCAAGTCGGCCAGATACTCCCGGCTGGCAAATCCCTTCAAGTCCGGAGCGGACTGCGGCGCAGTCAACTTGGCCAGTAATCCGTTGTGTCCATCAAAGGCATGACAGCTTGCGCAGTGCTGGGCAAAGAGCTTGGGGCCTTGGAGCAGGCTTAGCGCGCCTTCGGGAGGGATGCCTCCGCGCGAGCGCGCCAGATCCTTCACCACCGCGGCATCGTTGGCGGCGTGGCTCACGCCAGACTGATAGGTGGCATTGCTGGCGTCCTCGCGCAGGGCGATGGCCGTGAGCGAACCCGCGCCAATCAGCACGGCGCAGAGCAGTCCGAGATTGAACCGGTGCCCCAGTTTCCATTGCCCCAAAATGGGCATGAGAAAAATGAGCCCCATCACGATGCCGGGGATGACGATGGCGCCCAGCACCTCCCAGTGGCCGGGGAAGTATTTGAGGAATTGGAAGAGGAACAGGAAGTACCAGTCTGGGCGCGCGGGATAGTTGCTGGAGGGATCGGCCGGCGCACCCAGATCCGCGCCGTGGTGCCGCACCACAAAGAAGAGCACGGTCGCAAGCACCGCCAGGCAGGCCACGGCATCCTTGAGTACCTGTTCAGGCCAGAAGTATTCGTCGGGCTTTTTAAGAGGCTTCTTGGGGGTGATGCCGTGTCGGCGGAACAAGTAGATGTGCCCCGCCGTGAGTGCAATCACCAGCCCGGGCAGCACGCCCGCGTGCAGCGCAAAAAACCTTGTCAGGGTGTGGTGCCCGTAATCGGCGCCGCCCAGCACGAGCTCTTTGAGATAGGGCCCCACCAGCGGCGTGCTTCCCAGGATGTCCGTGGCCACCTTCGTGGCCCAATAACCTTTCTGATCCCACGGCAACAGATAGCCGGTCAGCGAAAGTGCGAGCACCAGCTGAAGCAGGATGACCCCAAACCAGAAATTCACCTCGCGCGGCGCCTTGTAGGCCCCGTCAATCACCACCTGCATGAGGTGCAGGACGAGCAGCACCGTCATCACCTGCGCCGTCCAGTGATGCAGCCCTCGCAGAAACCAGCCGCCGCTCACCCGTTCCTGCATGTAATAGACGCTCTCCCACGCCGAAGTGGCGCTGGGCGCGTAGCCCATCCAGAGCACGATGCCGGTAATGAACTGCACCGCCAGCGTGAAGGTCAGCGTGCTGCCCCAAACATACCGCCACCGCGAGCCGCCGGGGATGTTCTCGTAGAGCGCCTCCTGCGCGAGCTTTCCCGCGCCGGTGCGGTGCTCGATCCAGTCCTGGAGGGGTTTCAATTTTTTGAACATGCGGCCGGCGTGGAGATCAGGAATTCGCGGGGATTTTCTCGGCCTGGTTCGCCTTGAAGGTCTGGAATTTCACCCACACCTCCCGCCCGTTGCGCACCGCCACTTCCAGCGTGTCCATGCCGCGCGGGCTGACGCCGCTCAACAAGGCACCCGACAGGTTGAAGTTGCTGTTGTGGCAGGGGCAGAAAAAATCCTTCTGCGACGCGCGGTAATCCACGAAGCAGCCCAGGTGCGGACACACGGTGTTAAACGCCACCACCTCCCCGGGCTTGGTCTGCTGCAGGTACACGGCCCCAATGGGCACCTGCGAGTAGCGGCTCCACTTATCCGCCTTGTCGGACACGATGGAGAATTTGACCGGTGCCCCGCCCACGGGCAGGTCCTCGAGCATGGCCAGCCGCAGGAATCCGTCGCCCACACTGGAGGGGCCGCCCCCCTGCCGGATCGGATCGATCGCCACATACACACCCGCCGCCATCGGCAGCAGCCCTATGGCACCGCCGATGGCACACGAGGCGCATTTGACAAACTCGCGTCGGTCGGTGGGTGCCGGTGCGGGTGATGGGTCGGTCATGGCCTTCTCGCATGAGGGCGAGGAGGCATTTCCGACTGGCCTTCCCTGCCCAAAATTCACGCCCCCCATAACCCAAATGCCTGCTGCGCGCAATCCTTGCCGCACTTTTTTGAAGTGCAAGACGCACGGCTTCGCGCTATCCACTGCCTATGGTTGCCCTCACTCTGTTCCCCGGCGATTCGGTCGTCGCGCTGGTGTTGGGAGCCGTGGCGTTGGGGGTTCTTGCCGGCAAGGCGGCGGGCGGCGTGCGCATGGGCTTCGTGCTGGTGGCCACCTTCATTGCGCTCATTGCGCAAGGTCATTTGTCCCAGCTTCAACCCGTCCGCGATGTCGCCGGACTTTTTAGCTTCCAGAACGCGCTTTGGCACTGGTTCATGCCCAAGGTGGTCGCCTTCGTTGCGGTGGGGGTGTTGCTGGTGCTCGTCGGCGAAGTGTTCCACAAAAAAATCGTTCTGCACTTCAAGTACAAGCACAAGGGGGACGACCGCTACTTTGAGTCCTGGGAGTACATGAACATGATCACGGGCCTGGCGCTGGGCGTGGTGGCGGCGTTGATCTACCTGCTATCTCTCTTCACGCTGATTCATCCGGCGGGCTATCTCTTGGTGCAGGTGCACCCCGAGTCCAAGCTGCTGCGCGCCGAGCCGCGCACCGACCGGTACGCACGCCGGGTGTATTACGACATGCTCGCCTTGGGCTTGGACAAAACCACGGCGTGGCTCTCGTCAGCGCGCCCGCGTTATTACGAGGGGGCCGATGTCGTGGGCTTCATCTACAACAACGCCGTGCGTTCCAATCAAATGGACTCGGCGCGATTTCGCACGCGCATCTTCGCCTATCCCGGGATGGGAGACGCCTTGCGCAACAGCTCTTTTCAGGCGCTGCGCGATGACACCAACCTGCAGTTCCGTGTCCTCTTGGGGTCTCAAACCAACTTCACACGCATTCTCTCCCACCCGCAGGTGCGCGGGTTGGTCAAGGAGGCGCTGTCCAATCCCGGATCCACCAACAGTCTTGCGCACTCCCTCGGGGCGATGGATTTGAAGGACTACCTCAAATTCCTGCGAGAAGGGCAGTCGGCCGTGTACCACCACAACAACCCTGCCATGCCCGCCGTGGTGGGAGTGTGGCAGCTGGACATCGCCGCCACCCACGAACTCTTTCGCCGCAAATACCCTCGCGGCCGCGAGCCCGTCCATCATGCCCTGCTCGGGTTCCTGCACAAGATCTCCTACATGATGCGGGAGGCGCGCAAGGGGCAGTACTACCGCGAATACGATTGGACTCTGGCGTTTTATCGCGATGGCAAGACCAACTCAGGGAGGGTGGAAATTTCGGGGCGCCACCTGCCGGTTCTGCCGCTCTTCGACCGGGGCCTCGCGGGCGTCGCGGCTCCGCCGGGCGCAGACTTTAACATCTTCCGCGAGCCGGGCCTGTTGCCCGAGCGACAGTTGGTAGCCGAGGGGCAGTGGACGATGCGGGAGGACAAATCGCGGTACATCGTGGATTTCAAGGCGCGGCCGCCGTACTCGCGTCTGGCGCACGCCGGCGTGCTCCAGATCGTCTTCAGCCGCGCCGAAGGCGGGCGATTGCGCGCAGAAATCCCCAGCTGCGACAATGAGGCGTTCGTCTTTGAACGCTACCAGTACTGAGTACTAGGCCGCGGCGATGGCCGCGATCTGGTCCTCAAGGCAGCGCGCCAGTCCCAGAAGCCCGCGACTTTCGCTGCAAGGGGGCAGCACCTCCACGGCGCCGCAAGCCCGCGCCAAGTGCGACCGCGCCACGAGCAGGGTTTCCTCCATCGCGCCGGCTTGGGAGAGCAGCTCGCGCATCTCGGCCGCGAGCGACGGATCCCATTGGGTGAGCAGGCCGCGCAGGCGCCGGGCATGCGCCGCCGGGAGACGCTCCAAGGCCACCAGCACGGGCAGGGTGGCCTTGCCCAGCGCCATGTCGGTTCCCAGCGACTTTCCCTCGACCGGTTCGGCGCCAAAGATGTCCAAGCAATCGTCGTAGATTTGATACGCCGTGCCCAGCTCGACGCCGTACTCGGCAAGACTTGCGGCCGCGGCAGGCGCCGCACCGGCCAGCTCTGCGCCCAAACCGCAGGCCAGCGCGAAGAGCTCCGCCGTCTTCATCCGCACCACACGCAGGTATTCCTCGCGCGTCACGTTGAAATTGCCGCGGCGAAGGGTCTGCATCACCTCGCCCGTGCAGACCGTGCGCGTGGCGGCCGACACGGCCCGGCAAACTTTCGGAGTGGGAAACTGCGCCGCCAACTCCAACGCTTGCGCGAAGAGGCAATCGCCCACCAGTACGGAGATTTCCGCGCCCCAGTTGGCGGTGACGGTGGGCCGGCCGCGCCGCATCTCGGCGTGATCAATCACATCATCGTGAACCAGGGTGGCCAGATGCACCATCTCGATGATGACGGCGGCCTTCACGTGATCTGCACCCACGGGGCCGATCGCGCCTCCACCCAACGCGACCAGCACCGGGCGCAGCTGCTTGCCCTGGCCCGCCAGCGCGTACTGGACGAAGGTGCCGATGGCAGGGTCGAAGCAGTGGACTTGCTCCCGCAGCCCTCCGGTGACTTGCTTAAGGAACGGATCCAAGGGCCGGCAGATTTCCTGCCAGCCTTCGTGTGCCATCTTGCTTTGGCGCTCTGTTGAGAGCATCGGGCAGAAGCCTACGCCAGGCCCCAAGGCAAGTCAAAGCCGCGCCTTAGCGCCCCCTCACGTTCCCATTTCGAGCAGCAGCGCGTAATGGGCTGGGCTGACGGGCGACACGGAAAGGCGCGCGTGTGTGACGAGCATGAGCTCGCGCAATTCAGGCCGGGCCTTGATTTCGGCCAGCGGCACAGGGCGACGAAGGGCTCGCACCGGCGCCAGATCCACGCACACCCAGTCGCCCTCGGTGGCGGTGGGGTCGGGATACGGAGCGCGCTCGACGCGTGCCAAGCCCACCACGCTCTTCTCATCGCCGCTGTGATAGAAGAGAACACAGTCGCCACTTTTCATGGCGCGCAGGAAATTGCGGGCCTGATAATTGCGCACCCCCGTCCACGGCGTTCCCCGCTGCGACACAAAGCAGTCCCACGAGAAATCCGACGGCTCCTGTTTCACCAACCAGTGGTTCATGGCCACGGAGGATGCCGCAAAGCTTCCCGTGGCGCCACGGGGTTTTAGGATGCGCGCGCTCCTGCCTAGCATATTTTCGCTCCCCATCCCCGGCGGGCGGCGCCTACACTCCGTGCCGGTGGATCACCTTGAAGAAAACCTCACCGCGGTGCGAGGGCGCATCTCGCAGGCGTGCGAACGAGCGGCCCGCGATCCCTCCACGGTGGAGCTGCTGGCGGTTTCCAAGTCCCAGCCGCCGGCCGTCGTGGAACGCGCGGCCGCGCTGGGGTTGCGGCTCTTTGGCGAGAACCGGGTACAGGAGGCCGGGTCCAAGATGCCGCTGTGCCCGGCGCACCTTCGCTGGCATTTCATCGGCCATCTGCAAACCAACAAGTGCCGAGAGGCGGCGGAGTCGTTTGAGATGGTGCAAGCGGTGGACAGCCTGCGCGTGGCCGAGGAGCTCAACCGGCGCAGCGAACAGGCGGCACGCACGCTGCCGGTGCTGCTGGAGGTCAACGTGTCGGGCGAGTCCAGCAAGCACGGACTGGGCCCCGAAGCGGTGCTGCGCGAACTGCCGGCGTTCAACGCGCTGGGGCGCCTGGCGGTTCACGGGTTCATGACCATGGCGCCGTGGTCGCCCTTGCCTGAGCGGGCGCGCCTGCATTTCCGAAAGCTGCGCGAGATGCGCGACGCCTGCGAGCAGGCGCTCGGCGCGCCCCTGCCGGTGTTGAGCATGGGGATGAGCGGCGACTTTGAAGTCGCGATCGAGGAGGGGGCGACACTCATCCGGCTGGGAACGGCCCTCTTTGGCACGCGCAAGGGCGCCACGCCGGCCTGACCAAGCGTCCTACAGCTTGCGAGTGAGCACGTGCGTCTCGTCGGCGAACTGGAGCTCAAGCTGATCCTTGTCGATCTGAAAGGTGCCGGCGCTGGTGTCGGTCTTGCCGGTCTTGGAGTTCTTGCTGGAAAGGGTGAGTTGGTCGTCCTCCGCGCTCCAGGTGATGTCCATATTCAAGCTGTCTGCGCCATCCTGAAGGCGAATCCTGCCCTTTCCACCGGCCGAAAAAGTGAGCGTGCAAACGAACTTGTCGTCGGCCTTCGTTTGCCAGCTTCCCAGCAGGCTCGCCTTGGCCGAAGGCGTGGCCGCCGTGGTGGCGTTGCCCTCCACCGGGCTGGGCAGCGTGGGCAGCTCGACTGTTGTGGTCTTGTTGGCTTCCGCGTTCACCGGCGCCGGAGGGGTCGTTGCCGGCTCGGTGGTCTTGCGTTTGCTTACTGGACGCAGGGGGCTGTTGGTCTTGGGAGTGGCCGCGCCGCCGGTGGCTGGTTCGCCGGTCTTGGAGGGCTCGCCCGCGCCGGGTTCGGCGGTGGTTTTCTTCGCCACCTTCGCAGGCTTTCCTTCGGCGCCGGCGTCCACAGGCGCGGCCTTTTTGCAGCCCGAAAGCGCCCATGCCAAAGCGCCCAAGACTAGAAGGAGTTTCATCAGGCGACCGTACCAAGCACTCCGGCAACGTCAATCGGGATTTGCCCCCCGGCCTGCGCGGTGGAGGTGGATTTTAGGGCGTGAATGGATGAGCCCTCTGTGGTTTACTTTCCGTCCCGTGGAATTGACGGCCGCCATGTTCGAGAAGGCAATCGAGGCGGCAGCCTTGTCGTACGACCGGCACATCGTGTGTCTGGACAAGGCCCCGGAGGACTGCCGCAGGTCGCTGGAGTCACTGCTCAAGAAAGCCGTGGCGGCATATCAGGCACGGCCGCCGGGACTGCGCCATGGCCTTGCGCTGGATTCGCAGGTGACCATCATCTTGAGCCAGCAGGATGATGATGATCTCCCCTTGTGCGGGATTTATTTCAACCTGCACACGCCCTACCGGAAGAAGGCCGCCGCCACCCGGTGACAAAGGCCCCGGATGCCTAAGCACCCGGGGCCTTGTACCACCCACCCGTCACTCAGGGCGCACGTCATCGCCCTGCCGGATGTCCCCCCTGTTGATGTCGGCTACGAGAAATGTGTCGTCCACCATGCGCGTCGTGGTCACCTCGCCCACCCGCGCTCCATTGCGGTAAACCCCCAGCCGCTGATCCGGCCCGGGCAGCCTTGCCAGGGCAAAGTCCAGCACGGCAAATTTCAACTCGCGGTTCACCGTTGCCACCTTGCCGTGATTGGGCGCGGGCGAAGTCTGCGTGGCGACGCCACCGCCCGTCTGCCACGGCAGCGAGCCTTGAGAGACGGCGCCACCGCCCTCCTTGGAGGTGGTTTTGCAGGCGCACAACCCACCCAAGCAGAGCACGCCAATGAAAACGCAGAACCGCATCTCGCTACCCAATTCCTCCCTCACAGGGACAATGCGAGGCAAGCAGCACGCCCGTCAACGTGCGGTTATTGACGGCGTGTGAATGGTTGGCGCATCAACGCAGGCCGGGCCCGCGCAGGGTTTCCCACCGGGCCTGCCACTCCACCCAACTGGCGCTCCAATCCGGTCCAGCGAACTGTTCTCGCGCGGCCGGCAGCAGCTTTTCAAGGGCGGCGCGTTCGGCGTTGGCCTCAGCAGTGTTTCTCCATTTGAGATGGGCCTCCAAGAGGTTGAGCCGGTTGTCCGGGAATCCCGGCGCCAACTCGGCTGCGCGCCTCAGGTGTTCCCGTGCCTTCTTGTCGCTGCCGATGCTCACCGGCCAGCCGGGCGCCTTGAAATACAACAGGCCCAGGTTGCGGTCGGGGCCGGCGTGGCTGAAGGTCGCGTTGAGATCGCGGGCGCGCAGGAACGACGATTCCATCTCCTTGACGAAGCCCAGCGCCTCGAACTTTTTCACACGGGCAAGCTGGCCCAAGTTCATCGCCAGATAGTAGTGCCCCTCGGCGCTCTTGGGCTGCGCTGCCAGCAACCGGCGGCAGGACTCGGCGCCTTCTTTCGCGAGCGCGACCCGCTCGGCGTCATTGACGGCGAATTCGGCGCGCTCAAAACAGGCCGAACCCAGCCGCCACGCGGCATCCGTGGGCGCGGACGCCGCATGGTGTGCGGCCCGCGCGCGTTCCAGACTGGCTTGTGCATGCTCGCGCAGCGGGTTTGGTGGGGCGCCCTGCGGCGCGGACGCCTCGCCCGCCGGCGGGCCTGAGCAACCCGACGCCAGCACCCATGCCGTTACCAGCAGCAGCGGCGGATAAGATTGCGTTGTCTTCAATGCTTTGTTGCCTAGGATTGGACGGGGTGGTAATCAATCGCAAATCGCTGTGTTTGGCAATGATTGCGATCCTCGTTTTGGGATCCGGTTGCACGGGAATCCGCGCCTCCGGCTCCGTCTCGCCGCTTTCATTCCTGCTCCCCGGACTGTTTTGAGGCTCGCTGCTCTTGCTCCACGGCGCTGACGCTCCGTGGCGGAAATTTCTATCACCACCACCACCTCCTCCACCTCATGCGTTTCCCGCTGGCACTCACGGCAAAGATCGCCGGGCACATCATCAAGCATCGGCTGCGGCGCACCCCAAAATTCGCCATGGTGCTGCAACTGGAGCCCCTGCACACGTGCAACCTGACCTGCACCGGTTGCGGGCGCATCCGGGAGTACTCCACGAGCCTCAAGGACATGATGAGCTTGGAAGAGTGCGTGGGCGCCGCGGCGGAGTGTGACGCCCCCATGGTCAGCATCTGCGGGGGCGAGCCACTCATCTACCCGCACATCGAGGCGCTCATCGACGCACTGCTGGAGCAGGGCCGCATCGTGTACGTCTGCACCAACGGCATGTTCATGCGCCGCAAGATGCGCGACTATCTGGCGGCCGTCTATTCGCCCACGCTGGAGCCCACACTGCGGCGGCTGCGTGAAGAAGAATTGATTTCTGAAGGCGACCTCGCGGCCATCCGCCGCGGCACCAGCCGACCGCAGCCCGTCATCCGCCCTTCACGATGGATGTACTGGAACGTGCATATCGACGGGCTGGAGTACACGCACGACCTCATCGTGGAGCGCGAGGGAGTTTTTAGGGAATGCGTGCTGGCCATCCGCATGGCCAAGATCCTGGGCTATCAGGTGGCCACCAACACCACCGTCTACCGCGAGACCAACGTGGAGGAAATCGAGGACATGTTCCGCTACTTCTCCGCGCTGGGAGTGGACGGCCACACGATCTCCCCCGGATACGACTACGACGCCGCCAAGAAGGACATGGTCCAGCGACTGGGCAAAGACCCGCAGGAGTTTTTCCTGACGCGCCCCATGACCCGCGCCAAGTTTTCCAGCATCGAGGATTGGGGGCGGCGCTTCACCATCTTCGGCACTCCGGTGTACCAGGAATTCCTCGCCGGCAAACGCGAGCTCACCTGCACGGCTTGGGCCATCCCCACCCGGAATGTCTCCGGCTGGAAGGCGCCGTGTTATTTGATGACCGATCACACCAAGGGCCGCGGGCATTACCCGACCTACCGCGAGATGCTGGACGAGGTGGATTGGGAAAGTTACGGCGTGGTCGAGGGCGTGGCCCGCGATCCGCGTTGCGAAAACTGCATGGTGCATTGCGGCTACGACCCCAGCGGCGCCTTGGGCACCAACTACCAGTCGGGCGACAACTGGAAGAATTTCCGATACAACTTTGGTCCCAAACCCACACCGGATCCCGCGGGCCTCTCGGTGCGCGCGCATAATGGTTGTTCGGTGGGGCGCGGTCACCTCGCGGAAGCCAAGGCCGCGATCCGATCCGCCGGGAACGACGGTGCCGGATCCCGGCTCGCGTCGGCTGCCGAACCCGCCGCACGCTAGTGTGGGGTTTTCGGTGCGCGTTTGAAAAATCGCGCACGCGTCAAGCCAGTTCCGGCCCTGCCACGCCACTGGAACAACCCCTCGGCATCAATTTCAGTTTGACCCCGACCGCAGGATGCGTAGAGATACCAGTTCTGTTTTGACTTGAGAAGGCCCATGCCTCGACCCACGAAGAGAAAAAAGCGCGCCACGCCGATGTCCGGTGCGGCGCAGAAGTATGACGGACACCACTCGGCGCTCCACGAGGCGTACGGGATGCTTGCGGAGCTGCGCAACGAGCTTTCGGGCACCAAGTCGGAAGTGATCGAGCGCCGCGAATTGCTCGAAGTCTTCAGCCGGTGCACCGATTCCCAGCGATCGTGGCTTCTGATGGAGGACTATTTCGGCAAGCTCAAGCTCTCCCGGAAGGATTTCCCCGGCGATGAATGGTGGCATGCCGTCCACTCCGCCACCGGGCCTGCGCGGCTGGAGCAACTGGCCGTGGTATTCCTGCGCACCGGCCGGCCCCTCCCCGCCGAACTGGCCGAGCACGCCAATCGCGACCGATTTGCCGAGATCCAAGAGGCCGAGAATGAGCGCATGCTGCTCCATGATTTGGAACGATGGATGTTCCCGCCAGCACCTGATCACCTCGATACACCGCGCGCCACCCTAGTTGCCCACTGCAAGCCTTTAGAAGGCGCTGCAGATCCAGCCCTGCAGTCGCTCCATGTCCAGTTCATCCTGAGCCGGCCTCGTAACGGCGGACAGAACAAGTCGATCGGCTATCTTGCTGAACTAGTCTCGCGCGCGGCTCATGAGCAGGAGTCCTTCTCCGCCGCGGACTGGGAATTCATCGAATGGGTCACCGAGCATTATGCCGAGACCCACGCGCGCGAAAACGGCATTACGCTTTGCGGTCAGGAGTTGCTCACGTGGCTGGCGCGCTGGGGCGACACCGACCGCCTGCGCCCCGACGAAGGCCAGTCGCATTACCAGTTTCATGGTCAGGTTGCCGAACTGGCGCCGGATCTGCAGAATGGGAAGTCGGAACTCTCCTTCACCCACCGTCTGCGCCTGCCCGATGGCGCCTCGCATCCGCTTAACACCGCCCAATTCTTTGAGGGCAAACCGACGCTCGTACTCCTCCAACACACTTTTTTCCTGCTGCGCAACAGCCCCCCCGCTGCACTTCTGGGACGCTGGGTAAAACACCCCGTGGCATCCGTTCGCAAGCTCAGCCACCGATTCATCACCCATCTGCGCCGTACTCATCACCACGACCGCGTGGATTGGGACCAGCTCTGCATCGCCCACCAGGCCAAGCCGCGCTTCGTTTTTGAAATGAATGGCGACCGGGTTGAACTGCGCCTGCAGGCCATCAGCGAAACCGACGCCAGCCAGTGGGAATGGACCGGGCATGAGTGGCACCTGAAAGTCAAGGGAACCAAGACCAACGGCAAGCCGCAGATTCTGGATGACGCGCGCCTCCAGCCGGCCATCGACTGGCTTCGCCAGCTTGACTGGTTCACCCCCGAACCCGGACTGTGGCTGGGCGACGCCAGCGAAAACTTCTTAAGCGTGCTGGCGCAGGCATGGCCGGGCAAGCCACGCGAGGCGGAGTATCTGGCCAACCCCAGCTTCCAGCGACTTTTCCTCCAGCCCAAGCGGCTCAAGCCCAAGTTGATGGTGCAGGGCAGCGGCATCGACTGGCTGGCCGTCAGCGCCGAATGGGAAATCGAGGGGATGAAGCTCACCCGCGCTGATCTGGAGCAACTGGCAAGCGCGTCCAGCCGCTTTGTGAAACTGCCCGACGGCGGATGGGTGGAACTGGATTTGGACGCCACCCAGAAGGCGCAGGAAACCATGGCCGAGCTGGGGATTGACGGCCTGCACGCCGACCAGCAGCGGGTTCCCCTGGAACAAGCCTCGCATCTGGATGAATCGGCGCTCGACATCTTTGGCACCAGCGCACAGGCGCGCAAACTGCGCGAACGCCTCGAGACTTTTGAGGGCATTCCGGAGACGAAGTTGCCCAAACAATTGGAGGCCGACCTGCGTCCCTATCAACGGGACGGCTTCAACTTTCTCTGCCACCAGCAGGCGATGGGTCTGGGCGCCATCCTGGCCGACGACATGGGCCTGGGAAAGACGCTGCAGACGCTGGCGTTTCTGGCGTGGCTCAAGCAATGCCATCCGAAGGACCCCAAGCCGGTGCTGGTCATCTGCCCGGCGTCGGTGATGCACAACTGGCGGCGCGAGGCCGACCGCTTCACGCCCGGCACCAAAGTGCTCGTGCTGGAAAGCGGCACCGCGCGCCATGCCCTGCGCAACCAGATTCCCGGACACGACATCGTCGTGACCAACTACGCCCTGCTGCGGCGCGACCTCGGCGAGCTGCAGAAGTTTGATTTCCGCGCCGCCATCCTGGATGAGGCACAGTTCATCAAGAACCCAGGCGCGCAGATTACCCAATCGGTAAAACAGCTGCAATGCGACCACCGCCTGGCGCTCACCGGTACGCCGCTGGAAAACCGCCTGCTGGACTTGTGGAGCATCGTGGACTTTGTGCAGCCGGGTTATCTGGGAAGCGCCAAGCACTTTCACGAGACCTACGATCCGCCCGGCACGGACACGCACGAGGTCAACACCCGCGCCATCGCGCGCCGCCGCCTGGGCGCGCGCCTGCGGCCCATCATGCTGCGACGCATCAAGCAGCAGGTCGCGCGCGATCTGCCCGACCGCATCGAACAGCGGCACGACTGCCAGCTCAACGACGGCCAGCGCAAGCTCTACCTTGCTGAGCTCAAACGCAGCCGCGACCAGGTGATGGAGACCATCGCCACGCAGGGTGTGGCCAAGAGCCGCATGCAGGTGCTGAGTGCCTTGACCCGCCTGCGACAGATTTGCTGCCACCCTGCGCTCGTGGGCAACGACAGCGTTTCGGGAAAGACCGAGAGCCTTTTCGAACTGGTGACGCCGCTCATCGAGCGCGGGGAAAAGATCCTCATCTTCAGCCAGTTTGTGCGGATGCTCAAACTCATCGAGGCCGAGTGCCTGAAACTGGGCATCCCCACGCACGTGCTGACCGGCGAAACCAAGGGGCGCCAGGAGGTGGTGAATGCTTTCCAGGACGACACCAACGCCTGCTGTTTCCTGCTCAGTTTGCGCGCGGCGGGCACGGGATTAAATCTGACCAATGCCAGCTACGTGGTCTTGTATGATCCGTGGTGGAACCCGGCGGTCGAGGCGCAGGCGATTGACCGCACGCACCGCATTGGCCAGACACGAACCGTCAACGCCTACCGGCTGATTGCACCCTCCACCGTGGAGGAGAAAATCTGGGATCTGCAGCAAAGCAAGAGCAAGACCATCGCCGACGTGCTGGGTGAGGAAGGATTCGCAAAAAGCCTTTCGAAGTCGGACTTGGAATTCCTCTTCTCCGAGGGTTGAGTGCGGGGCGCGCCCTTGAATGGGGCCGGTGGGGTGTGAGTCTCTGGCTGTCCGGCAAGGATTCGAACCTTGACTAGAGGAACCAAAATCCCCTGTGCTACCATTACACCACCAGACAGAAG
>SXGR01248277.1_pt1 | contig 15545 bp, 20 predicted proteins | sample 3174711 | NCBI WGS metagenome assembly SXGR01 (sample SAMN11356860, study PRJNA531348) | freshwater metagenome | isolation source: freshwater sample F1-60 | place: China: Fuxian Lake, Yuxi | collected 2017-12-25
AAACTGGAACAGTCATTGCCGACGATGGAGTCGGCGTGTGTGCTCACCAATAATGCCACCGAAACGCACTGGGGTCAACAATTATTGCGAATCTCGTCGGCGGTATGTTTTCTTTCGCGGCGGGTAAGGTTTCTGACACCAGATGTCACGGTGAAGCACACGGGGTTGCAAGGTCAGATGGTGAGCTACATCGGCCCAGATGCCCCGACATTTATCGCCAATTTTAATTCATACGGGTGTGTGTTCGTGCGTGGATGCGTAGAACACTGACAAGCCTTGAGATATGCGCTGGCGGGGGCGGTCAGGCTCTGGGACTTGAAATGTCTGGCTTCCAGCATCCGTAGCAATCCGGAGCAAATTGTGAGCAATCCGGAGCAAATTGTGAGCAATCCGGAGCAATCGAAAGTGCCACGGAATGTGTAACCCTGTGACTAGCTATTTGATCGGTTTAGCTACCACGTCGCCTCGCACAAGTGCCTCAATATAGTCAGGCCTTGACAATCCTTTAGATTGGGCCTGTTGATCGAGATGCTGACGCGCTTCATCCGTCAGCACAACATGCATTGCCTTGTTTCTATTTTTTGGTGCATATCTAGTCGGTCTTCCTTGACGTTTTCCAGGCAACAAAATCACTTTAGCGTTTCTCCTGTGTAGCTGGCGTCATTGCCAGATAGGTATATGATAAGATATCCATGCAAAAGAATCAAGTGCCATTGTTAAGCGTTTTTGCTGGGCTTTGTGCGTGGTATAATAGTGATATGACAACCAAATCTAGCCATTCTATTGAAGAAGAAGTCGCCCGTACGGCAACATTTCAAAAACTTGGCAAACTGCAATGGTTATTTGCGACCCCGATTATCGAATTCAATCTATCGCCCTTCATTAATCCGATTATCACCAAGGTATTACTGGAAATGCAGGCCTCGACGAATAATGCAGTGCGAGGTGTGCGTGGTGCACAAGATCCAGCTAAACTTCCCGAGTTAGCTGTACTCTATCAGATGTTTCAGCAATGCGTGGATGAATATTCTCGTCAGCTTGGCTTACACGCGAATCGTATTGCATCCAGTTGGATGAACATTTTATCAAGCGGCGGCTCCGTAGATATTCATCGTCATCATGACAGTATCGTCAGCGGAGCGTTTTATCCCCATGTTCTTCCGAACAGTTCTCCATTGATTTTCGTCAGCCCATTGGATGGGTATCGCATGATGGACTCGACTCGATTTGTAACACATAGCTCATATGCAGAGAACGTCCATCATGTATCATCGGAAACGGGCAAGCTCGTTCTCTTTCCGAGTTGGTTACAGCATTATGTGCCGCCCAACAAGTCTGATTTGCGGATTACGTTAAGTTTTAATACCCAGTTTCTATGATATACTATTTTCTCAAGGAGCCTGATAATGTCATTTTTCCGCACACTGATTAAAGATCTTCCCGCCATGACTACCATTGCCGCCGACGGACTGAGTTCGTCGGAGTTTGATGGATATATAAACACCGGCAGTTATACGCTGAATGCGGCCCTCAGTGGGTCGTTATTCGGTGGCATGCCTAATAACAAGATTACAGTCTTCGCCGGCGATCCGGCGACGGGAAAAACATTCTTCGTGCTTGGTGTCATCAAGCAGTGGATGTCGGATAACCCCGACGGAGGGGTGATTTACTTCGACACCGAAAGTGCCGTAACGAATCAGATGCTCTCGGAGCGTGGAATCGACTTGACACGGTTGGTCAAATCAGAACCCGAAACCATTGAGCAGTTCCGACAGACCGCCTTACAGATTCTCGATCGCTACGAAGAGACGGCCCAGAAGAAAGGACGCCTACCGATGCTCATGGTGTTGGACTCACTCGGCAACCTATCGAGCGCCAAGGAAGTGGAAGACATTCGCGCGGAGAAGGATGCCCGAGACATGACGAAGGCGGGGTTGATTCGTGGCACCTTCCGTGTGTTGCGATTGCGGCTCGCCAAGTTGAATGTTCCATTGATTGCGACGAACCATGTGTACAATGCCATCGGGGCGTATGTTCCGACAAAAATTTTATCGGGGGGTTCCGGTCTGATCTACGTGAGTGATTCCATTGCGATGCTCTCCAAGTCAAAGGAACGCGACAAGGAAAAAAACATTATCGGCACCATCGTAAAGGCCAAGATGTTTAAATCACGTCTTTCGCGAGAAAACAGCGAAGTCGAAGTGCGAATTTCCTATGCGGGTGGACTGGACAAATACTATGGGCTGATTGACATGGCAGTCTCTGCCGGTATGGTTGAACATAGTGCCGGTAAATATACATTCCCCGGCGAGTCAAAGCCCCTCTCATTGTCCAAGATTCAGGCAGCTCCCGAAAAGTATTTCACCATCCCGTTTTTAGAGGAGTTGAACGAAAAATTTGTGCGCAGCAATTTCAGTTATGGAGTGATGTCTGCTCAACCTGCCGAACCCGAAGAGAGTGAAGAATAAAAGGAACGTTACATGGTTGAACCGTTAATTCTCGCCCATTTGATTCGTGACGAAGAATACACGCGGGTTGTGCTGCCGTTTCTCAAGAAAGAATATTTCACGACGTCGCAAGCACAAACTTTGTATGCGTCCATTCATGCGTTTATTAGCACGTATAAGATCACGCCCACCATAGACGCGATTAAGCTCGCCCTCGAACGGGAATCCCTATCAGGGAATGCCTACACAGACACGCAGGCCATGCTGACCGACATTGCCGCCGTTGTGCGAGTGGACTCGGGCCGGCGTCAGTGGCTGATTGACCAGACGGAACAGTTCTGTAAACAACGGGCCCTATACCTGGCGATATCGGAATCTATCACCCGCATCGATAAAAATTTTGAATCTGCATCTTCGGTGCCGGGACTGCTCAAAGATGCACTTTCAGTCGGCTTTCGTACCAGTATCGGGCATGATTATTTCGAAAAGATTGGAGAACGATACGATCTGTATCATCAAAAACACTCGCGCATTCCGTTTGACTTGGAAATGTTCAACAAGATTACAGGCGGCGGTCTCACTCCGAAGACCTTGAATGTCATTGTCGCTGGCACCAATGTGGGTAAATCATTATTCCTGTGTCATGTCGCCGCCGCATCGATTGCGATGGGCAAAAAAGTATTGTATATCACGATGGAGATGGCCGAAGAACGAATTGCACAACGTATTGACGCGAACCTCTTGGACGTGACGATGAACACATTAGAAAACATGTCGCGAACCATGTATGAAAATGCGTTTCGTCAACTGCAACAGCAACAATCATTTGGAAAACTCATCATCAAGGAATATCCTACGAGCGGGGGTAATACAGGACACTTTCAGATACTGCTAGACGAACTGGCACTCAAGAAACAATTTGTCCCCGACCTCTTGATTGTAGACTACATCAACATCTGTTCGTCGGTGCGATTCAAGGTGGGTGGACAAGTGAACTCCTATAGTTACATCAAGTCCATCGCAGAAGAACTTCGAGGTCTGGCGGTGGAATATAACCTTCCCTGCTTGACGGCCACGCAATTCAATCGTGAGGGATTCGATAACAGCGATCCCTCACTGACCAACACCAGCGAGTCCTTTGGATTGCCACAAACTGCCGATTTGCAGATTGCACTGGTGACGAGCGAAGAACTAGAACGAGATGGATTGTTGATGGTCAAGCAGTTGAAAAATCGATATGCCGATACCACGAAATATCGTCGGTTTACCATTAAGGTCGATCGAAGCCGAATGCGTCTGTCCAATGATCCGAACCAACAATATTTATCTGACCCCATTCCCACTAGTCAACCAAAACTGAGTAAAGGTGACTGGGGCAGCAAAACGTCGGCGTTCTCCCCCCAAGTCCCAGCAAAAAGTCTTCGGCCGACCGAATCACAACGAGAAAAATTTAAGATTACCTTCTAAATAGAAGTGACGATCATTACACAAATGATTACTATTCGGATAGTTAATGTCACAGGAGGAACCCTACCATGAACCTTCGTGTATTAAATCAATCCATTGTCCGCAATTTCGATGAGGTACGTCCACGAATAGAATCCGTGTTTAGCTCAATCATCGATAAAGTCGCCGTAACCGGTCAATCTATTAATGTTCGCACCTTCTTGGATCAACTCAATCTCGCCATGCGTGGCTCCAAGATTCGAGTAGTAAAAGAAACGACTATCAAATTTGGAGCCCCACAGGATACCCAAGGACAATATTATCCGGCGATTGGAGGATATTGTTTCGAACCAAACGCGGGCAAAATCGCACGAATCCAAATTGTTCTATGCGTCCATCCTAGCACGAACCGACTCCCGTTGACGGTGGAATCATGGGAGTATTTCCGATATCGATTTCTCAAGTGTATTACTCACGAATTAGTGCATCGGGCACAGTTCGAAAACGGTCGCAAGCACGGCAATGGTCTTATTTTTCGTCCCCATTCTTTGGCAAACTTAGATAAAGATATGATTAGCGAGCAATTCTATTTGGGCGATATGGATGAAGTCGAAGCCTATGCCCATGATTGCGTCGAAGAATGGTATTATCTTAAGCCCAACACACCACTCACGCTCCGAGATATCAAGATAGAATTTCGGAATGCCGGAGGAAGACTACCAGCCATTCAATATTACTTTCAGACCTTTTTGGGCGACGAACACCACCCCTCGGTCCAGCGGGTCTTTCGCAAAATTAAGGCATGGGATGACATTATTAATCCAGTCTCGTTAGAGCTGCCAAAACCCCCAGCGTATGTCAGGACGCACGCTAAAATACAGCGGAATGTCCTATTAGGATAACGGTGAACATTCGTCTGAAGGGACGCCAGCACCCTCTAGTATCAACACTACGTTCGGTGACCGAGACACCGTCAATAGCCGTCCTGCCTTTATTTTGCCGTTTTCCTTTGCGGAGCTTCCCTAAATACTTTAAATGAGTACCTTTAATAAATATGGCGAAAGTTTGACATTAATAGAAACCGTCAAAAAAATAGACGGTCGCTGGGCATTCGTATCTAGAAAGTCAGGAAAAGTTTTGACATACTATGACGGTGAGGGCGAACCGTCCGATGACTGGGTTCGCAAACAAGAACGCAGCATTCAATATTTCTCGGAAGTCAATTTAGACAAAACTTCTACTATCCCCAAGACACTGGCCCCTCATGTTTTTTGTGATATGGATGGCGTAATTGCCGACTTTTATGCTGGGATAAAGCAATATTTCAATGTGTCCTCCTCGAATCTGAATGCCTTTCTCCGAGAGGAAGGGGTATGGAAGATTATCGGTAAAAAAGAACCCCGACTGTTCGCGAAACTTCCGGAGTTGCCGGACGCTCGACAGTTGATGACTGGTTTAGAAACATTACGCAAACGCAAACTCATACGACTCTCGATACTCACGGCTATTCCTACCGAATGGTATGCCGACCCAGTCCTGCGGCGCGTAGGCACCGTCGATAAAATTGCATGGGTGACTCGTCGGTTTCCACAGATTCCTGCGGCAAATGTGTTGGTGGTGCGGCGAAAAGACAAGGCGAACTATGCGAAAGCACAAGTGGCCGCGGATCAACCTCGATCCATTCTCATCGACGACTTCAGTAAGAATATTCGAGAATGGGACGCCGCAGGAGGCATTGGAATCCAGCACACTAACAGCGGTGTGTCACTTCGTGCATTGCTACATATTATTAGATAAATAAACACATGGCGACAAAACTATTCCTCATCTTCGGTCGATTTCAACCTCCAACCATTGGCCACGAGCGGCTGTTTAACACGGCACTTCAGCGAGCTAAAGTAGACAGGGCCGATGTTGCGGTCTTTGTGTCCCAAACTGAAGATAACAAAAACCCTATTCCCTATGCGGAAAAGGTGAGAGTTATTCGCAAAAGTGTGTCGGGTATCATTATTGGCCCCAAAACGGTTCGCACCCCCGCCGAAGCACTGACGTGGGCGCTCGAACGCGGATATAAGGATATCCGATTGTTGGTGGGCGAGGATCGATTCGAAGGATTTGACAAAATGGTAGGATCATGGCAAAAAGCCGAAGACCCGAAAAAACGCGCCGTAGTCCGAGTAGAACCATTGGAGCGCAAGGGGAGTATGGACGCCTCCGTGGTCAGTGGGACAGTTGCTAAACGATATGCGCGGTTAGGCGACGAACAGAGTTTAAAGAGCATTCTCATCTCTGGCGCACAAGATGCCGCGACGGTAAAACATTTCATTGCCCTGATACAACAAAAGCTCGGAAAACTGAAGGAAATGGTTATGCCCAAGAACCGTTCAGAGGAAGACCTCGACGCACAGGTGAATCGAGTAGTAGAACGACTCCTGGCCGATTCATCGTGGCGCTCGAACGATATCGTGGTCACTAGCTCGGAACCCCCAACTATTGTTCCTGATAACGACGGACCCATTCACCGAAACAAACGAGTACCCGAGGACACTGAAGATAACAAATCCATATTGGTGCTCTATCCCGATCGACGGGTAAAATATGATATGATAAATAAAGCAAAGGAAAGGGGAGAAGAGGAACTCCCCCCGCATATTCAGTTACAGCAGACTCCGCAGATGCGTGCTAAATAGAACAAGTAGAATGTTAATGGGGAATATGATGAGTGTATCAGTAGCAACTATTATAGAACAGAGAACCCGGTGGGAAGAAGAAACTCGCAACATTCAACAACAAACAAATGCGTTGCGACAAGAATTGGTTAGACTCCAGAGTCAGCTAGAGCAATTGAGTGGGGCGATGCAGGCGTGTGATATGCTTATTGGGTTTGCGGATGCCCCGACTGATCCGCTCGCAAATGTAGGCTCGGACACTTAACTTATTAACTTAACGGATGGTTTATGGCAGACAAAAAAATTACTGAACTTACGGAACTCGTTGGGACATCCTCTGATGATCTCTTTGTTATAGTGGATGACCCTACCGGTACTCCGATTACTAAAAAAATTACCGCCAAAAATCTGTTTGGTAATGGCATCTCGGTCATTACGACTAACACCGTCACCGAAGCCACGGTGCTAAAGAGTGTGTTGACGGTCAATTCCGTCGGTAATGCTACTACAACACAAATTGCAGCCGATTTTCTGGTGAACACTCTCTCGACCTCGGCGAACGCAACGGTCACCAGCATCGGCTATCAGTATGCGTTGCGGGCGACAAGTAAACTTAACGCAAACACCTCCAACGTCGCAATCGAACATGCCGCCTCAAAGTTTATTTTGGATGTTGGTAATACAGCTACGGTTCAGGCCAATACCTATGTGAGTCTATTAGCGGTGGCTAACAGTGTTGGAACACGCACGGCGAACGTGCAAGCCTTCATAGGATTTTCTGATTTGGCATCTAACAGCACCAGCGCACAGACCCTATATCTGTTTGAGATTGGTGTAGGCAACAGCACCGTTGGGCACGTGAGTAGCAACGTGACTACAGGTGCCGCAAGCAGCACGACATTGTTTTCGAATTCGGCGGCGACCGCGGCGACACACAAACTTCGTGTGAGAATTAATGGTAGCAACTACTGGTTGTTACTGACCGATACCGCAAGTTAAGCAATACTTGTTCATCTAAATACGGGGAGAGGGAATTTATGCCCTCTCCCCTTTTTTATGCAAAATTTGACGAAGAAAAATTATTTCGCATATGCGTTGAAGATGTATGACAATCCGAGTTGTTCTGGGATAGACGAATTTCGGCAAGATTTGTTGCGAGTCAAGTACATCAAGCGACTCGTTAATCGCTATGCACGAAGTGGGGACGTGTCTCCTCGCCTGCTTCTGAATCACATCACTGGGATTTATAACGTCTTTCAAGTTCAAGCCGTTTCCCGGCTGCTGTTCTTCCGAGCAGATCCCAAATCATGGCGGGCCATGAAAACAGTACTAGAATATCTGAATCTCATGCCCGAGGAAATTTTGCCGATTGAAGGATTGTCAATCCTAAATAAAGATATATCCCGCGACGGGGTGTTGTGGGCTAAACTTGTTGATACGGTAGAAAGACATGACTAAATTTATCAATCCACTCTTGGACGAACTATTTGTCCCCTCGACGTTATCCGAATGTAAAGCGTTTCAGGAAGATAAATATCTATCAGAGATCATCACTCTCGCCAACACAATGTCCGCGCAGTTAGCGGAAATTGGCTATAGCCAGATAGGCGAGGTGAACCTCTACGAAGAAATTCAGCCGGAGTATTTTGCAAGTTGTCGGGTGTTCACCGTGAACTCCGATACATTTCACAAATGTCGATTAGGCAAACGTCGTTATGCTCGCTACGCCGACTATGTGGGAAATGATTCAAATGGTGTTAGCATTCGTGAATATGGTCGAAGCCGTCACGGACAGAAGGGAATCATTCTTGTGGACAATTCAACTGGCGCCATGCTCTTCCTTCGCCGCCCCCATAACCCCCGCGTTGCAAAATAGTCATGACGGTAAAGCGCCGACGAGCAGTTAAATCGTCTATTAGAGATATGCGTTCTGTTGAAGTATCAGTAGCAATGCTGACGCAGCAACAGGAGTACATGACTGATCGCTTTGTTGGGCTTGGTGATAAATTCGATCGCATCTTAAGTCGCGTAGAGGAACTCGCATTACATACGACAAGTTTAAATTCTCGGCATGATACAGAAATTCAAGTGTTGCAAAAACAAATCGGCTCTACTGCACACGTCCTGAATCAGACCCGAGAGGATATCAACGACATGACCTTAAAACTGACAGAAAGTTTAGGCAAAGAACTAGCCGAATCTGTAGAAAAAATGTCTGCATTAATTGCTATCTTATCTGATAAAATGGAAAAACAAAATACGCACCTAGATCAGCGTATTCAGAGGCTCGAACGGTGGCGCATGTTGTTGATTGGCGGCGGCCTTGTCATTGGATTTTTGCTCTCCCGTGCTGCCGATAATGTGCTACACACCGTGTTTTCTTTTCCCAAATAATCCTATATACCCTCGGTGGTATGATATACTACCAGTCACATGTCGCAATGGCTGGAAGAAAAATATATCGCGGTGGTCGGTACCCAACTTGGGTATTTTCATCGTCAATCGCGCACAACGTATGGATTCCGCTGTCCATTCTGCGGCGATTCCAAACGTCGGGCAAACAAAACGCGCGGATACTTCTTTCTACACAAGGGACGCTATTTCTACAAGTGTCACAATTGTAACGTCAGCATGTCGCTACGATCATTTTTGCGACAACAAGCCCCTGAGTTATTTCAAGAATATCAACTCGATGTGCTTCGACAAGAACGGCCGGTCATCACGGCTCCGACACCGACGCACTCCGGTGGGATGCCGATGAGTAGAGCCGGAACAGCGTCACTCTCACTCCCGACCATTGCGTCATTACCAAACGAGCATCTTGCCGTGCAATATTGCCACAAACGGCAATTGCCCACAGACGCACTCAATCATCTATACTTTACCGATCACTGGACAGCGTGGATTAAAGAAATGAAATGGTCGTATGCGTTGCCCGAAGACCACGGGCCGCGACTGATCCTCCCGTGGTTTAGCCGTCAACGAGAACTTCTCGGCGCACAAGCACGACGCATTGACGCCACAGGTAGCACCGGCCGTTATGTCACACTGAAGAATGATACCTGCGAAGATAAAATTTATGGATGGGATCGACTGAACCTTCATAAAATCATTTACATCGTAGAGGGGCCACTGGACTCGTGGTTTCTGCCCAATGCTGTTGCGTCGATGGATGCTGACCTGCTACGACTCCACACCAAATATTTCATGGGATATGCCACCGTGTTTGTGTGGGACAATGAACCCCGCAACGCCGTTATCGCGACAAATCTTCGTAAGACAATTGCGGCCGGACTGCCAGTCGTTATTTGGCCGATTTCGATGAAAGAAAAAGATCTCAACGATATGGTGAGAGCGGGATATAATGTAACAGAGATTGTACAGCAGCACACGTTTCGTGGCTTGCGGGCGGAGCTAGAATTTTTACGCTGGCACCGAGCATAAATATGAAAGAATACTATGGAACCAGTGACAGTCCCCATTTTAGATCATGGTCAAGTTGTACTGCTAGACGTCTTCGGTAGTGACGCTCGCATCGCGGAATCGGCTCGCGTGTCCTACGGAAAGGGCACCAAAAAAATCAGCAACGACAAATCCCTGATTCGATACCTCATGCGGCATCATCATACCAGCCCATTTGAAATGTGTGAGGTATTATTTTATCTGAAAGTGCCAATTTTTGTAGCACGACAACTGGTGCGGCATCGCACTGCGAATATCAATGAAGTGTCGGGTCGCTATAGTGAAATGCCGGAAGAAACGTATCTCCCTGAAGAAACACAACTCGGACCACAGTCGGCAATTAATAATCAGGGGCGTGCGTTTATCGATCCGTCAATTCGGACAAGACGCGGGCACCACGAACTCGATCGAGCACACCACGAAGCGTTTGCGTCCTATGATCGATTGCTGACGGTGCATCGGGTGTCCAAAGAAATTTCTCGGATCGTTCTGCCTCTGTCCACGTATACCGAGATGTATTGGAAATGCGATCTTCATAACTTTTTTCATTTCTGTAAGTTACGAATGGATAGTCATGCCCAGTATGAAATTCGTGTCATGGCGACTGCAATGTTCGATGCGGTAGCTCCTATGTTTCCACTTACCGTCGATGCATTTAAAGACTATATACTGTACGCGAAAACGTTTTCCGTAATGGAGCAAACCGTATTACGGGCGATGGTATCGCAGGTATTGGCTCCGACTATTGAACACGCAAAATCTCTTGGTCTAACTGATCGCGAATATAAAGAATTTACGGCGTGGATTGCAAACGCCCAAACCACGAACGCAGGTGAATGACTATGTCCCAGATGATTACCTCCCAACTTCCCGCCGCGGCACCCTTTGAAGAAAAAAATACTCCGTGGTCTACGGTTGGCTATCTGACCTATAAACGCACATACTCTCGTCGACTGGAAGAAGACAACATCAATAGTTTGACCGAGGAATGGATTGATACGGTCAATCGGGTAATAGACGGCGCAAACACACAGTTAGATTGCCGATTCACCGAAGACGAACAGCATCGGTTGCGATACTACATGGTCAAGCTGAAGGGCACCGTTGCAGGACGATTCCTGTGGCAGCTTGGCACGCCAACCATTCAGCGCCTCGGCTTACCTTCACTGCAAAATTGTGCGTTCGTGGCCATCGATGCACCCGTGCGTCCCTTCACATGGGCGATGGATATGTTGATGCTAGGAAGCGGAGTTGGATTCAGCATTCAGAGACAGCACGTCAGTCAACTCCGCCCTGTCAAGAAAAAGTTTGTCGGGCCTACACGACACGATTTTGCAGATGCCGACTTTATTATTCCCGATACCCGAGAAGGATGGGTGTCGTTACTAGAACGCACTCTAGAAAGCGCCTTCTCGCGACACAAGTCAGAATCGTTTACGTATTCTACACAACTCATTCGCGGAAAAGGCGCGCCCATTAAAGGCTTTGGTGGCGTCGCATCTGGGGCAGAAATTCTTTGTGATGGTATCAAAAACATCTCAAACATTTTAGAAAAACGTGCCGGCAAATCTATGCGGCCGATTGATTGTTTAGACATCATGAACATCATCGGAGCTATTGTTGTCTCTGGTAATGTGCGTCGGTCGGCACAACTTGCGATTGGCGATCCTGATGATATCGAATATCTGTTGGCGAAGCGATGGGACTTGGGAAACATTCCTCCGTGGCGTTCCATGAGCAACAACAGCGTCGCCTGTGATGATGTGTCCCAGCTTCATGATTTCTTTTGGGATGGGTATGAGGGGCGCGGCGAACCTTATGGGCTGATTAATCTTTCATTATCTAAGCAAGTCGGCCGACTCGGAGAAACCGAATATCCTGATCCTACCGTGGTCGGCTATAATCCCTGTGCCGAACAATCACTGGGAAATTTTGAAACCTGTTGTCTTGCAGAAATTTTCCTGCCGAACATTGAGAGCTATGACGAGTTTCTCGATGTCACGACCCTATTGTATCGCATCAACAAGCAATCTCTCGCACTTGGGTGCCACAATAAGGAAACCGAAAAGATTGTCAACGAGAACATGCGTATGGGTATTGGAGTGACAGGGTATCTTCAAGCGACCGACAAACAAAAGAAGTGGCTGAAACCGGCCTATGAATATCTCCGCAACTACGACAAGCAGTATTCAACGGATCGAGAGTTCCCAATCAGTGTGAAGCTCACGACCTGCAAGCCCAGCGGCACACTGTCGTTACTGCCGGGGGTCACGCCTGGTTGTCATCCTGGCTATGCGCAGTACATGATTCGCCGCATTTCTATGGCGTCTAACCACGCTCTTGTAGAGATCTGCCGACAGCATGGCTATGATATCGAATACCGATTGAATTTTGATGGGTCGCAGGATTACACGACCGTGGTAGTGGCGTTTCCCTTCTCCTTCCCCGAAGACACCGTGCTGGCGAAAGATATGAGCGCAATTCAACAACTCAAGGTGGTAAAAGACCTTCAACAAAATTGGAGCGATAACAGCGTCTCCTGCACGGTATATTACCGCAAAGAGGAACTGCCCGAAATTAAGAAATACTTGACCAAGAATTTCGCCACCTCCCATAAGTCGCTGTCCTTCCTGCTTCACTCTGAACATGGCTTTAAACAGGCGCCGTATGAAGAGATTACGAAGAAACAATACGATGCCCTCGTCTCGAAAACCAAGCTCATCACCAGTATCATTGATGGGCAGATTGGTATCGAAGATGACTGTGTGGATGGTGTCTGTCCTGTACGATAAATATGAGAGTGGAATACCAATGGAGTTTGTATAAAACCCAAAATAGTTCCACGCCACCAATGTCTCGTTTCAGTAAACTTAGGAGTGTATCATGGTTGATCAAAATGTTATTACGTATCTTGTCGGGGCCCTCGGAGTGTTTGTCACGTTTAAAATTACCCAGTGGTATGATAAGTGGAAGTATGAGCAGTCACTAAACAATGACACCATCTATCGTGAGCTTCAGGCCGGCGACACAACATTGCATTCGCGATTAGATTTGGTCGAGAATCACCTAAATCGTCGCCTCGATGATCTCGTCGCAAACAACCAATCCTGTTCGTGCGAGCGTGCAAAGCAATAACTAAATAGAAGGCATGACACATGTAAATGTGCTGGGCATCGACTATTCAATGTCATGCCCAGCGTTATGTCTTACAAATGGAACAACGCATCGGTGGTGGGTCAACTATCGACTCTCAGGCAAGCCGTATACCGAACTCCCTGGCGTGGTGTGGAATGCCTCCACCACCGAAGGTGATGTGTCTCGTTATATCGAACTCGCCCGCTGGGTATTGGCGGTTGTCGCAACTACACACCCCGCACTCATCGTATTGGAAGATTATGCGTTTGGTGCCCACGGGCGCATCACACAACTAAGTGAGAATGCGGGAACCCTGAAAGTGAAACTTCACGAAAAGTTTCGACACATTCCCCTGCGCGTCGTTGCTCCCACGACTATGAAGAAGTTTGCGACTGGCCGCGGCATTGCGACAAAAGATGATATGTGGGCCGCGTTTATTCATCGCGAACCGCACGCTGAGGCATGGGCAAAGTTATGCCACCCAAAGGCCTTCAAGATTTCCAGTCCGGCGACAGACATTGCCGATTCATATTTTCTTGCCCATTATGGAGTCGCACACTATGGAATATGATAATGAAAATGATACTGTAGATGTACCGATCAAACCCAAAAGAGTCACTCGACAACCACATGAGATGCGCGACACAATTTTGTTTCTTCGCGTCACTCGGCAAGAATATGACAGGCTCTATCGATATGCCAGGGCGCGTAAAGCCACGATGTCGTATATGGTTCGAGCGGCCCTCGAAGAAAAATTTCCAGATATCTTTGTCGAGGCAAACCGTTATATTCGGAAGCCGAGAAAACCCGTCGAAATAGAAACGCCGACGCAGATTTTAACATCGTTTGTAGATGGCAGTGTAAAGATTATCAATCCGAAGCAATAATATTTTTGATGATATTGTCATATGTTATAATATGTACTGTATGCTAATAAATCTGTTCGCTAAAACCTTAAGGGCTGTATGCAGATATTTTTAAAAAATGTCGTAGCTGCCGCATTAGAACGCGGGATTGTCGCTGGGTATCATCAAGTGACTACGTTGCCAAAAACAAAACGAGCAAACCCTGAAGTCGTGGTTGATATTCTCCTCAAGAGTGTCTGGAAATCTTTAGACGGCATTATTGATTTTAGAGATGGCGACGAACTCGAATCGGCAAAATCTGAGAGAACAGTGGGATTTGGGTCAACCGATGTTGTGAGTTCAACCACTCTTTCGTCCGAAAAAGAAAATGATGACGATGAGAAAAATTTCCTTTCGAGGGAACGCAGTTATCGCATTCACAAACAATAGAGGTTTTGAAAATGCAAACAAAGATATATGATGATCACATTCTCTATGTGACGTTCCCCACGCGGAAAGAACTTGTCCTAACCCTGTGTCGGCCGGCTGAGTTTTATGAATGTGCGAACCCGAAACTACGGAATCATAGATTCTCTCACGAACAATTTCTCGACCACTATATGACATCTAGTGGGCAACTGACGTATGATTGGAGCGGATTCAATATTCCCGGCACATCCCTCACCAGGTTCTTTACGCAATTCGAGTTGACCCCCCGCGAACGTCGATTACAGGTGGCGACTCGGCTCTTGTCTACTCAGCCGTATTACCTCATCGCGACCGTGGAAGCTGACACCGATACGCTACGACATGAATTGGCCCATGCACACTATGGACTCAATCCACAGTATCGACGTCAAGCGAACACCCTTGTTCGAGGATTGTCGATAAAACTTCGGAAACAAATTACTGCGACCTTAGCCGATTGGGGATATGCGCCACAGGTGATGACAGACGAGATTCAAGCATATCTTGCGACCAGCGGGATGCGATATTTGCGAACAAAATTCTGCCCCACGATTACAACCGCACAGGTTAAACCGTTTTTGGCATTAATCAAGACGGTCGGTGTCTAGTGTGTTTTTATCATTGAATGGGATGTACGTGTGGTGGATTAGTTCAATAGTAGAACCACGGTTTTACATGCCGTTAACAGTGGGGCGGAACCACTATCCACTATTATCAATAAGTCAGATGGGTCACTGAAGAAAATTGGCAGATCTCTCACGCTTAGAACGTGAGGTTTCTCGGTTCGAGTCCGAGGTGACCCACCAACAGTTTGGCCGGATTCGCATAGTGGCGATTGCACCGCTTTTGTAAGGCGGCGAGGAAACTCCACGTCGGTTCGAGTCCGACATCCGGCTCCTCGAAGTTTCCAGAACTTATTTAGGGTTCTGGAAACTTCATTTATGTATTTTCTAATTTACGAGATACGTCATTTAGCTACCAATAACATCTATAAAGGAAAAGTAATTGTAACGTTCTCCCGTAATCACATTTACCGACTGATGTGTGAGATGCTCCAGTATGGCGGTATCTTC
>SXGR01547143.1_pt1 | contig 15543 bp, 11 predicted proteins | sample 3174711 | NCBI WGS metagenome assembly SXGR01 (sample SAMN11356860, study PRJNA531348) | freshwater metagenome | isolation source: freshwater sample F1-60 | place: China: Fuxian Lake, Yuxi | collected 2017-12-25
AAGCTGACCAGTTGCTGCAATGACTGGTTATCAAGATAAAAACCGCGCTGCTCGAAGCCTTTACGCAGATCGTGCAGGCGCAGCTTGTCGGCCTTGCCGATGGTGAGATTGGTCAACAGCAACAGCTGATCCTGATTCAGTACCAGGGTGCGGCCAGCGGCCCCCCGGGCCTGAATAAAATCACTGAGCAGCTTCTCTTCCAGCTCTTTGACATATTTCTTGTTCACGCCGCCACGGGAGGTATTGGCATCACGGAATTGCTCCAGTGCAAACTCTTTGAGCTGCTCGAAGGCTTCTGCCACGCTGTTTGTGAGAGGACGCTCAGGCAGTAACCCGCGCTTTTCTCTAAAGGCCTGTAGATAGTTGTTCAAATCTTCCAGCAACTGAGTCTGGTCAGCATATTGCGTTGCATCGCGATAAACCTGCCAGAGCGGTCTTTTCTTGGCATCCCCTGGCAACTGCAGCACGTCAAGGGCGGAAAGCAGCGGGAAAACCCGCTCGCTGGCAGCAGCCAGCAGCTTGTAGCCAGAACGCTTTACCGATGTACGTTCAGAGCTGGCCTTTTCCGAATCGAGAATAAAGTAGAGAGGCTTGCTTTGGGGCTCATGTTGCCAATCGGTCACATTCAGCGCCAGCTGAGCACAGTAAGCAAAGGCATACAGCTTGAGTGTGCCAGGCAAGGCTTGCAGCAGGTATTGGGGATGTGCAGCCAAAAAGCGAATATCTTCACGAAATACGGCATTCAAAAAAGGCAGATAAGGTTGCTCATCCTCATTTTTTACTAGGCTGCCGCTTTGCAGCCTGCCTTGCAAAACGGACAACAGTTCTTGCTCGACAAAGTTGAGCTTGTCATCGAGCGCATCTTCCAGGAAGAAATCCCCCAACAGACCTGCAAACAATTTGCACAACCGCGTATCTGGTGCGCTGAGATCGGCTTGCCCACTCTTCTTACCTTTGGCCTTAAACAACAGGAACAGCGGTGAAATATGAAAGAGTGCATCATTTGAAAAATAGGCTCGCTCAAGCACCTGCCAAAAATCAGGATCGTCGAGCTTGCCTGCAAACCGGGCTTTGCACTCCTCCTTAAACTGCTCGAATTCATAGGCAGTCACCTGCTTGCGCAAGGAAAGCCCCAGCACGACACCTGTCACGGTATCCCAGTCAAACTCATTGCCTTTGTTGCGAATGGGCCAGTAGTTGGTGAGCTTGTTTTTATCAACCGGAGCTAATCCGGCAGGAATTGGATACAGAGACATTACTATCTGGTTCCTTCTACAGTGATCATGCCGTCATCCAAACCAAGACGGTAATGCTGATCACCTTCGTAATAGTGAAGAACAGGGCTCTTTTTAGCGACAGCGCGGATTTGCTCAACCATCTCATCAAGCAACACGATGGCATTCTTGTCGTACTTGTTTGGCCGATAGCCATTGTTGAGCTTGCAGATCAGCTCAAACAGATTGAGGTTGATTGCCATTGGTGCCAAGGGCTGATCATCAATCTTCAGATAGGCGCTGAAATGATCGTGTTTCTCGACATGCTGACGCTGAATTGCGCTGTAATCAGCTTTCAGATCGACAGGTGCCGCGACATGACACTGGCCAAATTGACCAAGAGAAAGCTCTCGCTTTGACAACTCAGGGGCATTGCGGTTGGCATACACAAAAATGGCCGGGATCAGCGCTTTCACATAGAAATTGCGCAAGGCCAGCTGGCTTCCACCCTCCCCAAGATACTGACTATGCTGCAGCCAGACAGTGGCATAGTGTTCAAGTACCTGCTCTTCAAAATCGACTTTGAACTGGTAATGGTAGTTATTGCCAAGGTCACAGTCCTTAAGCAGATAAAAAAGGCGCAGAAGGGATGCGGCTTGACCCGCTTTATCACGAGGCTCGTTGAATATGAGCCCCAGTTTTGCCAGCTCGATCATAAAGGCATCCAGCGCCTCATCCGGTAGATTCAGCTCATAACGCAGCACAAACTGGTCTACCGCTTGGGTATGAATCAAGGCAGGATCAAAGTCAGCAAGACGCAGGCTTAGCTCGCTGTCTTTAGCCAGAAACAGGTTGTCAAAGAGGTAATGCTCCCCAGCCAGAAGCTGATGCAACAGATCTAGCAAGGCGCGAGTCGTAATGAATTGATCCTTGATCAAACGGGTTTTGAACAGAGTGGTAATGATAAGCTCTTGCACGTGCTCATTGGCCAACAGCCTGAAATTGGCGATGAGGCGCATGTCGCGTTGGCGTTGCTCATCTGCAAGGGCAATAGCATGAAACAGATTGTCATCGGTTGGCTGAGTTAACCGCTTGAGCAGTTGACGCATAAAGCTTGAATAGCTGCCAGCGTCATCATTAAAACGGAATTTTGGGTAGGACTCGAAATCCAGAAAGTGATACGCCCCTTGCGTTCTCTCGCCACTATCCAAAAAACGCTCGATCACGCTACGTAACACACTGTGCCGCTCAGCCCCTTCTTTGGCAAAGTTGGCCAGCATACCGATATTGATACCAACCACCAGGGGTTGAGCCCCGTCTCCTGCACGATCAAAGAGTTCGTTTAGCGCATCGATTGCTGATTGATGAGGCGAAAAGCTATGGGTTGCATCCAGATGGAAGGTATATCTGTTTTTATATTGGTCATAGCTACGTGACAATATTTCAGATTTACCATCACCACTGCTGCCGCATAAAAACACGCACTCACCAGGCTGCAATGAACGGAGGCACTTCTCAAAATCATCCTCGATTTCGGGTGTAACGTAGAGATAATCCTTGAGGTCATCAAACAGATCTCTCTGACGTTGTGTTGTCGTCTTGACCGAGAAGGAAGAAGATTTAGCCAAAACCCCGAGGGCCTTGCGAAGGGAGATTGTGCTCACGGTATAACCCTATCATTTCATATCTGACAGATACTAACTGATTGAATCATTGGGAGACTACAAGAAAGGATGAGTCTTTGTATGAATCCTTGACGTTCGTCAAATCTGAACTCACATTTGTTTTTATCTTATACAGGCACATAGTCCACTTATTCAGCTATTAGGCTAAATTTCCCTCAGCACAAATAGCATTACACTTGAGATTTTCTTGCCGTTTTTTCCCAAATCAACCTGTATGTCATGACCCCCTCTCTACCCCAGATGAACGCTACACTGTCAAAACATCTCTTGTCTGCATGTGATGACCAACCTGCATACAGCTTGAATTGTCTATTGAGCTCCATCCCATAAACAATAGAGCTGGGTTGACCAGCCCCTGTGTGTACACCTCATCTCGCTGCCGGATGCCGGGATCAGAAACGGTAGAGCAGGCCCGTGGTGATGCTGGTGGCGCGAATATCGTAAAAGTCGATCCCGGAGTTTGCCGTGGCGTAGCTGGCGCTCAGGAGTGCAGAGAGCGGCGCAATGCCAAACAGCTGGTGCCAGAAGAGGGTGGCATCGATGGCCATGTCGCGACTGTCGGCACGCTGGCCAAACAGCGGGTTGGCCTCGTCATAGTCCCGCTTGCCCAGATAGAGGTTGCTGACAAATGACCAGCGGGGCGAGGTTTTGGCGTAAGTGAGCTGCAACCCCTTGCTCACATAAGACTCGGCACTGCCCGCCAGACCAGCCTTCTCATAGCGCAATGCTGGCTCGAGGAACTGATCGTCTGCCAGCAAGAACTGGTAGGAGAGCTCGGCGGAGTTGACCCGACCATTGCGATCCAGCATCCCCATCACCGCGCGGCCATATTGCTCGCCGCTGGACTCCCCATCCACCTTGACGTCGCGGCTGGTGACGCTGCCACTGATCGCACTGCCCCAGATGTTGTCCCACGCCAGACGGGCGCCGTGGGATCGCACATCACTTTCCTGACGTGCCACACCCACAGCAAAGGGATCGCGCCAGACCTTGACCGGGGTGGCATTGAAAACCAGCGAACCGGCCACGATCCCCTTGTCCCCCAGCTGCTGGCGCAGCCCGAACTGCTGGGTACCGTCGCCGCGAATGGCATCCTGAATGAGGTTGCCCAAAAACAGCTGGCTACCGGTGGAGGCAAAGGTGTAGCGAAGATCCCCGTTGATCACCGGATCAAGGTGGCGCTGCTGCGCCGCAGCCCCCAAAGCGTCAATACGCTCGCTACCTGCATTCCCCGTGGCAAAATTGGACTTGGTCTCGCCAACGCTGGCCCCCGCCAGCACACTGCCGGAAAAACCAGACTCCCCGGGAATGGCTCCCAGCTCTTGTGCCTGAACCCCGCTTGCAACCAGCATCCCCATACTCAACAGCAGACCAATACGCATCGCAACACTCCTGGCAAGCGGCCACAAGAGTGGGCCGAGCCTGATAAATAGGAGGGAGGCAGTCGCCCCCCTGAATTGAGAAGCGGCATGTTACGGCAGGGAAAAATCACAAATAAGACAGCGGGATACGATTTTATTTTTTATGATGGCTTTTTATTTTTTTATAGGCGCAAGCAGGGGGCGACCCGGCATAATCAGTCCCCACGGCCTTGCAACGCTGCGGGCTGCTCGCGCCATACTCACTCTATTTACCCCTGTACCCAACATCGGAGTTCTCATGCGTCGATTCAATTTCATGCTCAATGGCAGCAGATTGATGATGTTCCCCTTCTACATTGGCATTCTCATCTGCGTGGTATTGCTGATGGTGAAGTTTGCCATGCAGCTCTATCAGCTTTCTGTAAACATTTTCGAGATCCCCTATCTGGACCTCATTACCGGCGTGCTGACCCTGGTGGACTTTATACTGGTGGCCCAGATGCTGATCCTGGTTGCTATCTGTGGCTATGTGCAATTTATCCAGACGGAAGAGCAGCGCGCCTCCCTTAGCAGCAACTGGCTTAGCAAGATCAACTTTGCCTCCCTCAAGCTCATCGTCATCAACTCGCTGGTGACCATTGCCGGAGTGGAGGTACTCAAAGCCTTCCTCGAAGATGGCATCATCAATGAAGTCGACATGAAGTGGTCCGTGGTGGTGTTTCTCGCCTTCTCGCTGGCCGCGCTCATCTATGCGGTGACCGAGCGGATGGCGGAGCATAAATAGTCGAGCTTGATCACTGTGCTTGTTCAGCCTTGATTCACCAGCAATACAATTGATAACACTTTTCATTACTCTTACTGCGTTATAAACTTGCTCCCCCCGGGCTGCCCCGCCCGGGTGCTGGAGCCTTTATGACAAGCCTTTCTCTCTCACCCCGACAATTCTGGCAGTGGCTGGCCTACCACCATCAGGCCGCCGAGGGCACCCTCTATCTGATGTTCTTCTCCGGCCTGCTGCTGTGGGAACCGCTGACTCCGCTCTGGTCGCTGGCACGCTGGAATCTGTTTTTCCATGTGATGCTCTCGCTCACCCTGTTTCCGCTGCTATTTGGCGCCTTCTGGCTCTCCCACCGCAGCTTGTTGAACCGCAGCAACAAACCCTTTTTGCGCACCACGGGGCGGATTATCGAAGCCCTGCTGCTGATCTGTCTGGCCAGTGGCCTGCTGCTGGTGCTGCACGGCACTCCGGGCGATGCCATGGGCAACCTCGCCAGCTGGGCCCACTGGCTGAGCGCTTTGGCGTTAACTCCTCTGGTGCTGCGCCACGCCTGGCGCTGGACCATCTTGAAATGGCGCGCCTGATCCCATGTTGAAGTCTTCGTTCTCTGCATATTTGTCACCCCTGCTGGCTCTCCTCCTGCTGCTGACCAGCCCCTTTGCGTTGGCCCAACAGATGGGCACAGGGATGCTTGCCTATGAGGAGGGGCAAAGCCCGCGCCTCGTCACCGCCAACCTGAGCGCAGGTTCCGTCACCCTGCTTGAGCGCGATAGCGGCAAGCGCCTCAAAGAGGTGCCGCTGGGGGGCGATCTGCGCCAGCTGGCCCGCGCCGATGACGGTACCCTGCTGGTCACCGACTACAGCGGCGATCGCCTGCTGCTGCTGGATGATGATCTCGATCTGGAAAAGGCGATCCCCACCGGTAATCGCCCCTATGGGGTCATATTCGATGCCAAGCGGCAGTGGTTCTGGGTCACGCTGTTCGAATCCGCTCGCCTGCAAGCCTACGACACCGCGGGCAACCTCAAGCTGGATGCAGAAACCGCCGAGACCCCGCGCGGGCTGGCCTTGACCAACGACGATCGCCTGCTGCTCACTCACGCCATGACAGGCCTGCTCGCCATCTATGATCTCGCCAAGCTTGGCCACGGCGCCAAGGGTTCCTCGCTTCCCAAGCCCAAGCTCATCACCCTGGCCGAGACCCATAGCGACACGCCGAGTGACTCCCAGGGCTTGCCGCGCCTGCTGGACGGCATCGCCCTCTCCCCCGATGGCAGCGAAGCCTGGCTGCCCCATGTACTGTGGAGCTTCAGCCACCCCTTCCAGTTTCAAAGCACCGTCTTTCCGGCCGTCTCCATCATCGATCTCGATGAGGAGAAAGAGCGGGTCGATGAAAGAAAACAGCTCTTTTTGCAGATCAACCTGCCAAACGTCGGCAACCGCAGCCAGATCGTCTCCAACCCGTTCGCTGCACGCTTCGCCGCCGACGGCAAGCGGGTCTATCTGACCCTGGCAGGCTCGGAAGATCTGCTGGTGTTTGACCTCTCCCGCAGCGGCAAGTCCAACAACAACCGCCACCGCCGCAAGAAGTTTCAGGGGGGCGCCAAGGCGACCCAGCTATTGCGTCACCTGCCGGGCCAGAATCCGCGGGATCTGCTGATCGACGGTGACCATATTTTGGTGCACAACGCCATGGGGCAGGATCTCACCCGCCTCAATAGTGGCGGCAGCGGCCCGTTTGCCCGAGTAACGGTTGATGTGCCCCACTTTGCCAGGCTGGTAGAGACAGATCCGCGCCCCGAACCGCTTCAGCGCGGCGAGCGGCTGTTCCATCTTGGTAACACGCTTGGCAACAACGGCGCCAACTCACGCTTCCCCATGGCGGGGGACAACTGGATGAGCTGCAACTCCTGCCATCTGGACGGGTTCAACTTCACCAACCGCTATCTGATGGCGGCCCATCGCCAGAAGAGCGGTGACAACGCCATCAACGGCCACGCCAACCTCACCAACATGGTGGCGGGGGATTTTGTCGGCGAATACCTGCGCATGACCCAGCAGACCCAGGGCGGTATGGGCCATGACACCCGCGATGGGGCCGAGACAGTTGACCCCGCGAAGCCCCAACCGGAAGTGAAAGCGATGATGGAGGACTTACACGCCTTCGTCACCGCCGATGGCAACCTCCCCTATCTTGCCAACTGGCTGCGGCTCGATGCCCCACGCACAGATCCCGCCAAGGCGCCGACCACTCACCCGAAGGCGTGGCTCAACTCCGCCTCCTGCCAGAACTGCCACCAACAGGCCTTCAAAGATTGGAGCGAGAGTAACCACCGGCTGATGGGCAACTCCCACCCCTACTACAAGGTGGTGCAGGCGCTGGCCCGCGAAACCGAAGGGGAAGCGTTCGGTCAGTGGTGCCAGGGCTGCCATATGCCCCAGCAGGTGATGACCGGCCAGCTGGATCTGCCCAAGGGCTCCCACATGTTCGAGCAGGGTGGCGCCTCGCTGATTGCCGCCCACAAGGCGGGCGAACCTGTGGTGGAGGAAGGGACCGGCTGCGTGCTCTGCCATCGCATCACCAAGGTAGAAGATGCGGGCGGCAACAGCGCCTTTACCGTGAATTTGAAAGACCGCGAGAGCTATGTGTTCGAAGATGCCCCGGGCGGCAGCCTCCAGCACTGGTTGGCTGAACGGCAGATCAACGCCCGTCCGGCGGCCCACAAAGCCTCCTATCAGAAGGATTTCTACCGCGACGCGGCTCTGTGCAAGTCGTGCCACAACGAGTTTGCCCCCGGCACCGGCGCCAATATCGTCAACACCTGGGACGAGTGGGAAAAATCCAGCTTCGCCAAGGCCGAGGATCCTGCCAAACGGCGCACCTGCATCGACTGCCATATGAACCCGGAGCCGGGCAATGGCGGTGCGCCGGTGGCGGGCCAGTCCACCGAAAACGGCACCATGAAGGCGCGGCTCTATCGCCACAACTTTACCGGCGCCCAGCACCAGCTGGTGGGGCTGCGCAACCCCGACCTTGAACAGGAGAGCCTGGCGCTCTTGCGCTCCAGCGCTACCCTCTCCGCCCGTATCGAACAGGCGGCCGATAGTCAGCAACTGGTGGTGCGGGTCGCCAATACCGGCGCGGGCCATGCTCTGCCCACTGGCGTAGCTGATTTTCGTGAACTCTGGCTGGAGCTGACCGTCACCGACGCCAGCGGCAAGCTGGTGCTTGCCAGCGGCCAGCCGGTGGATGGTGCTGTCCCTGACGATGCGCGACTATTCAGAAAAGTGTTCGGTGATGCCGAGGGCAAGCCGGTGGGGCTCAAGTTCTGGCGCTACGCCAAGCTCTTGGAAGATACCCGCATTCCGGCCGATGGTTGGCGCGATGAAGCCTGGCCGCTACCCGCAGATGCCCAAGGGCCCTTCAAGGCCGATATCAAACTCAATTTCCGCACCTACCCCAAGTGGGTCAATGATGCGGTGCGCGCCGCCGAGCCCAGCTTGCCGGAGCCACCCATTGTGCTACTCAATCGGCTGCGACTTACCTTGCAGCCTCTCCCCGTCACGCCCGCTACGGAGTCTCAATCCTGATGTTTGCAAGTTTTCTCATTACCCTGCGCGAGGGGCTGGAAGCCTTCCTGCTGGTCGGCATCTGCCTCTCCTACCTCGCCAAGCTGGGGGCGAGTCGCTACAACAAGTTCATCTATCTGGGGGTGGGGCTCGGCCTTATCGCCTCCCTGATCGTCGCCTTCCTGTTCCAGGTGGTGGTGAGCCAGTTCGAGAGCGAGCGCTACAACCACCTGTTGATGGCGGGGATCCTCATCTTCGCCACCTTGGTGCTCACCTATATGGCGATCTGGATGCAAAAGCAGGCCAAATCCCAGGTAGGGGCCATGACGGCGCGCATCGATGCGGCCATCGACGGCGGCAACCTGTTTGGGCTGGTGCTGCTTGCCTTCCTGGCGGTGATGCGCGAAGGGTTTGAAACCGTGCTCTTCTTCTCCGCCCTGCTCTACTCGGGCCAAGGGGTGGATCTGCAATCCGGCCTGATGGGTGCGCTGGCGGGGCTGCTGGTCTCCATCGCGCTGGTGTGGGGGCTGCTGCGCTCCACCCGCAAGGTGGCGCTGGCCCCCTGCTTCCGCTGGACGGGCCTGCTTATCATCATCATCGCCGCAGGCTTGCTCTCGTCCGCCGTCAACATGTTGCAGGCGGCAGACATCATCACCTTCTGGACCACGCCGGTGTTCGACATCAGCCACATTCTCGACGATCAGGGGGTATTTGGTACCTTCCTGCGCGCCCTGTTTGGCTACAATGCCTCACCCGCTGGCTTGCAGCTGCTGACCTGGGCCCTCTATCTGGCAATCTTCGTTACCCTCTGGCAGCGCAGCTACCGCCCGCAGGTGAATGCCGCGACAGGCAAGGGCTGAGCCCGCACGCCCTGTGGCAACAAGGCCACAGGGTAACAACACCATTCGGGAGCCGCGCCTTGGCGCGGTTCCCTTATCTATCAAGCAGTTTCGGAATAGGTCATGAGCGATAACAACAAGAAAAGCATTGCAGTGCTGGGCGCTGGCCCCGCCGGTTTGATGGCGGCCTGGCGCCTGCGCCGCGCCGGTTTTGCCGTCACCCTGTTCGAGCAGGAGCCGGTGGTCGGCGGCATGTGCGCCACCCAGACCTTCAAGGGACGCGATGGGGAGTATCGCTTTGACTACGGCGGCCACCGCTTTATCACCAAGAACCCCGAACTGCTCGCCTTTATCGATGAACTGATGGGGGACGATCTGCTCCACGCCGAGCGCAAGAGCGTGATCCGCTTTGGCGGGCGCACCTATGACTACCCCTTGAACCTGCCCAACCTGCTCAAGACGGCGCCGCTGGCCCTGATGGCCGGTGCGGTAAAAGACTTGCTGCTGTTGCCCTTTAGCAAGAAACCGGACGATTTTGCCAAAGCGAGCTTTGCCGAGTGGATCCAGAGTCACTTCGGCCGCACCCTTTATCGCCAGTTTTTCGAGGGCTACACCGGCAAGCTGTGGGGCATCAATCCGGACAAGCTCTCCGCCGACTGGGCCGGTCAGCGCATCAGCCTCATCGATTTGAAAGACGTGGCGCGCCGCCTGCTGCCAAGACGCAACGGCAGCATTTCGGTGCGCACCTATGCCCGCAAATACCGCTACCCCAAATATGGCTTCGGCCAGATCTTTACCACCCTGGGGGAGCGGCTGGTGGCAGAGGGCGTTGAGCTCAAAACCGGCGCCACCATCACCCACCTTGAGCAGGCTGATGGCCGCATCGAACGGGTTTATTGGAAACAAGATGATGTTGAGCAGAGCGAGTGCTTTGATCAGGTGATCTCCACCCTGCCGCTCCCGCTCACCTGCCAGCATCTGGGCTTGCCGTGCGATCTCCAATACCGGTCGCTTCGCTTCGTCAATATGCCGCTTAAAATAGAGAACCTGTCGGACAACACCTGGCAGTATCTCTCCGATCCCCATATTCTGGCCACCCGCCTGCAGGAGCCGCGCCGCCGCAGCCCCTTTATGGCGCCCCAGGGCCAAACCTCGGTGATGCTGGAGATCCCCTGCAATCCCGGGGATGCCACCTGGCAGGCGCCGCTCTCTGATCTACGCGGTCGGGTCACCGCCGATCTGGCGAGCCTCGGCGTCGATACCGCCAAGCTTGGCGATGAGACCTTCGAAGCCCGCAGCGAGTACGCCTATCCGCTGATGGATTTGGGCTATCAGGCGCGCCGCAACGAAGCCATCAAGGCGCTGATGCCCATCACCAACCTCATCATGACCGGCCGTCAGGGGACATTTCGCTATATCTTCACCGACACCGCCATGGAGATGGGGATGATGGCGGCCGACATGGTGATCGACGGGGTGGACAGACGCCACGCCATCTTTAACCATCGCAACGAAAATACCGTGATTGAAACCCAGAGCGTGGCCTGAGTGCCGCGCCATTGGCATAAGTAAGGAGAACAGGATGACCATCCGCCCGGGTTTACTCGCCCTCACCCTGCTGCTGACCCTGAGCGGGCAGGCGCAGGCATACTCCTACGCCGCTGCCGGCAAGGAGCCACTGATCGACGCCCGCGAGGCGCTGCTGGGCGCCGCCACTGACGGCAAGGATGCCAGCGCCACCTTGAGCGAGATTGCCGACGAGCTGACCTATCTGGAACAGCACCACAAGGTGGAGCTGCAAGGGCCGCTGGCCGCCGCCATCAAGGGGAAAGACGCTGCCGCCACCGCCGCCCTGCTCAATCGCGCCTACAAGGCGGAGATCGAACGCCGCCTCGAAGGGGCCAGCCAGAATCTTGGCGACTACCAGACCGCCAAGGTGCTGGTGGTCAAGAGCAAGCGCTTCCTCGACTTGATCCTCCCCTCCCTCGATGAAGGGGATCGCAAGGCGGCCGAACAGGCGCTGGCCAAGGTGCTGGATGCCATCGGCAACCCGGGGGTATTCGGGGTGGGCGCCAAGCCCGCCGACGCCGCCGCCTTTGCCGCAGCGGAAAAAGCGCTGATGGCCGTGCTGGCGCCGCTTTGATGGCCTCTCATCGATGATGACAGCCCCCCTCATCCCCAACCCTTCTCCCGCAAGGGGAGAAGGGGGGCGTCACCACGGCCGATTACGCTTCGCTAATCGACCCTACTTACTGCTCCTGTTACTGATCCTGCTGCAACTGGACTGGCTTGGCTGGTTGCTGGCCTTCCCGGTGTCCCTCGATTCCGACGATGCCCTCAATTTTGCCCACGGGGTAACGCGCTTTAGCGTGCTGGAGTTCTCCCCCCACTTTCCGGGCTACCCCGCCTTTATCTGGCTGGCACGGCTGATCAATCAGCTGGTGGACGATCCGGCCCGCGCGGTGCAGTGGGCAAGCCTGTTGGGCACAGCCCTGCTGGCACCGCTCGCCGCCTTGCTGGCGGTCAGATTGTGGCAACGGCCAAGCCTGCTCGCCCCCGTCTGGCTGCTGGTGCTGGCACTGCCGCTCACCCCGACGCTGGCGCTCTCCGGCCTTTCTGACGGGTCCGCGCTCGCCGCCTGGCTTGGGGCGCTGCTGGCCTTGCAGCAGCGCAGAATTGCGCTGGCGGGTCTGCTGCTGGGCCTTATGCTGGCACTGCGCCCCTCCTATTTTGTGCTGGCGCTGCTGCCGCTGTGGCTCGGGCTGGCGCAGCAGGGCACGCGCGTCAGGTTTGTGCTCCCCATCGCACTGGTTGGACTTATCAGCCTGCTGTTTGTCTGGCAGGCCGATGGCTGGGCCTACTTCAGCGAAGGGCGGCGCTTTACCGATGGCCACTTTACCCTGTGGGGCAACACGGCGGCGGCCCATGGCGATCGGCTGCTGAGCTGGGCGCGCACCTTCAACGATCAGCTCACCCCGCTTTGGCCCTTGGCTGTTGGGGCGCTGCTGGTACTGCCGCTTTGGCAACGGTCAAAGGATCACAATGCGACCCCCTCCGTGCTCTGGACGCTCTACTGGCTCGCCCTGTTGCTCTGGACCCTGTTTGGCCAGAACCCTGACAATCCCCGCCATCTGGCCCCCGTCACCCTGCTCGGTATCGTGCTGCTGGCAGGTTGGCTGCCGCGCCGTGGCGAGGGGGTGGTCGCGGTGGCCGGATTGCTGCTGCTCGGCGTAACCTTTACCCTGCCCCGTCCACCCGCCATGGTGCAGGCAGCAAGGCTCGCAGAAAAAGCGTGTCCGGCATTGGTGACCCAGTGGGGAGTGCGGCTGCTGCGGGAGACCACAGCCTTGGCCGTCACCGATGGCTGGTACAAGGGGGATGCGGCGCTGGCACTCTCTCAGGGAGCCTGCCGCCTCAGTCGCCGCCCCATCGCCGCGAACGAAATGCCCAGCGCGGTGCGCCAGCACTGGTTTGCCCCACGCTTTGCCGCCGAGCCCGGACTCTGGCTCGCCATACCGGATCCATAGCCGCGACAAAACTGATAGACTGCTTTTTTCGCGCTTTTCAACCCGACGTTTCGCATCAACTGGACACCCTATGCCCCAATCGCCAACAGCTCAGGCTGCCGCCCTCTCCCCCCGTTTCCTGTTTATCCTGCTGGGCGCCCTGGCGGGTCTGACCCCGCTGGCGGTGGATATGTATCTGCCCGCTATTCCGGCCATCGCCCGGGATCTGGCCACCAGCATCGACGGCGCCCAGCTCACCATCAGCGCCTTTTTGGGCGGCTTTGCCATCGGCCAACTCTTCTACGGCCCGCTCGCCGACAGCTATGGCCGCAAACCGGTGATCCTGGCGGGGCTGGTGATGTTTGCCATCGCCTCGGTGGGCTGCGCCATGGCGGACTCCCTGCCTGAATTGCTGGCCTATCGGATGTTGCAAGCGGCGGGCGGCGCGGCGGGGTCGGTAGTGGTCAATGCCCTGCTGCGCGATCTGTTCGAGAAGGATGCGTTTTCTCGCGCCATGTCGTTCGTCATTCTGGTGATGACCCTGGCGCCTCTGGTGGCCCCTGTGATGGGCGGCTATATCAGTGCCCACGCCGACTGGCGGGTAATCTTCTGGCTGCTGGTGGGGATCAGCCTGCTGATCTGTCTGGTGATGCAGTGGAAAATTCAGGAAACCCTGAAACCGGAGCACCGTCAGCCCCTTAATCTAGGCCAGATCCTCAAGAACTACTGGGGGGTGCTCTCCCATCGCGGCGCCATGGGTTATGTGCTGTGCGGCTCCCTCTCCAGCTCCGGCATGTTCGCCTTCCTGAGTGGCTCTCCTTATGTCTATATCGAGTACTTCAAGGTGCCGACCGAGCACTACGGCTGGCTGTTTGGCCTCAATATCCTGCTGATGATGGTGGTCACCTTCGTCAACAGCCGACTGGTGAAAGGGGTGGGCGCCGAGCGGATGCTGCAATACGGCCTGCTGGTGCTGCCCTGCGCGGGCGCCCTGCTGGTCTACAACGCCTGGAGCCAGACCGGCGGTCTGTGGGGCATCGTCATTCCGGTGGTACTGTTTGTCGGCCATATCAGTCTGGTGGGCGCCAACGCCATGACCGGCCTGATGGGCCACTTCCCGCAATCTGCGGGCACTGCATCGGCACTGGCGGGCACCCTGCGCTTTGGCATCGGCGCCCTGGTCGGCATTCTGGTCAACCTCAATCCGCCCCACTCGCCACTGCCCATGGCCATTGCCATCGCCTGCTGCGGCGTGGGCTCCACTCTGAGTTACTGGCTGCTGACCGGCAAGCGAGGCGATTGAACCCCCTCCCCCGGTCAGGAAAACGAAAGAGGCTTCCGTCAACGGAAGCCTCTTTTCGTACTGGCGCCCAGACGTTCAGAACTGGGCACTGTTGAGCCAGAGGTGCGCCCCTATGCTCACCAGATAACCGAGCAAGATGGCAGGCAGCCACTTCAGGTGGCCGAAGAAGGTATACATGCCGTGGGCCTGTCCCATCAGGGCCACCCCGGCTGCAGAGCCGATGGAGAGCAGGCTGCCGCCCACTCCGGCGGTCAGGGTCACCAGCAGCCACTGCCCCAGCGCCATATCCGGGTTCATCGACAGCACGGCAAACATCACGGGAATGTTGTCGATGACGGAGGACAAGACCCCGATGAAGATGTTGGCCATGGTGGGATCCCCAGCGTCATACAACCAGTGTGAGACCAGCTCCAGATAGCCCATAAAGCCCAGCCCACCGACACACATCACCACCCCGTAGAAGAAGAGCAGGGTATCCCACTCCGCCTTGGCCACCTTGTTGAACACATCAAATGGCACCACAGAACCCAGACTGCGCAACCGCACCTCATCACCATTGCGTTCATAGAGCGCACGCTTGCGGGCAAGGGATCGCGGCAGCGACTTGCGCAAATAGAAGCCGAAAAACTGCAGATAACCGAGCCCCAGCATCATGCCCAGTACGGGTGGCAGATGGAGAAAACTGTGGCATAGCACCGCCGTGATGATGGTCAGCAAGAACAGCGCGACGATGCGGCGGGCCCCCCGCTTGAGATCGACCACCTCATTATCAGCCTCCGGCACATGGCGCGGCACCATCAGGCTCATCAGGATGGCCGGGACCAGAAAATTGAGCAGGGAGGGAATAAGCAGGGTGAAGAACTGGCCAAATTGCACCTTGCCCGCCTGCCACACCATCAGGGTGGTGATATCGCCAAAGGGACTAAACGCCCCTCCGGCGTTGGCGGCGATCACTATGTTGATGCAGGCAAGATTGACAAAACGCCGATCACCGTTGGCCACCTTCAACACCACGGCGCACATCAAGAGCGCAGTGGTCAGGTTGTCTGCCACCGGCGAAATACAGAAGGCAAGTCCTCCGGTCAACCAGAACAGGGTGCGCAAGTGAAAGCCGGATCGCACCAGCCAGGCGCGCAGGGCATCGAACAGCCGCCGATCCTCCTGCCATGGGGACTTGGCGGATATTTCTTCACCACCCGTCTGGACGGCCAAATCCGATTCCGCCCCTGCCCTAACTTAGCAATGCCATGGGGACTTGGCGCCAATCTATTCCCCACCCGTCGGGAC
>SXGR01392212.1_pt1 | contig 15537 bp, 18 predicted proteins | sample 3174711 | NCBI WGS metagenome assembly SXGR01 (sample SAMN11356860, study PRJNA531348) | freshwater metagenome | isolation source: freshwater sample F1-60 | place: China: Fuxian Lake, Yuxi | collected 2017-12-25
CAGCCCCCGGACTCCTCCGTATGACGTTCGGTCCGGGGGCTGACGCACCCCGGCTCGCCATGTCTCTAAAGTCACACAAAGGAGTCTCACTTGGACCTGCCCCGCACTCCCACGCGAGCCGTGCGCATCGGCTCGATCACCATTGGCCACGATTCGCCCATCGCCGTGCAGAGCATGACGGCGACGCACACGACCAACATCGACGCGACCGTACAACAGGTCAACGAGATCGCCTCCGCCGGAGCCGATGTCATTCGCATCGCCGTGGACTCCAAGCAAGACGCCGCCGCACTCGCCGAGATTCGCAAGCAAACGACCGCAAACCTCTCCGTCGATTTGCAGGAGAACTATCGCCTCGCTGAACTCGTCGCCCCGCACGTCGATAAGGTCCGCTACAACCCCGGACATCTTTATCACCACGAACGGGAGAAACCGTGGCAGGACAAAGTCCGCTACTTGGCTCAGGTCGCGACCGACAACGACTGCGCGATCCGTGTCGGCGTGAATTGCGGCAGCGTCGATCCAGACAAGAAAGAGAAATTCGATCCGGCCGATTCGATCACGCCGATGCTCGAAAGCGCGTGGGAACACTGCGATTTTTTGGATTCTGTCGGCTTCACGCGGTACGCAGTCTCGCTGAAGGACAGCGATCCACAGAAGGTGATTGAAGTCAACCGCCGCTTTGCCGAGCGTCGTCCCGACGTCCCGCTGCACCTGGGCGTCACCGAAGCCGGCATGCCTCCCGACGGCATCATCAAAACGCGGATCGCGTTCGAACAGCTCATCAGCAAAGGGATCGGCGACACGATCCGCGTCTCACTGACGGTGCCGAATCCTCGCAAGGGAGAAGAGATCACCGTTGGCCGCCAAATCCTGGCCGACATCGCCGCCGGCCGAGTCCGCACGTTCGTGGACTTCGGCCTCAAGCAACTCAACATCATCAGTTGCCCCAGTTGTTCGCGCGTCGAAAACGAAGCGTTCGTCGAACTGGCTCAGCAAGTCAAAGAGATGACCGCCTACGCGAAAGAGCACGCCATCACGATCGCCGTCATGGGCTGCCGAGTGAACGGCCCCGGCGAAACCGACGACGCCGACCTCGGCCTCTGGTGCGGCCCAACGCATGTGAATCTCAAGAAGGGGCCAGAGTCGCTCGGAGCGTATCCGTATGACGCGATCCTGCCGCAATTGAAGCACGAACTCGATACGCTCATCGCCCAACGCTGCTCTGCGGGGTTGTAGCCATGTCTACGGACAAGATTTTTGCGTTTGTCCTGATGCCCTTCGCGTCGTCATTTGACGACGTCTACCGAATCGGGATCAAAGAGCCGGCAGAACAACTTGGCATACTCGCTGAACGTGTTGACGAGCAAGTTTACTCCGGTGGCATCATAGATCGCATCTGCCGCCAAATTGACGCCGCAGATTTAATTGTCGCGGTTATGTCCGGGCAAAACCCGAATGTTTTTTACGAAGTTGGTTATGCACATGCGAAGGACAAGCCTTGCCTTCTGGTGACAACCGACGCGAATGATCTCCCATTCGACCTCTGACATCGTCGGCACATTGTTTACGGCAACTCGCTGCAAGTGCTGCGTGACAAGTTGTCCAAAGACCTAGCCTGGGCAAAATCAGAAATTGAGAAAGTGCGGAAGAGCCGAATCAGATTGGATGCAAAACGGATCTATGCCAACCTTGAAAAGTCGGACCTTTTCGCCACGGCGAAAGTCACATTTGAGATTGACTTGCACAATGACTCTGAAGCTCCGTCAGCCGAAATTGAAGCGATCTACTTCTACACAGGAAATGAATGGAAGGTGATTCAAGAGAGCACAGAATGTCCCAGCACGGACGCTGATTTGCCAACGTGGAAGTATCGGCATTTTATCGCCTCACCTGTAAAGCGGCTTTCACGCGGTGGCTGGGCTCAATTGAGGTTTCGGGCTGAGCGTGACATTGCCTCCGTATTGGATGGCGACGTGCTGAAGGATAGCTACCCCGTAACGGGACAGGCGATTCTGCGTCTTGTTACAGACCAGGGGAACTTTGATTCGGAAATCAACATCGACGTTGTTGCCGAAGTCTTTGTCTTTTGACGCGAGCGTTTTTCGTTTCAAGACTTGTTCCCAATCTCATCATGAGCCGAATAGAATCTCGCGCAGGCAAGTGTTTGATTCAGGAGTCTCATCATGATTGGCGTCTTAGCCACGTTTCGAGGCGGGCGAGTGGAACTGTCAGTGCCGGTCGGTTGGCCGGACGGAACGCCGCTCGAAGTCGTCCCCCTTCGCTCGGAAGCCGGTTCCTCGGCGGTGACCGATCACCGCCAGCGAGTCGCTCACGAAATTGCCGAGTTCGCGGCGACTCATGCTGGCAGCGACTTGGATCTCGACCGGGATTTGGAATTCGCCGCACTTCAGGCATTGAGCGAGGATGAATGATGAGACGCGGCGACGTTTGGTGGGCCACGCTCCAACCGCGATCCGGCTCGGAGCAAAGCGGTCGGCGACCGGTCGTGGTGTTGTCTCACGATTCTTTTAACCAGACACCGAATTGGAAGTCGGTCATCGTTGTGCCTTGCTCGACATCGGCGCAACAAGCTCGTCGAACTCCCACCGTCGTGCCGTTGGTGAAAGGTGTGGCTGGATTGCCGGAAGATTGCGTGGCCGTCTGCCACCAAATCACCACGCTCGATCGGAGCAAACTTCAGCAGCAGATTGGCTATCTCCCTGACTCGGAATTGCGAGCCATCGAAGCGGCCGTTCTCAATGCCATCAATGTTACCTCGGAGTGAACGATCGCACTTCTTCTCAACCCGCGCTGCAATTGAGGCTTTTTAAAATACCGGCAAGCAGGGAGAGTCCTGCGGCCTCAATGGACTTCGGCTAACGCAAGCTTCAAAACGGCAACGGCGATCCGATTCGTTGTTGTCGGGCCAATTCCAGCAACTTCGTTCCGAGTGCGACATCTTCAACAGCCAGGCCGACCGACTTGAACAGGGTGATGTTCTCTGGCAGTGCTCGGCCTGTATCGCGGCCGGTGACGAGGTCCGCGAGTTCGTGCATCAGCGGCCAATCCGTGATGCCGGCTTCGATCGCAGGGACGAAATCACCCGCTTCCAATCGGCATTGCTCGACACTGTCACAAATCAAACTGTCGGCACGTTGAATCGTCGTGACATCGACCTCGGCCTTCGCGAGGAAATTGGAGCCGATGACGTTCAGGTGCGCCCCTTCCTCGATTGCTCGGCCGTCGAAGACCGGCGTCTTGCTGGTGGTTGCGGTGATCACGATATCTTTGTCAGCGGCGACTTCATCCGGAGCATGTCCCGGCACAACTTCGGTCGCACAGTATTCCGACATCTGCGCGGCAAAGGCTTCGCGGCGAGCGGCATCTCGGCAATAAACCTCGACTCGTGAAATCTTCCGCACGGAGCAAACTGCCTTGAGCTGCGTGGCGGCTTGCAGCCCAGCTCCAAACAGCCCGACAACTTTCGCGTCCGGGCGTGCGAGGAATTCGGTGGCGACACCACTGGCCGCGCCGGTGCGAAGTTGGCCGAGGAAGTCCGCTTCGATGATTGCCAGCACTTCGCCAGTCGTGAGATCGTACAGGCCTACGTGAAAACGCGATCTGTCGCGCGTCGTTGAATACGCCTTCCAACCGCCGACATCAAGATACTCGCATGCACCCGACATCGTGTGCAGCAGCATTTTGCCCGCTTGAACTCGCTGTCGGGGCACGTTTTTCGCGCGGCCGTTGGCCAGTTCGCGAAACAGTTCCTCGACGACCTCGATGGCGGTCGGCATGTCGAGCAATTCGCGGACGTGGTCTTCGGTCAGAAACAGCGCGGCCATGATCGCCCTTCCGGCAATTCCGCCGGCGGCGTGTCGCTAGGCTTCGACCAATGCGGCGAAATCGATCAGCGAGAGCGGCTCATCGGCGGCTTCGCGATCATAGACTTCCTTCCGCAGGATCGAAACGTCGTCGGGGCAGCGGAACCCCAGCCGCACTTTGCCGTGCTTCACTTCCAGCACGACCACTTCAATGTTGTCCGCGATCCGCACGGACTCGCCATTCTTTCGCGTGAGCACCAGCATCGCATCTCCTCCTTGAGGCGACCGCTGAAGCGACCGACCTCGATCCTAGAAGTCTCTCTTGGCCCGCGATGATTTGCCGATTTCCTCCGGCTGCACTTGTCCTTCGCTGCCAGCATTTACGGCGAATACCGCGAAATGTGTCGGAAGATCGCCAAAATTTTCGGTGAACCGCACCGAAATCGGCCAAGTCCGCCTCTTCGATGTTGAGACGTCGCCGCAGGTTACGGCGGTTCCGAGAGATTCCAAGAAAAACGCCCGCATCCCCAACGGGAGCGGGCGTTCGACAGTTAGCTAATTCGATCACAGCGAGGGAATTATCCCTTGGCTGCGGCGAGAACCGCTTCGTAGTTCGGATGCTCGGCGATCTCTTTGACGTACTCGACGTGCTTGAGTTGGCCTTGTCCGTCCACAACGAAGATCGCTCGGCAGAGGCACCGATCCAACGCACCGCCGGAGATCAACGTCCCGTAATCCTCGCCGAATTTGGTGCATCGGTGAGCGCTCAACGTCTTGACGTTGGTCACACCCTCGGCACCACACCAGCGCTTCTGACCGAACGGCAAATCCATGCTGACCACCAGCACTTCAACGTTCGGGAGCTTTGCGACTTCGTCGTTGAACCGCTTGGTCTCGGCATGGCAGACCGGGGTATCGAGCGACGGAATGGTCGCAATCACGCGAGTCTTACCGGCACTAGAGGCCAGCGTCACTTCGCCCAAACCATTGTCTTGCAGCTTAAAATCGGGCGCGGCTTGGCCAGCTTGCAACGCTGCTCCGGCGAGCGCCACGGGGTTTCCTTTCAGAGTCACAGCACCAGTTCGAGTTTCAGCCATCTGCATTCTCCTTGGCCGCAATTTGGCCTGTTGGCTGCGGCATGTTTGTGAAAGTGGCAATCCAATAACGGTTGCGAGTATCGCGATTCACCGGAGGGATTCAAGCGACCGAGCGAAGCCGCTCACGCTCTCCTAAACCATCACAGTTTTTGACCGTGGTATCGCACGAAACCCTCCAGGGCGAAGAACTCCGGAAGACCGAGGTCGTTGTAGATTTTTGCGGTTTGCTTGGTGCGGTCTTCGGCTCGCATCCAGAATTCGCGGTCGTCGGAGCCCATGAACATGGCTCCGTCTTTTTGGCTTTCGTGACGGAGGATCGCCTGTTTTTTCTTGGCCATCACTTCAGGGCTGAGCGGCACGGCTCGCTCGATTTCGTGTGGGTCAAATTCCTGCCATGCGCCCCGGTACATCCAGACTTCCGACGAGAAGCCGTCGGACTTCAACCGGGCGAGCACCTCAATGATGATTTGGGCGCAGACCCGATGCGTGCCATGCGGGTCAGAAAGGTCTCCCGCGAAGTAAATCTGATCGGGTCGCAACTCCCGGAGTTTGTTGGCGACGATCTCGATGTCCGATTCCCCCATCGGTCGCTTCTTGGCACTGCCGGTTTGGTAGAAGGGAAGCTCCAGAAAGTACCGTCGATCGGCTGGGACACCTACGAGTTCGCAAGCGTTCGCCGCTTCGGTCTTGCGGATCAGTCCTTTGAGTGTCAGCACATCAGCCGAGTCGTGATCGCCCGGCTTCTTCGCGCGGATGTCCGCGCGGCATTTCATCAGCCGAGCCGCCGTTTCAGGATGCAGTCCGCCGAGCTTCTGCGAACTCTCTTCGACGTAGTCGAGATGTCGCAAGCAAGCATCGTCGCGCACGGCGATGTTGCCACCGGTCATGTAGGCAACGTGAACTTCGTGACCTTGATTGACGAGCGTCAAAAATGTGCCGCCCATCGAGATCACGTCGTCGTCGGGGTGCGGGCTGAAGATCATCGCCTTGAGTGGTCGGTCGCCACCCGGCTTCGTGCAGATCGTTCCCATGAGTTGCTCGAAGACCCGTTCGCGGATCGCGGCGACGCCTCCTTCAAGGTGCAAAATGTCGTACAGGTGATGCTGCAAGAAGTCCTTCATGTCGAGCTTAAGCAGCGGCTTGTTGCAGACCTGTGAGAGCCACACCATCGCTCGCGTTTGCAGCGTCGGTGTCCAGTCCACGATCCGGCCGCCGATCCACGGGGTGCGGATTTGGGTCAGCTCGGCACTGGCCGCCTCGTCGAGGATGAACGCCGCGTTCATGTGGTTCTGCAAGAAGCTGGCGGGGACGTTCGGTGTCGGCTCCCCTTCCAACGCCTTGCGAATGACGAACGCTTTCTTCTCGCCCAGGGCCATCAAGAAAATGCGTTTGGCTTCCCAGATGGTTTGGACGCCCATCGTGATTGCGCGTGCCGGGACTTTCTCTTCGCCACCGAAGTCACCGGCCGCATCGCGGCGAGTCATCGGGTCGAGCGCCACCAGTCGCGTGCGGCTGTTTCGATCGCTGCCCGGTTCGTTGAAGCCGATGTGCCCGTCGCGTCCGATTCCCAGCAGTTGCAGGTCCAACCCGCCAAGCTGAGCAATCTGCCGCTCGTAACCGGCACATTGCCGCTCGACATCTTCGAGACGCCATTCGCCGCTCGGAATGTGAACATTCTCTGGCACAATGTTGACGTGACTGAAAAGATGCTCCCACATGAAGCTGTGATACGACTGCTCGGACTCCGGCTTCATCGGCCAGTATTCGTCGAGGTTGAAGGTCACGACGTTCGAGAAATCCAATTCGCCCGCTTGGTGCATTCGCACGAGTTCGCGATACACGCCGATCGGCGTCGAGCCTGTTGCCAGTCCGAGCACCGCTTTTTGTCCCGCCGCGTTCTTCTCACGAATCAAATTGGCGATCACGACTGCCACAAATCGAGCCGCATCGTGCGAGTCGCTGAAGACGCTCGCCGGCAGCTTGCCGCAGTGAATGATCTGAGCCGGTTGAGGTGCTCCGTCTTTGTACTTATCGTGCCACATGCCGTTGCCTTCGTGGTGAAATCCAGGCGAGCGGAGGGTGTCAACCCTCCGAGTGCAGCGAAACCGAGTCATTCTCGATCTCGGAGGGTTAACACCCTCCGCTCGCCATCAAATTCAGCGGCAATGAAACCTGTCGAAAGGCCAGATTGCAATGCACCGCAGCGTTCCCACTCCGCGAGTCCTCGCAATTCACGCGCACCCCGATGACATCGAGTTCCAATGCGCCGGCACGCTGGCGTTGCTCAAACAGCGTGGCTGCCACATCACGACCGCCACGATGACGCCGGGAGACTGCGGTTCGGCAGAACTTGGCCCCGAGGAAATCTCCGCCGTGCGACGAGCCGAAGCCAAGGCCGCCGCCGATCTGCTGGGGGCCGACTACGTCTGCCTCGAGTTCCGTGACCTGAGCATCACCGACGACAACGACGCTCGTCGCCGAGTCACCGAAGTCATCCGCCGCACTCGTCCCGACATTGTGATGACCGCTCCGCCGGTCGATTACATGTCCGACCACGAAGTGACTTGCAAGCTGGTCCGCGATGCCTGCTTCAACGCTAGCGTGCCGAACTACAAGACTCAGCAATGGGAGCCGGCTCCGGCGACCGACCACATCCCGCATCTGTATTTTGTGGACGCCCTCGAAGGTCTCGATTGGTTCGGCCGTCCCATCGAGCCGGAATTCATCCTCGACATCTCCGCCTCGTTCGATCTCAAGCTGAAGATGCTCGCCTGCCATGCCAGCCAGCGCGAATGGCTGCGAAAGCAACACGGCGTCGACGAGTACCTCGAAAGCTGCCGCCGTTGGAGCGCCGCCCGCGGAGCCACCATCGGAACCACCTTCGGCGAAGCCTTCACGCAGTCCAAAGGCCATCCGTTTCCGAACAACGACTTGCTGCGCGAGGTCATTCAGTGACGGAGACTGGCTCTGTCAGCAACACCGCGACATCCGAATGCAAATTCACCAAGGCTTGATCCAGCGTGAGCAGCTTCGCGGAATGACGCCGCGCCAACTCTGCGAGCCAAGCATCGGTGACTTGCTTCGGTCCTTGCAGCTTCTGGTGGGCGACCTGTTGATAACCGAAGCCATCGTCCCAAAACTGATGTCGCGGATGCGTCTCCAAGGCGGCCAGTGTCTGCCAAGCAGCGGCCGGCGACTTATCCTCCGCCGTGATCATGTGGACTCGCAACAGCGTGCCCTGAGTCACGCTGCAAGTAGCGAACGGCTCGGACGACCGACAGAACCAATCTTTCGCGAGTCGATGATGTACATGCGATTCAATCACCAACGCGACCAGCACGTTGCCATCCAAGAGGTAGGTCATCCTAACTCCCACTCGATGCGTGCCACATCTTCTGAGTCGAATGCACGGTCCCCTTTGACCACCGGCAACCCAGTGTTGGAATCCATCATGAAGTGCGTGCCGCCGCCGGGAACAGTCGTTGTCGAAGATGTGGGACTCGCCAACGCTTCTCGTAGCAACTGATTGATCACGCTCTTGACGGGCCGATGTTCCTGACGCGCTCGCGATTCGGCGGCGACGAATAAGTCAACTTCTAATTCGATGGTTGTGGACATGACTTCTCTTTGCCTCCAGAAACATCAGCGATCGATACCGGATCTTGAGTATGGAATTGCCTAGCATCGGATGGTATCGGCGACGGCGATCCTTTTCATCACGATTCGTCGTTCGCCTCCGCAAGTCGGCTTCACGGACGTCAGCGCGAATGGCTGCGGAAGCAACACGGCGTCGACGAGTACCTCGAAAGCTGCCGCCGCTGGAGCGCCGCTCGCGGAGCCAGCATCGGAACCGCTTTCGGCGAAGCCTTCATGCAGTCCAAGGGGCATCCGTTTCCGAACAACGACTTGCTGCGAGAGGTGCTCGCTTCCAAGTAGTTCGGACGCTCACCCGACGAATTCGTTGCCGACTTTGCGTGCTCGTTCGGGCTTGTCGAGGTTGATGCCCAAGACGATGCCGATTTCGACGAGCAGGTTCCAGCCAGCGGCCATTCGGACGAATCCGGACAGGTCACCTCCGTCGGGAATGCGGATCGTTGGGAACGGAGTCGGCTGCGATGAGATCGCGATTACCGTCAGCTTGACTCCTTTCACCAGCACCTCCTCGAACTTGGCCATCGAGCCGGCGTAGGGATCGATCCAGATCACCACGTCACTGGGGTCCATAACTTCTTCGATCCCGTGAACAGCGTACGTCCCTTCGAGAAAGTCCGAACGCTTGCGAGTGATCTCGTTGGTCTTCAGCGTCAGCTCTTCGGCCACGCCGTCGTTGCGGCCGGCCCAGTAAATCGTTTTTGCGTTCGTGAGTTTGCCGACAAGTTCGGCCGGGATCGGCGAGGTGAGTGCTTCTCGAAACTGACCGGCGAGAGTCGAGAGTTGTGATTCGAGCGCCGGGCGTTTTGCGACGTGCTCCAACAGGGCGTGATGAAACAACGCTTGTTCGATGACGCTCTTCGTCGCGGCGACGGCTCCTTCGGGACCGCACGACAGCACGAAGGCTCGCTTGGCCAGTGAGCCGAGCTTGGAATCGGGAAACGCGGTCAGGCTGAAAAGCCGCGAGTGACCACACTCACGCAACGAGTGATACAGCTCAATGACCTCGGCCGTACGGCCGGAGTTCGAGTTCGCGAAGACGGCCCAATTCGCGAGGTCGTATTCCTTGGCCTGCCGTCCCGCTTCGGTGTGCAGTTCGAGCGGCCAGCCTTGTCGCCGCGCGTGAGCGATCGCGTTCTTGGCCGGAAAGATGCGGCTGGAACCTTCGCCGGTCAGCAGCAGGCGGCCGATGCTGGCGATCTCGGTGGCGACGTCGGTCGCTTGATTCGGATGGAATCGCCCGATGATCTCCGGCGTGTCGAGCATGTCGCGGACGAGAGCGAATTGTTGGTAACGAGCGTCTGTCGTGTTCATCGTGTGCTTCCAATGTGTCCGGCCGATGGCTGAGAGCCGAAAGCCGATGGCTGTAATTTCAAATCGGTCGTTTCAAGAATTGGGATGACGGCCATCGGCTTTCGGCCAACAGCCATCGGCCGGACAGAACGGCTCACGGCTTCGCTTTGATCTGTTGAAGATTTGTGAATCGCGGCAGTTCGCCGACGAGCGGGCGGGCGTAGTCGAGGAACGCTTTCGTCACGAACATCCCGTCGTCGGTGATGAAGTTGTCTGGCAGCGGGCGTTCGTGATTGGCGACTTCCGACAGCGGCATCGTGCCGAAGCCGGCACGGTAGGGCTGCCCTGTTTTCGACTCGCGAGTGATCGTGACCATCACGCCGCTCATTCCCTTTTCGGCGAGCTTCACCGCTTGTTTGCCGCAGCCGTAGGCTTCGTTGATGTCGAGTGGCACGACTCGATCGGCCGCGCACATTTGCAGGGACTCGGTGACTTGGAACTCGCCGCGCCAGCCGAACTCCTGTGTGATGATCCGATGCAGTTGCATCGCCGCGCTCGTGCCCCCCATCGCACCGAACTCGACGTTGTTGAACTTGTCGCGTGTCTGCGAGGCGCTGACCGGAGAGCCATCCGCGTTCGTAATTCCCTCGCCGCAGACGATCGACACGAAACCGAACTTTTTGTGAGCCTTCGCGACCGCCGCGAGGAACTTGTCGCGATCAAACGGCCGTTCTGGCAGCAACAGGATGTGTGGCGGATCTGCGGGCTTTGACTTCGCGAGTGCGGCAGCGGCCGGCAGCCAGCCAGCACTGCGGCCGACCGTCTGAAAGATCACGAATTGATCGACCCGCTGCATGTCCCTGGCAAGGATGCCTGCCTGCTGGACGCACAGTGCCACAAACCTCGCGGCACTTGGATAGCCGGGCGTGTGGTCGGTCCCGAACAGATCGTTGTCCACGGTCTTCGACACGCCGACGCCGCGCATCTCGTGGCCGTGGCTCCGAGCGTACTCGACGACGCGATGAATCGTGTCCATCGTGTCGTTGCCGCCGATCATGAACAGGTAGCGGACGTCGTACTTCTTCAAGCACTTCAGGACCGGCGCGAAATGCTCGTCTTTCAGCTTCAGCCGGCTCGATCCCAAAGCGCTGCTTGGAGTCGTCCGCAGTCCTTTCCATGTGTCGACCGGCTCGGCACCCAGGTCGAGCAGCACATTGCCGAGCACTCCTTCGATGCCGAATCTCATGCCGAACACGCGGCGAATGGATTTGCTCTTCAGTGCCGTCTCGACGACGCCAGCCAGTGACGCATTGATGACCGACGTTGGACCACCCGACTGACCGACGAGCGCGTTGCCTTCAAGCATGAGTTGTCCTTATTTGGAGTGCGACGACCGCAGTCGTCGCTTTTCAAAACGTGTTTTCCAAAAAAACATCGCGACTTCATCGCGACTTCATCGCGACGGGTCGACTGCTGCGACTCTGGTCGCAGCAGTCCAAAAGACGTAGCGTGCCTACTCCAGAGACTCACTCCTCAAAAATCAAGCCAACCTCTCGAAGGACTCGCACTCATGGCGAATTCGATCCTGTACCTCGGTGACACTCACTTGCGAGACGCGGCGGCGTACTTGGCCGGGTTGATGCACGGCTGGGGTTGGGCCTTCGACTATGTCCCCAGCCATGAGTCGGCTCCAGCGGAAATCTTCGACAGGCCGCGAGCGCTGGTCATCATCAGCGATTATCCGGCGGCGCGGATGGACGCGGTGGCGCAGCGTAATTTGATCGAACAAGTCTCTGGCGGCACTGGCTTGATCATGATCGGCGGTTGGGAGTCCTTTCACGGACTCGGTGGCGATTGGGATGGCACGCTCGTCGGTGATGCGCTCCCGGTGATCATCGAGTCGATCGACGATCGGATGAATTGCGATCAACCGGTGCTCGTCCGCCGCGTCGCCGAGCACCCCGCTGTGGCCGGCTTACCGTGGGATTCTCGGCCGCCGGTCATCGGTGGCTTCAACCGACTGACTCCAAAGCCCGCTGCAACGGTTCTCTTGGAGGCACAGCGTTTCACCGCTCAGTGCGACAACGGGAACTTTCACTTCTCTTCGCTCGACCGACATCCGCTGTTAGTGGTTGGCGAATTGGGGCAAGGGCGCACCGCCGCATTGGCAACGGACGTCGCTCCACATTGGGTCGGCCCGTTGGTTGACTGGGGCATGCCGCGAGTTGCGGCTCAAGCCCCGCAGGCCAACGGGGTCGAGGTTGGCGGCGATTACGCCAAGTTGCTACGGCAACTCTTGAGTTGGGTCGGTCGGCTCTGAACCAGCCGACGAAGTCCGCATTTTTTCCGTTCATTTTTGCCAGCTCGTTCGCGAGATGTCGGAGGGCTGGCGGAAAATGAAGGGCGGAAGATTGAGAACTTTGTTCGAGCCACAAAGAACTCTGCCGGATTTGCGGGCCACGATCGGTTTGACGATCGCGCAGACTGGTCAAGCGAGAGCTTCGCATCGTCGAAGTCTCCGTTTCACGCCGGCAATCAATTGATCTCCCCATCGCGAGCGATAGATTGATGGCCGATGTTGTTCGTGCTTCGCCATCGCCCAGGACTCGAATCGTCATGCCCCCGACCACGTTCACCTCCGTTATGCCGTCCGATTTGTCCTCGTCGTCGCGCGAGACCGCTCCGTTCCAGTTCACGCGTCTTGAAAATGGCGTCAACCGCCGGACGGACAAGCTGGCTGAAGTCATCGACGGCAGCGTGCCGGGAGCGACCTGGCTGTTCGTTGCGCCGCACGACGACGACCTCTGCATCGGGGCGGGCTTGACGATGCAAGCGGCTCGGCATGCCGGGATCGATGTGCAAGTGCTGATCGTGACCGACGGCTGCCTCGGATATTGCCGAGCCGAGCATCGCGACTCGATCGCCAAAATCCGCCGCGCGGAGACTTACGAGTCCTTCGAGATGCTCGGCATCGCTCGCGATCGAGTGAGCTACATCAACTATCCGGACGGCGGTTTGACGGCGTACATCGGTCGCCGAGCGGCACGCAATCTGGAGCCAGCGATTGAAGGCTACGTCGGTTTGCAAAACGCCTTCACCTATTATCTGCGCGAGTTCCGTCCGACGTGCGTGTTCGTCCCGACGCCGACCGACCTGCATCCCGATCATCAGATCACGCACAACGAATTGCTCATCAGCCTGTTCCATGCGTCCGGCGACATCTGGCCGGAACTCGGCGCACCGCTGGCCGTTCCGCAACTCTTCGAGCTGGCGATCTACTGCGACTTCGCCGACGCTCCGAATCTGGAAGTCCGCGGCAACGACGATGTCTTTCAACACAAGCTGCGGAGCATCGAAGCGTACCGCTCGCAATTGCAGATCGCCTCGCTCGTGGACAGCATCCGCCAAGACGGCCCCTACGAGTATCTCCGCGACGTCCACTTCCGGCTGTACTCGTCGAAGAAGTACCGGTCGCTGTTCGCGGAGTGAGTGCGTTGTGAGACCTCGCGGGTGGCACGCTCTGACCAACGGGAAGGGCGTGTCGAGTTGCTCCAGCCACGCCCTTCGATGACTCAGGGCGTGCCACCCGACCGTAGCGATCGCGAAGACCATCAACGGTCGGCGGCCGCCGACCCTCCTCGACTGGTTCGGCCGCATCAAATAATTGCCCAAGCGACCAACTGCTCCTCGACGCTCGCGACATCCTGAAGGCACACGCTACTGTCGAAAAGTGTCCCGTCATGGACGATCTCGTTTCGCCGACGCACACCAGCACGCAACTTGTCCCAGTCGATCCACGGACGGTCGAGCGCTTGCTCTACGACCAACTTCTTCAGTCGAACATTCTCTTGCTCAAGCTGCTTGAGCCGCTTGGCCTCCTCAGCCTTCATCCCGCCGTACTGATTCCGCCACCGATGATACGTCGGCTCGCTCACGCCGAGCTGTTGCAACACTCCGCCAACGGACTTCCCCGCCGACAACATCGCATCCGCCTCACGAAGCTTCCGAATCCGCCTTCGGCGGACTCCGGCGAATGACGCTTCCCGCGTTCTCTGCGACTTCTGCTTCTGGGCATCGAGTCCTCCTTCGCCGCTTCGAGGCGATCAGGACTCTCATCACGCCTGGTTCAGTTTTCGAGGAGCAGACCACAGTCCATCATTCGACGATGTCGATCCAATCGGGTAGCAGTGAGAAGATGTTGTCGATGACGAGGTCGGCCGGTTGAGTGACTCGAATGTCTCGTGAGTCGAACTCGTAGGTGTCCGCGCCGCCGTTGCCATTGAGGCTGTCGATGCCGTCGTCGACTCCAGTGTCGGATCGATTTCCTCCACTGAGCGTGTCGTTGGCGGAACCGCCCAGCAGAGTGTCGTTACCTCGGCCGCCGATCAGCACGACGGAGACCGTTGCGGCGGACGCGTTGATGTTGTTGTTGCCCACTCCGCCCAGGATCACGATCCGTTCGATGCCGGTCGGAGTTTCGGTCGTCCCGGTGGCGCTCGACGAAATCTTCGACCCAGTGATGGTGAAGTTCGTATCGGCTTGTTCGTAGTGCGCATCCGAGCCAACTCCGCCGTCAATCTTGTCGATCCCCGCGCCACCGGAGACGTAATCGTCGCCATTGCCGCCAACGACACTGTCGATGAAGGCTCCACCGAGCAGCGTGTCGTTGCCATCGTTGCCGATCAACGTTGCGGGGAGTGACGAACGGCGAGCGTCGAAGAAGTCATTGCCGTTGCCGCCTGTCAGCTTCAGTTGCTCCATCGCGAGCCACTGGTCAGTGCCGAGGTTGGCGGAAACGAGTTGTCGCGTGTCGGTGGTCAGGCCGATCGTGACGCGGCCTTCGCCGAGTTCATCCACGAGGTCGGTGCCGGAGTTGCCGTTGAGCGTGTCGTCGCCAGTTCCTCCTTGCAGCGTGTCGTTGCCGGCGGCTCCGTACAGGGACTCCAGACCGGCACCGCCAAACAGTTTGTCAGCCGCACCGCCACCCCTGAGCGTGTCATCGCCATCACCGCCTGTCAGAGTCGCCGCGCCGGCTCCGGCGGTCAGCGTGTCGTTGCCGCCGAGACCATCGAATTGCACCGTCCCGGCGAATCCGCTCGTCGCGGCGATTGCCAGCGTGTCGGCATCGCTCGTACCGATCATTTTCAGACTTTCGACGGTGGCCGAGACGAGGCTATCGAGGCCAAGCGAACTGTTGATCGTCGTCGAACTGGCGGTCGTGGCGCTCACGCCGGTTTCGCTGACTTGATCTGTTCCCGCGCCGCCATTGAACGTGTCGGCTCCAAGTCCGCCGGTCAGCGAGTCGTTGCCGGCCCCAGCGTCGAGCGAATCGCTGTTCGAGCCGCCGCTCAGCGTGTCGTGGCCGGCGAGACCCAGCAGTGTGGCTCGGCCGCTGAAGCCGCTGGCGTCCATCAAGTTGTTGATCGTACCGGTCCCGGCCGAGAGCATCGCGAGTTCGATGTTGCTGATCGCGTTCGTGCCGGTGCCGTCGAGCGACGTGTTGGTCAGCGTGAAGTTGACGTCGCCGGTGGCGCGGAGTTGATCGTCGTCCGCGCCGCCGTCGAGCGAGTTGGTTCCGGTTCCACCGAGCAACGTGTCGAGGCCCGCGTCGCCAATGATCGAATCGTTGCCCAGTCCACCGTCGAGGAAGTCGTTGCCGTCACCGCCGA
>SXGR01182110.1_pt1 | contig 15523 bp, 12 predicted proteins | sample 3174711 | NCBI WGS metagenome assembly SXGR01 (sample SAMN11356860, study PRJNA531348) | freshwater metagenome | isolation source: freshwater sample F1-60 | place: China: Fuxian Lake, Yuxi | collected 2017-12-25
GCGATGACGGTGCCTTTCGCCGTGACGACGGATTGGCCGACGTCGAGGCGGGCCATCTCGCGGGCCATGCGCGTGCCGAATTCCAGCTGATCGTCGGCGATGCCGCAGACCCAGCCGGTCATGCAGCCGGGGGAGGCGAGGTGGTCGTCGAGGAAGACGCGCGCGTCGAGCATGCGGACGCCGACCTGCTCGATCTCGGCGGAGACCGCCCCGAAGATCGTCTCGGCGTTGCGCTCCTTGAGCGAGGCCATCAGCGCGATGAGCTTGAGGTCTGGCACCATGCCCGTGAAGAGCTTGCGCGGGGTCACCTGACCGGCCATGACGGCGCCCCCGGCGCCGAGTTCCTTCAACGCGTCGAGCAGCTGGCCGAGCTTGCCGACGGGGACCGCGCGGCGGTCGGCCGGCGCGAAGGTCGCGACGAGCGCCGGGTCGGTCTCCTCTTCGAAGGACACCAACTTGACCGTCGCGCCGCGTTCGCGGGCGCAGTCGACGAGCAGGGAGGGGTAGCGGCCTTTGCCGGCGATCACGACCACGGTCTGGCCCGGGTCGAACCCGGGAGGGAGGAAGCGCGAGGCGGACGCCATGAGCCCAGTGTCTCGGCCCAAGGGTCCGGGCTCAAGCCTGCTTTGGGTTGCCATGGTTCGCGCGCCCGGGCGTAATGCGGCATGCCGTTCGCCATGGGCATCCTGGGTGGGAGTTTCGATCCCCCGCATGCGGGTCATGTGGCCGCGGCCGTGGCCGCGCACGATCAGCTCGGCTTGGACGAGGTTCGCATCCTCCCGGCGGGGCAGGCGCCCCTCCGTTCGGGTGCTCCCGTCGCCGCCGCCGCCGACCGCGCGGCGATGTGCCGGCTCGCGTTCGCGGATCATCCGTGGGCCGTGGTGGACGAGCGCGAGATCCGTCGCGCCGGCATGAGCTGGTCCGTCGAGACCGCGCGCGAGTTGGCGAAGGAGTTTCCCGCCGCCCGCCGAGTGTGGATCCTGGGGGCCGACCAGCTGGCCCGGCTAGACCGATGGAAGGATGTCGTCGAGCTCTGCGGGCTCCTCGAGTTCGCCGTCTTGTCGCGCGACGATCTCCCGGCCGCGCCGCCGGCTTCCCTCGCGGCGGTCATCCGCCTGACGGTGCTGACGGCGCCGGCCGTGCGGGTCTCCTCCACTGCCTTGCGCGAGGCCCTCCGACGCGGTGATTCGCCCCGAAACGGCTTGCCCCTCGCGGTCGCCCGCCACATCGATGAGCGCTCCCTTTACCAAGCCTGATCATGTCCGCCCTCAAGAAGAAGACCAAGAAGCCCGCCGTCCGTAAGCCCGCCGCCAAAGTCCGGCCGGCCGGCAAGTCCGCCAAGCCGGCGGCGCGCCCCGCGCGCCGGATCCTGCCCGCCGTGCCGGCGCTGAAGGCCAAGAGCCGCGGCGAGAAGGCCGCCGCCAAGCCGATGGTCGTCCTGCCCAAGCTCCCGGGGCATCTGGTCGCCGCGGTCCGCGCGCTCGACGACAAGAAGGCGGTCGACATCCGGGTCCTTGAGATGGGCCAGATCTCCTCCGTCGCCGACTTCCTCGTCGTCGCGACCGGCACTTCCGAGCCGCACCTGCGGGCCTTGCGCATCGCGCTCGAGCAGGCGCTCGACGAAGCCGGCGTCTCGTCCCGTTCCGAGTCCCAACGCGACAGCGGCTGGACGGTCGTCGACGCTTTCGACGTCCTCTTCCATGTGTTCCGGGAAGACACCCGTCGCAGCTACGCCCTCGAGGCGCTGTGGAAGGACGGCCTGGACATCCCGGCGTCGGCGATCCTGAAGGCCTGACCAAAAAAGGGCTTACCCGGTGGTGGTAGTGGGCAGGATCGAACTGCCGACCTAGGGCTTATGAGTCCCTCGCTCTAACCAACTGAGCTACACTACCGAAGACCGAGTCCCCTCAGTCCACCCCAGCCCGCGGGCCTCGTCAAGCCGATTGCGGGTTCAAGGGCGCTGATGGACCAGGATCCAGAAGCACCAAAGCCAAAGCACGAAACCGAGGGAGGCCAAGGCGAGGGCCAGGCTGGCCTGCGTCTGGCGGATCTCGCCCAGTCCTTCCAGTTCGAGCTGACGGCCGACGCGGCGGACGAAGGCCACGGGCAGGAAGCAGCCCGAACCAGTGGTGAAGATCAGCAGGATGAAGAGCGACAACGGCGAAGCGTCGGGCGCGACGACGTGCCACCCGTAGACGGCGAGGGCGAAGAGCGGCGGCAGGAGGAAGGTCGATCCGCACCAGAGGTAGCCTTCGCGCACCGCGCGTTCCAAGGATTCGCCGGCTTGCTGCCGCGTGTCGACCGGTCGGACCGCTTCCAGGACGCCTTCGGCGCCAGGCGAAGGGGGGACGAGGCCGTTCCCGGGATCGTCGGCCGGCACGGCGGCAGGAGCCCGCGTGAGGCCGATGATGCGGAAATAGTCGCGGATCGTCAGCCACTGACCGTCCACTTCGATGTTGTGCAGCAGGCTGAGCTCGCCTGCGCGCAGCATCTCGCTCACGCGCGCCAGAGGGAAGGGACCGGTGACGGCGCCTTTCCAGCGGAGACGAAAATGGGCAGGGGGGGGCATGGTTCAGAGGTCGCGGCCTTGCAGCAGGGTTTCCCAGCCGCCTTCGGGGGGCGGCAGCCCGGTCGGTATGCCGGCGGCGGCGGCGGCTTCGGCCACCGTGCCAGGATAGCGCAGGAGAGGCGACAGGGGGGCGGCGTCCGCGACGCGGCTGATCTCGCCCGTTTCGGTCACGCGGAAGAGCACCGTCGCCTTGCCTTCGTTGTCCAGCCCGTAGAGCGCGGAGCCTTTGATCGACTCGCGCAGGGCCGGCCGGCCGTCCCGGCCGACCATGCCGGCGAAGATGAGCCTGCGGCTGCGGAGATTGGCGAAAGTCGCCCGCCAGAAGCGCGCTTCCTCGGCGTACCCGGGTCCGCCCTGGCGGACCAGGAAAGCGCGCAGGTCGCCCTTGGCGTGGGCCCACTTGTCCTTGAACAGATAGTCGTAAGGCCGCAGGTCGTTCTGCGTGATGCGACGGAGCTGTTCGGCGTCGCGCTGCGCGGAAGGCGAGAACAGCAGCCCCCAGACGTCAGGCCGGACGGAAGCCAGCTGGAAGAATTCCTGGAGATGATAGGCCCGCAGCTCAGGGTAGGGTGATTCGCTGCGACGGACGCGTTCCATCGTGCGCAACGGCGGCTCGAGGAGCTGACCGGTCTTCGGGTCTTGGAAGCGGGTCACCTGGCGGATGAATTCCAGTTCGGGGATGGCCGTCAGCCCCGTGACTTCCTCGCCGCCGCGGACGCCGTTGTTGAATTCCTGCCGACGCCAGGAGACTTCGATGATGGCGCCGTCCTGATTGAGTTCTTTCGCATGCTGGACGAACTGGACGCCGTCCGAGATGGCGCTGCGGGTCTCGGTGATGTCGCCGACGACGTAGGCCGAACGGCCCGGGGTCATCCCCCGGAACGAATAAAGCTGGAGCGTCCCGCGGCGCAGGGATTCGGCGAGCGAGGTGTCGGAGAGTCGCCGAAGGCGACGCAGTTCTTCCTCATTGAGCGAGGGCGGATGGAAGATCCCGCGCGGATCGGCCGACGCGGCCGCGTCCCACATCGCGCCGACCCGCGGCGCGAGCGCCGTGCGCGGCAATGCCTGGAGGGTCGGGGCCTTCCCGAAGACGAAGGAGGCCCGGGCGCCGAGGTCGGACTTCTCGCCGGCGAGATTCGCGGCCGCGTCGGAGAGCGCGGCGAGGTACGCCGCGAGGTCGGCCGCTCCGGCGAGGGCCCGGAGCGCCGCGGCGACCTTCCGTTCGTCGCCGAGGCGCAGTTCGGCCCGGTCCGCGGCGGCTTCGGCGGAGTCGAGGTCTTTCTCCCGCAGTTCGGCCAGGGCCCGCAGCGACGCGCGCAGTCGCTCGAGCGTGGCGACCGCGGCCGCGCTGTCGGCGATCGCCGGGCTGTCGCCGATGGCCTTGTTGAGCGCGGTGGTCAGCGTCTCGATTTCGCGGCGGAGTCGGTCGATCTCGGCCTGGCAGGCCGCGGCGAGCGACTCGGGGGCGGGAAAACGCCGGGCGAGCTGTTCGCGGAGCGCCGGACCGACCTGGCCTAGTTCGGCCAGGTAGCGTTTCACGCGGTCGCGGGTGTCGGCGAGCGTGCCCGGGTCGAGTCCGGCGCGGGCGCGTTCGGCCAGCTGGAGCGCCTCCACGGTAAGGCGCTGCTCGGCGGCGAGCTGGGCGCGCAGTTTCTCGCGCAAGGGGCGGGCGTCGGCGAGCCGTCTGGCTTTCTCGGCGGCCGAAGCGCCGCCGTTTTCGAAGGCCTCGAGCGCTCCGCGGGCGCCGGCGTGGTCGTACAGCTCGAGGAGCCGGTTGGCTTCGGAGAAGCGTCCGAGGGACTCCTCCTCCTGCTGGCGGATGAAGTTCCAGCTGACGATTCCGCCGACGACGACCAGCAGGCCGACGACCCAGGCCGCCGTGAGCGCGAGATAACGGCGGCTCAGCCGGGTGCGCGTGTTGTGGCGCAGCGCGCGGGCCTCAGGGATGATCCCTTCCGGCAGCCGGCCGGCGTGCGCGTCGGCGCGTTCAAGCCAGGCGCTGAGACGGACGATCAGGATCGCCGGCGAGCCGCCCCGGGCGGCCTCTTGGCGCAGCAGCGCCCATTCTTCCTCGAGTCCGGCGACGGCGGCCCGCTGGCCGGCTTCCGCCTCGGCGTCGGCGGCGAGCGCTCCGGCCCAGGACTCGAGTTCGCCGACGGTCGCGAGCTGGTCGGCGGAAAGGTTGAGGTGATGGTCCCGCTCGAGCGCTCGGACGCGGCCGAGGGCGGCGGCGCAGGGTTCCCAATGGCCGCCAGCTTTCGCCTCGGCGGCCGCGACGAGGTGCGCGCCGACCTGCTCGGCGGCCTTGCCGCGCAGCCACGCGGTCCGCCGGGCCAGCGCTTCCTCCCAACGCGGCTCGTCGGCGAGCTCAAGCGCGCCGAAGCGTTCCATGCGCTCCATGAGTTCCACGGCCGCTTCGCCGGCGTCCGCCGCGAAGAGCGCGCCGACCTTGCCGAGCGCTTCGCGCAGGAACTTGGCGGAGAGGCGGGTGAGTTCCGAGCGCGCGTTGGGGTCGTCCGGATTGATGCGCACGATCGACCGCAGCACGGAGAGCGCGCGGTCTTCGTCGCGGCTCCGGATCGCGTCGCGGTAATCGCGGTAGAGGGGGTGGTTCTCGCCGATGGCGCGGCCGTAGAGGCTCTCGACGGCGAGCACATGCTGGCTGTCCAGCGGGAATCCCGCAGGCAGGCCGCGCTCCCGGCACAGCGCATGCCAGCGGTCCGACTCGGCGAAGCTCAGGGCGGCGCAGAGCCCGAGGAGGTCGGGGTCGGTCTCCGCGGCCTGGAACGCGGCATGCTCGTTGCCGCCGCGCGCGAGGGCCGCGCATTGTTCGAGCCGCTCCCGGGCCCGCTGGCAGAGCGCCGCGTATTCGCCGGCGAGCGAGCGCGCCTCGAGGTCGGGGGTCCCCAGTTCGAGCTGGCCGCGGATGCGGGCGATGAGCCGTTCGACCTGCATGCGTCAGCGCAGTTCGAGGAGCGCGGGACCGGCTTTGCCGTCGGCGTCCACGGCGCGCAGCGTCCAAGGCGCGCCGGCTTCGAGGAGCCGGCCGGCCTGGAAGAGTTTCCGGCGGGCGTCGATGGATTCGTAGCTGGGCGCGTCCGGACCTTGGCGGCGCTCCAGGCGGTTGAGGTCCGTCTCCAGCAGCGACCGGGTGGCGCGGGGCGAAGGCAGGTCGTTGTCGGGGAATTCATGCCCGTCGGGATAGAGCCCCACGAGGCCCGGCGCCCAGACGAACGCGTTCACGGCCGGCTCCGCCCAGGCGGCGGCGCGGATCACGCCGGTGTCCGCGTCGAGCACCAGCGAACCCGGGCCGAGGTCGAGCGCCTGCAACGACCTGACGTCGCCGAGCAGCGCCAGGCATTGCCGGCGGCCTTGGGGCAGGCTGATCTCGAGGAGGCGGTTCGCGTCCGCCCGCAGCCCTTCGGCGTCGCGGAAATTCAGCGCGACGACATCCCGACGGCCGCCCAGGCCGATCGCGATCGCCGGAGAACGGCCGGGTTCGGGCGTGGATTCGATCCAGATGGTCTGGGAGGAGCGGCGGATCTCGCCGGCCAGGAAGGGCGTCGCCTCGTCCCGGACGTGCGGGGAGGCGAGCGCCAGCAACCGCAGGCGCACGGCGATGGAATTGTTCTTGGTCGACCCGGCGGCGTCGACGACGGTGCGGAGCGTGTCGACGGCCTTGCGCGACAGCGCGAACTCGGCCTGCGAAGGCTGGTCGCGGCCGGCGCTTCCGCCGCGCCACTCGCCGGGGACGAGGATGACCGGCCGCACGTCGATCGTCTGCAGGCGGCCCGCGCGCTCGGCGAGCTGCCTGAGGAGCGTCCAGGCTTGGTCCGCGGGCACCTTCAGCTGGGCGCCGAGGCGGAGGGCCTCCTCGGCTTCCGTCCGGATCGCCTGACAGGCCCGCGGGGCGTCGGTGATGCCGGGCCGGTCGAGACGGCGGGAGAACGCGCGGACGGCGCTCGCCGAGAATTCGCGCAGCAGCCGGGGCAGCACTTGTTCGCGGTAATTCGCGACGAAACGCGGCGAGCGCGCGCTGGTCTCGGACCAGAGCCTCGCGGCGGCGAGGACGTCGTCGGCTTCGAGCAGGCCTTGGATCTCGGTGAGCGCGCGGTTGGCACGGAGGATCTCGTCGGTCTGCGCGGTCTCCTCCGGCGTGGGGGCCGGCCGCGCCACGACGACGGGCGCCGGGGCTGGTTCCGGTGTCGACGGGCGCGCAAGGAAGATCGTGGCGGCGCCCGCCCCGAGCAGCAGGGCTCCGCCGACGATCCAGACGAGGACGCCGGCGGAGCCGGAGGCCTTGGGCGGCGCCGCCGGCGAAGCGCCGGCCGCCGCCGGTCTGGCGACGGCGACGCCGACCGCGGCCTGACGGGCTAGGTCGCCGGAGGGAGCGGGCAGGTCGGCGGCCAGGGCGAGGTCGATCAAGGCCGTGCCGTCGCCGTCGTGGGCGGACCAGAGGAAACCCTCGCCGCCGGTCACGCGGGCGTCGGTGGTGAAGCCGGCGGCCCAGGCGGCCTTGCCGATGAGCGCGGAGGATTCCGCGAACAGGCGCAGGACCGTCTCCGTGTCGGGCGGATTGAGGAGGCTGACCTTCGCGGCGCCGGAGGCGTTGACGAGCCAGGCGGCCTTCGCGCCGGTGCCGGCGAGCTCGCGCCAGCGGGTGGCGGGCGAGAGCGGGGCGTAGGCCCCGAGCCTGAGGGGTTTGTCTTCGCCTTCCAGCCAGGCGGGGGCGCCGGCCCACTCGTCCTGCCAGCCGGACCAGCGGGCCGCGAGCGCGGCCGGCGGCGGAAGCAGGGCGGCCTCCTCGGCGGAGAAGATCAGGTGGTGCGCCAGCCGGTTGTCGCGTTGCGTGTAATCGAGTCCGCGCGCGACGAAGCGCGAGAGCACGAACCAGCTGCGACCGGCGGCCTCGAGGGCGCGGAACGTGAAAGTGGCGTCGCCGGCGAGCCCGTGCGGGGTGCCGAGGCTTTCGAGGAGCTGCGCAAGCCGGTCCGGCACCGCGCGATGCCGGGCGACCGTGCAGTAGCCGGAACGTCCCGGAGTCAGGCCTTGCGGCGCCGAAGTGAAGATCAGTTGGAGGGGCATCAGGGGGCGGGGGCCGCGGCCGCGGCCGGGAACATCGGCGGCGCGGCGAGGTGCATCAGCCAGTAGAGCGGTTCCTCCACGTGGGCGGGGGCGAGCCGCCGCGGATCGGGGGCGATGCGTCCTTGGTTGGGGCCGGCGCCGATCATCACCGGCGTATGGCCGAACGAGCTCACCGCGAAGTACCGGACGTTTTCCGCGAGGGATTCGGCCGCGGCCACGATACCCGGGCAGAGCGACGCGAGCAGCGCGCGGACGCGGTCGGAGTTGCGGGCCACCGCGGCGAGATCGAGGCCTCCGGCGGCGGCGACCGGCTCGAGAGGCGACGGCAGGAGCTGCTCCCAGGTGTCGGATTTGCCGACGACGAAGGCCAGCGGCGTGCGGATGCGCTCGTCCTGGGAGAGGCCGAGCACCCGCTTCACGCGCGATTCCATCTCGGCCAGGATGCTGTCCTGCTGATCGACGCGCCCTTTGAGCGCCAGCTGCGGGTCATCCACGCCGACGAGACGGGATTTGAAGCGCGCGTTGGCCGTGGGGTCGAAGAGGAAGATCAGCCCGCTCGAGGTCGCCACGTGCATCGCGCCGGGCGAGTCGTGGATGTCGATCCCTGGTTCGAAGTGCTCGCCTGCGTTGTCGTAGAGGATGACCGAGGTCTCTTGCCGCTGCTGGCCGGGCCGGCTGAGGGAATAGATGAACGGCCGCGGCAGCGAGACCATCCGGCCGAGGCGCGGCAGCTTCTCGTAGGTCGCGCCTTCGAGGGTGGTCTTGCCGAGCAGGGCCTCCTCGGGCGTGCCCGCCGAGAACAGGGTGTTGCGCATCTGGTTGAGCAGCATGTTCCCGCTCGGGTCGCCGTCCTTGAAGGCCAGGCCGAAATCCTCGGGCAGGCGTTCCTGGAGCACGCGCGTGAGGACCGCGAGGTAGTAGGATTTGCCGGCGCTCGGCGCGCCGATCAGCGAGAGGATGCGATGGGGACGTTCGAGGAAGCCCGGCGGAAGCTGGCGACGGCAGTGGGGGCAGGCCAGGTCGGTGCAGGCCAGTCCCATCGGATCGAGGGCCAGTCCCTGGTCATTGAAGCGGGTGGGGTGGAAGCGGAGGCGGGCGTCAGGACCGAGGATCGGGTCGCCGCGCAGGTCTTCATGGACCGCGATGCTGAGCGCGTCGCCGGAGTCGAAGCGCGTCCAGCAGACCGGGCAGACGTGGGCTCCTCGGTTCTGTTCGGCCGCGAGCAAGGTCTTGCCCTGAGGTTTGACCGGAGTTGGTTCGGGCGGGGAAAGCAGGGGCGCGACCTGCGACAAGTTGAAGCCGATCTCGAGGCCCAGCGGCGTGCACGCGAGGGTGTCCGTCGCCCGGCCGAGCTCCCTCGCCGCGGCCAGCAGCGACCCCGGGGCGTGCTCGCCGAGTTGGTCGCCGGTGAGCGGATCGAAAAGCACCCAGAGGTCCGGGCGGACGAGCGCGAAATCCGCCTGCTCCCCGGGTCCCATCACGAGCAGGGAGGCGTCCGACTGCAGCGTGGCCGAGTCGGTCAAAGGCAGTTTGTGGCGCAACGGGACGCCGTTGACGAGGACGACCCCCTCGGTCGCGGGTTCCAGGAACAGTTCGTTGCCTTCGGCGATCACCCGTGCGGCCGTCGGCGGCGGGCCTGCCGGGATGGTCGCCGGCAGCTGCTCGAGGGTCCCGCGGGCCCCGCTGAGGCAGTCTACCCAAGAGAGGGTGGGGGATTTCTTTCGGGTATTGAACATCGGCTCCTTGGGCGGGGTCTTAAATAGGTTGATTAGCGAGCTTTAATTGTAAAGATATGTCACCACGATTATGGGTCGACCCGACCTGTTTCGCCTCACCCCCCGTCAAACCATGGAAACCGAAGCCGACCAGTCCGCCTTGGACCGCGCCCGTCAGGGAGATTTGTCGGCTTATAATGAGCTGGTGCTGAAGTATCAGGGGCGGATTTTCGCCAAGGTCTTCTCCCTGCTCCGCAACCGCCAGGACGCCGAGGAGATCACGCAGGACACTTTCATCCGGGCCCATCGCGTCCTGGCTTCTTTTCGGGGCACGGCGACTTTTTCCACCTGGATCCATCAGATCGGCACTAATCTGGCCCGCAACCGTTATTGGTACTGGCGTCGTCGGAAGCGCGATCAGTCGATGTCGCTGGACGCCGACCTGGGGGATGACCCCGGAGCCACCCTGCATGACATCCTGTCGGACGGCGCGCAGGGGCCCGGCCATGAGGCCCAGCATAACGAATTCGTCCAGAAAGTGGCCGAGTGCATGGAACAATTGAAGCCCGAGCACGCTCGTATCCTCACGATGCGCAACGTCCGCAACATGTCCTATGAGGAGATCGCCGAAGACCTCGGCCTTTCCATCGGCACGGTGAAGAGTCGCATCAATCGGGCCCGTGAAGCCCTGCGCGAGCTGATGGGGAAGGAGTTCCGCTCATGAGCGTCCCGGAATTCGACGCCTTGGTCGGGCTGTTTCTCGAGGGTTGCGCCTCTCCTGAGCAGGCGGAACGTCTCCGTCGGGCGCTCGCTTCTTCCGCCGAATTGCGCGTCCGTTTCCATTCCCGGCGCCGCTTGCATCAGGCCCAGCTGCAGTACCTCAGCCGTCGGGAGGAACGCACGCTGGCCGGCGTGATGCTATGGCACAACACTTTCGGACAACGGATCGGCCGTTGTTTCGCCCACCTCTGCCTGCTCGGCGTCATCATGGTGCAGCTGCAGGTCACGATTCCGGCCGAATACTCCGGCCTGCTTTGGTATGTCGATGCGGCCGTCGCCGAAGAGCCTGACCAAGCCGTCGCCGGCATGCCCGGGCTCATCGTCAGCGAGATCGTCCAGGAATTCGACCTTTCGCAGGTCGTGGAAGTGCCTTCCTCGACCATGCCGAACCTTGTCATGCCTGAAATGCCCGATCCGGCCGAAGAATCCGGAGTCCTCGAAGTCTGACCAGCGGAGGACTCCGTCCTTGCGTCCGGACATGGGCGGCGGTCAATTGGGGGCAGGATGATGGCCGCAGCCCAGAGGCCGGAGGTTCGCCTCCAAGGAATCGCCGCGGCGCCCGGCGTCGCCAGAGGTCCGGCTTACCCGCTGATGAAGGGCATGGCCATCGTGGCCTGCCAGCAGGTCGCCGACGTCGAGGCCGAACTGCGGCGACTCGAGGCCGCCTTGGCGGAGACCCGGCGGGACATCGCGGCCTTGCGCGACGACGTCGCCAGCAAGCTGAACGCATCCGAGGCGTCGATCTTCGACGCCCACCTCCTCGTCCTCGAGGACGTGGCCCTGATCGATGACGTCTCGAAGGAGGTCCGGCGCACCGGCTTCAACGTGGAATTCTGTTTTCAGGAGGTCGCCCAGCGCTACATCGAGATCTTCGAGAAGATGGAGGATGACTTCCTCCGTGAGCGCGCCGCGGACATCCGTGATGTCACCGGGCGCGTGCTGGACCATCTCCTGGGCAGCCAGCCCGAGCGCGTCGGCCGGGCCGCCCGGGCGCACGTCGTGGCCGCCCGCGATCTCACCCCGTCGGACACCGCCGGCCTGCATGACGGAGGCGTGCTGGCCTTCGTCACCCAGGAAGGCGGCCGCACCAGCCACTCCGCGATCATGGCCCGGGCGCTCGACGTCCCGGCGGTCGTCGGCGTGAAGCGGCTGATGGAGACCGTGGAGGAAGGCGACGTCATCCTCGTCGACGGCGAGACCGGCTTGGTCATCGTCAATCCCACGGCGGAGACCATTGAAGGGTATCGCGACAAGGAGCAGGCGATCCGGACGCGTCGCGACCGGGCGCTCGCCGAGGTCGCCTTGCCGGATCTGACGACCGACGGCGTGGCCTTCAGCCTGCTCGCCAACATCGGCGATCCGGCCGAGATGGAGGACGCGCTGGCCTACTGCGCCCGGGGAGTCGGGCTGTATCGGACCGAAAACCTTTACCTGCGCCTCGACGGCTGGCCGGATGAGCAGGTCCAGCATGAGGAGTACGTCGAGGCGGTGAAGGCCGCGAAGGGCCGCCCGGTGACCTTCCGGACGCTGGACCTCGGCGGCGACAAGCGCCTCGGCGACCTCGCCGACGAGGCCAATCCTTTCATGGGTTACCGCGCGGTGCGTCTTTGCCTGGAGCGCCCGGACGTCTTCCGGCCGCAGTTGCGCGCGATCCTCCGCGCCGCGGCGCATGGCCCGGTCCAGGTGATGTTCCCGATGATCTCCGGCGTCGAGGAGCTCCGCCGCGCCAAGGCCGTGTTCCGCGACGTCGAGGCCGAGCTGGCCCGCGAAGGCGTCCGGCCCGCGGAGCCGGTCCGCCTCGGCGCGATGATCGAGATCCCCTCCGCCGCCGTCGTCGCGGACGAACTCGCCGCGGAGGCGGATTTCTTCAGCGTCGGCACCAACGACCTCGTCCAGTACCTGCTGGCCGTCGATCGCGGCAACCAGCGCGTGGCCTCGCTCTATGATCCCTGTCATCCCGCGGTCGTGCGCACGCTCATGGCCGTCTTCGCCGCCGCGCAGCGACGGGGCATCCCCGCCGCGGTCTGCGGCGAGCTCGGCGGCGATCCGCTCTGGGCGCCGTTGCTCATCGGTCTCGGCGTCCATGAGCTCAGCATGACGCCCGCGGCCTTGCCGGAGGCCCGCTTCGTGCTGCGTCATTCTTCTTCCGCCGAGCTGCGCGCGCTCGCGGCGGCCGTCGTCGCCTCGGCCGACGCGGGCCGCACCCGCGCGCTCCTGCAGGAATTCGCCTCCGCCAGGCTCAAGTTACGCTGATGTCCGCCAGATTGCCTTCCCCGAATCCCCACGTCGCGGCCATGTCTCCCTACGTCCCCGGTGAGCAGCCGCAGGGCGGGGGATGGGTCAAGCTCAACACCAACGAGAACCCTTATCCGCCGAGCCTGCGCGCGCTCGAGGCCATCCGCGTCGCCTTGGTCGACGACGGCGCCGCGCTGCGTCTCTACCCGTCGCCGGACTCCGCGCCCCTGCGCGAGGCCGCCGCGCGCTTCCACGGTTGCGCGGCGGCGAACGTCGTCGCCGGCAACGGTTCCGACGACATCCTCAACCTGCTGATCCGCGCCTACGCCGGCCCCGGCCGCCCTATCGGCATGCTCAACCCGAGCTATTCGCTCTATCCGGTGCTCGCGGCCGCCCAGCATGCCGAAGTCGTCAAGGTCGAGGTCACGGACGCCATGGGCCTCGACGTCGACGCGGTCGCCCGCTGCGGCGCCGCGCTCTTCTTCCTGACCAATCCGAACGCTCCGCTCGGCGTGGCCTTCGCGACGGACGTCGTCCGCTCGCTCGCCCGGGTTTTCCCGGGCCTGCTCGTCGTCGACGAAGCCTACGCCGCCTTCGCCGACGACGACTGCGTCGCGCTCGTGCGCGAGTTCTCCAATGTCGTCGTCACCCGCACGTTGTCCAAGGCCCATGCGCTCGCCGGCCTGCGCGTCGGCTACGCGCTCTGTCCGCCCGCCGTCGCCGAGGTGCTCCACCGCGTCCGCGACAGCTACAACGTCGACCGCCTCGCGCAGGTGGCCGCCGCCGCCGCGCTCGACGACCGCGAGTGGCTCGACGTGACCGTCGCCCGGGTGCGCGCCACGCGCGACCGCCTCGCCGCCGCGCTCCGCCGGCTGGGCTGGCAGGTGAATCCCGCCGCCGGCAACTTCGTGCTGGCCGCGCCCGTCTCGACGAAGCGTGCGGCCTCGGTCGAGACCGCCGCCCACTGCTGCGAGTTCCTCCGCTCCCGGAAGATCCTCGTCCGCCGTTTCCCGAATCATCGCCTCACCGAGAAGTCCCTGCGCATCTCCGTGGGGACGGAGCAGGAGACGGACGTCTTCCTGCAGGCCGTGACGGCCTGGATGGAAGGGTGAGGTTGACAATCCCGCCTTCCGCGGGGATTTCTGGGGGATGAGCGCAGCCGTCCGCAAAGCCAGCCTCCGCCGGGACACCGCCGAGACCAAGATCACCCTCGAGGTGAACCTGGATGGCACCGGGACGTCGGAAACCGCCACCGGCGTGGCCTTCTTCGACCATATGCTGACGCTTTTCTCCCGCCACTCGCTCGTGGACCTCAAGGTCAAGGCGACCGGAGACACCGACGTCGACTATCACCACACCGTGGAAGACGTCGGCATCGTCCTCGGCCAGGCCATCAAGGAGGCGCTCGGCGACACGGCCGGCATCCGCCGCTATGGTTTCTTCATCCTTCCGATGGACGAGACCTTGGCCCGCTGCGCCGTCGACCTCAGCAACCGTCCGATGATGGTCTACCAGGTCGAGATCACCAACTACATGGTGAAGGACTTCAACATCGCGCTCGTCCGGGAGTTCTTCCAGGGCCTCGCCAACTCGCTCGGCTGCAACCTGCACCTGAAGCTCGAATACGGCGACGAACCGCACCACATCGCCGAAGCACTGTTCAAGGCCTTCGCCCGCGCCCTGCGTGAGGCGCTCGAAGTCGACCCGCGCCAGGGTGGCCGCGTGCCGAGCACCAAGGGTACGCTGGCCTGACCGTGGAAGCCGCCGCGACAGCGCGCCGCCCGCGGGTGGCCGTCATCGATTACGGGATGGGCAACCTGCGCAGCGTCAGCCGCGCCATGGTCGCCGCCGGCGCCGATGCGTTCCTGGCCGCGACGCCGGCCGAGGCCGAGCAAGCCGAGCTGGTCGTCTTCCCGGGGCAGGGCGCCATGGCGGACTGCATGGACTGCATCCGCCGTAACGACTTCGAATCCTTCCTGAAACAGTGGATCGCCGCCGACCGTCCGTTCCTCGGGGTCTGCATGGGACTCCAGGTCCTGTTCGAGCGTTCCGAGGAAGCCGACCGTCCGGGGCTGGGCGTCTTCCCCGGCGTCGTCCGCCGTTTCCCGTCCCAGCCCGGCCTGCGGATTCCGCACATGGGCTGGAACGAAGCCGTCTTCAAGCCGGGCGCCCCGTTGACCCAGGGCCTGCGAGCGGAAGGGGAGCCCTTCTATTTTGTCCATAGTTACCGGGTGGTCGAGACCGACCCCGCCTTGGTGTGGTGCGAGACCGATTATGCGGGCCGTTTCGTGAGCGGGGTGCGCCGCGGACGGGTCTTCGCGACCCAGTTCCATCCGGAGAAAAGTCAGGTCAAAGGCTTGCAACTCTACCGCAATTTCCTGACCTTGTCCGTCCGCTGAAGGGTATTGCGACTCTCGGCGGACCCTATCCCCGCCATGAGCTCAAAAACCGCTTCTCTCAAACTGGACGACAAGGAAATCGTCCTCCCCATCGTCGTCGGCACCGAAGGCGAACGCGGGGTCGACGTCCGCAAGCTGCGGGACGAGACCGGCTACATCACTTTCGACGACGGCTACGCCAACACCGGCGCCTGCGAGTCCAAGGTCACCTTCATCGACGGCGAGAGGGGCATCCTGCGCTATCGCGGCTACGGCATCGAGGAGCTCGCCGAGAAGTCCAACTTCATCGAGACGGCCTATCTGCTGATCTACGGCGAACTGCCCACGACCGTCCAGCTGACGGCCTTCAAGGCCCGCATCCTCGACAACTCGCAGATCCACGAAGGCCTGCGCATCGCCCTCAGCGGCTTCCCCGGCAACGCCCACCCGATGGCCGTGCTCTCCGCCACCCTGAACACCCTCGGTTGCTACTACCCGGAGCTCGGCACCAACGAGCGTACGCATGACCTGGCCAAGTTCGACGCCACCGCCGCCGTCCTGATCTCCAAGGTCCGCACCCTCGCCGCGCTCGCCCACCGCTCCAAGGAAGGCGAGCCGCCCGTGTACCCGAAGCCGGGTCTCGATTACTGCTCCAACTTCCTGCACCTGCTCTTCTCGCAGCCCAATGCGGACTACGCCGTCCACCCGGAGATCGCCCGCGCGCTCGACCTGATCCTCCTCCTGCACGCCGACCACGAGCA
>SXGR01141833.1_pt1 | contig 15517 bp, 12 predicted proteins | sample 3174711 | NCBI WGS metagenome assembly SXGR01 (sample SAMN11356860, study PRJNA531348) | freshwater metagenome | isolation source: freshwater sample F1-60 | place: China: Fuxian Lake, Yuxi | collected 2017-12-25
CCATTCCAGGACCTCATCCATGGAAGCAACGGTCGCGATATAGCGCCAGATATCGAACAGGCTGGCCTTGTGCGCCCAGATATTCTTGTCGCACACCGCCTCCTCGACGACAACGGTGCGAAAGTTGGCTGAAACCGCGTCTACGGCAGTGGCCCGCACGCACCCGCTGGTGGCACAGCCTGCGATGATACAGGTGTCGATGCCCCTCTGAAGAAGCATCGGCAAGAGGTAGGTACCGAAGAACCCGGAAGACGCCTGTTTCCAGACGATCGGCTCGCCAGGCGCTGGCGCAACCCGCGGGTCAATCTCCACCCAAGGCCTGCCCGCACGCATGTGCTCTCCAAGGCTCGGGAACTTCTCTCCTCTGATCCCGCAGTCTGAGCCGTCAGGGAGATACCGGTCGCCCGTGTAGAAGACGGGCACGCCGCAGGCCCGGGCGGCTTCGATCAGCCGTCTGGTGTGTGCGATAGCGCCGTCCACGATCTCCTGAAGGCCTGGCTGCACGCCCCTCACCCACGGCTTGGGTTCCGGGGAAACATAGCCCCGCTGCAGATCGATAACCAAAAGGGCTGGCCTTTCACCCTTCTGGTAGAAGTCCCGGTTCGATTCTCCGGATTGCTCGTGAGGCGCCAGAGACTCCCGGATATAAGAGACATCGGGATCATGTTGCAGAAATCTGAGTGGCATGACTATACCCGCGCGCGCCCGGCTCGCTCCCTCATCCATTCGGCGATGTCCGCATATGGCGCAACGGTGCCGATGTACCGCCAGATATCGAAAAGGCTTGCCTTATGCGCCCAAAGGCTCTTATCGCAGACAGCCTCTTCGACTACCACAGGGCGGAAATTGCAGGCCACAGCATCAACGGCGGCAGCGCGAACGCATCCGCTCGTCGCCGTGCCGGCGATTATGCACGTATCTACACCTTTATGAACCAAGATGGGAACGAGATACGTGGCGAAAAAGCCCGATGCGACCTTCTTCCAAACGACCGGCTCCCCCGGCTGCGGCGCAAGGCGATCGTCGATCTCCGGCCATGGCAGCCCCTCCCGCATATACTGCCGCAGATAGGGGAATTTCTCGGCGCGGATGCCGCAGTCACTGCCATCCGGCAGATAGCGCGTGCCGGTGTAGATAACGGGAATGCCTGAAGCGCGCGCCACTTCGGTGAGCCGCTGTGTGTAGAGCACCGCCTGCTCCGTCAGATCGTGAATCTCCTTGGGGAGTGGTACTCCCCAAGGCTTCGGCTCGGGCGAGACGTAGCCTCGCTGCATATCAATCACAAGCAAGGCGGGCGAGCGGCCCTTCTTGTAGAAGCCTTCATCCGGCCGTCCTGCCTTCTCGGCATCTGTAAGAGATTTCCTGATGTAGCGGATGTGGCTGTCCGCTTCAAGAAACTGTAATTGCATATCGCTTTTATCTATCCTCGTGGCGGAAGGCGCTGGCTCCCGCTGCTCAAACCGAGGGCGGCTTCTGGTAGCATACCAAAACATAGGGGCCCCGCAGGCGTCGATCTGGCCAGGAATGGGCGCAGCGTCTTCCCTCGGAACCGTTTCACGTTACGATGTGCGCGGAGGGCCGATAGTGCCGCCGCTCCTCGCGCAGATGACATAGTCGTGCAAGTGGGAGGTGTTGGCGATGTCCGGGTTAGGGCGTATTCCCTTCAGCATGCCCAAGACGAGACGGCCCGCCTTGCGGCCCGTCTCGTAGTACGGAGGGTTGATATGGGTGAGCTGTGGATTGAGCAACGGGTCTATCCACGCACAGGGCCGGACCGCCAGCACCGATACTTCATTCGGGCATGACCGCCCCTCGGTACGGAGGCTCAGAAGGAGGCTAACCGCCGCCATGTCCGATGGCGCAACGATAGCCGTTATCTCCTCACGCTGCGCGAGGTGGGTGGCTGCCCGAAGGACGGGTGCCTGTTCCAAAGGCTGCCCAACGGTTCGGTGCTCGCTTTCAGCTGAGGCCCACCGCACGAACAAGTCATCGGGCTTCAGCTTCAGTTTCCCAATCGCTTCCTGAAACCCTTTGAAACGCTCCTCCTGGACGGGATGATCCCGGACGAAAAGGGCCCCGATGCGCCGGTGCCCAAGGCTGAATAAATGGGAAACAGCCAGGTGCATCAGCCGCCGTTCATCCACACGCACCATCGTCTCACCTTGTACTTGCGTCGGCTGGCATGAGACGATGGGGATGCCATCGGCCACGATCTTCTCCCGGTGTTCAGCCGCCTCTCCTCCTTCGGCCGTCTGGGAGACAATGACCAAAGCGGCAGGGCGATGCAGTCGAGTAGCCTTCAAGTGCTGCAGGTGCTGCGTTCGGCTGGACCAGTCTGAAAGCACGGCGACTTCATAGGAGGGGGAAGAGGCGACCTCATCGCAGATTCCGGAGAAAAGCGTGCTCTGTGAGACGAACCGGGGATCACTGATAACAACGAGGATCGTTTCCTTCCAGGCGCTAGCGGGACGGTCTGTGTATTCAGCCATGCTCCGCAGGTCGAACCCGCTGGCAGACGCCTCGGCCCGGAAATACTGGGCTACCTCTTCAGCCGGAACTCCGCGGTCGCGAAGGAACTGGGCAAGTGCGGTCAGCATGTGAGGCCGCACGCCTGATCGCCCCAGGCACCAGTTATCAACCGTGTCCTCGGAGACAAAGAGACCGATGGCGACCGCTGAGCGGGTCACCCCGTGGCGGCGCAGAAGGCCTCCGAGCAGTTGGCTGGTCCTGCCTCTATTCACATTGCTCTCTTAAATATCTGCATGAGAGAACCCGTACTTCCTTCCACCAGAGCCGTAATCACCGACACTTGCCCCTTATGCAAGGTAAATCCTACCATACCGGAACAAGTCAAGCCCACCTCTCCACCAGGTGTGCCCGGATACAAATGCCACCATCGATGAACGAAAAACGGGGGTGCCCATGAAGAAGGTATTCGCTCTGTTCGCCCTGGCTCTTTCCCTTGTGCTCGTTGTGACGGCATGCGGCGGCGACGATGACGAGGCTCCAACCGCCGTCCCAACCGCCGTCCCAACCGCCGTCCCAACCACCGCCCCTACAGCCGCGCCGACTTCCCGTCCGACACCTCAGCCTGCAAGCTCTCCCACACCCGTCCCCACATCTGTCCCAACCCAGGCTCCAACAGGCACGATCAGAGATACGACGCTCGTAGTCGCCCTAGACACCTTGGAGCGCGAACTGTGGCTTCACCATTTCGGTGGCTCCACGATGTTCAACCCGCGCCATGCCATGTATGAGGAATTGGCTGTCTGGACCCCGCGATTCTCCGAGGCGCGCCTCGCCGAATCATGGTCCCTCTCTGGCGACTCTCGGATCTTCACAGTGAAGCTCCGCAAGGGTGTGAAGTTTCATGACGGAGATGAAATGGTGGCTGAGGACCTCGTAAAGACGTACGATCTCCTCTACGAGAGGGGCGCCAGCCACGCTGGACTCTCGACGATCCGTCCCCTCCTAGGCCAGACCCAGGATGAGTTCCGCACCAACATCCGGGTCCTGGACGCGAACACCGTTGAGATGAAGTCCAAGATTCCTTACGCCCAGTGGCTCGAAACTATTATCGGGCCCGTCTCAGCGCCGTTCCTAGTAGTTAATGCAAGTTATATCGATCGGGTAGGCATTGACGAAGCGGCGGCCAAACCTGTGGGCACCGGACCTTTCAAGCTGGAGCGCCACAACAAAGGCCAGAACGTCCGCGTGGAAGCTGTCCCGAATCACTGGAGAAAGACCTCAGGCATAAAGTACGTCGACTATCAGATCGTCCCGGAGTATGCGACCCAGCTCGCCCTTGTCGCGACAGGCAAAGCCGACATCATCAACCTGACTGCCAGCCAGGTCGCCCAGGCGCGGCGCGTTGGCTCCAAGATTGTCGTCGACGATGCGGGCTACAACGTCTGGTACGCGCTCCGCGGACAGATTCCTGAAGCGCACAAGAATTACGATTCCAGCCTCCCCTGGGTGGACGGAAAGGATCCCGAGCGGGCTAAGAAAGTCCGCCTCGCATTGAACCTCGCCATCGACCGCAAGGGCATCATCGACCGCCTATACGGAGGCATCGGCCAGGTAAGCTCCCTTGGCGCATGTACCTTCCCCGGTCAGTCTTGGTACTACGGCGACCCCTACCCATTTGACCTCCCTCGTGCAAAGGCCCTCCTGGCGGAGGCGGGTTATGCAAACGGTTTTGACTTAGAGATACCTCTCTATGACCAGGCGAGCGGCCCCGTCGGCCTCTCACTGCATGATGTGGTGGCCGATCAGTGGCGGCAGGTTGGCGTGAAGGTCAAGACCGTTCCCGCAGATTTCACGGTCTTCCGCGAGATCCTGCTGAACATCACCCAGCCCAAGCTCACCTACTACTGGTACTGCAACTTCTCAGACCCGGATCCGATGCGCTACTACAACTTCTTCTATCACGTCGCGAATCCGGTCTGGTTCGGAAGCCCCGAACTCGAGCCCCTGCTGGACAAAGCGAGTGCGGGGCTGACCTTTGAACAGCGCAAAGACCCGATCATCGCCATCAACAAGTACTTCAGGGACAATCACTACTGGGTGCCGATGTTCGTTCTGCCGAAGATGTACGCCACATCCCAGCGAGTGGACAAGTGGCCGCTCGTCTCTGGGCATCTCCGCGTCCATAACATGGAATACATGACGCTCTCTTCCTAGCGAGAGGGCTGTAAAAACAGCCTAGTCAATGGAAACAGGCGTAGAGAAACGAGCGGGGGAAGTGCAAGTTTCCCCCGCTCGTTCATGTTCCGGTCCATTGCACGGCCTTCGAGTCCTGGACCTCGCGGGACGGCCTGGCGCATTGTGTGGAAGGCTCCTGGCAGATGCCGGTGCCGATGTCATCAAAATCGAACCCCCGCTGGGCGACCCGCTCCGCCGGGAAGCCCCTTTCAAGGACGATGTTCCGGGCGATGAGCGCAGCCTGGGCTTTCTTCACTGGAACGCCAACAAGCGCGGCATCACCCTGAACTTGGAACGGCCCACAGGCCGCTCACTCCTTCACCAGCTTGTGAAGAGCGCCGATGCCGTTATAGAAACGCTGCCCCAGGAAGAACGGGGACGGCTAGGCTTGGAATACCAGGAGTTGCAGCGCCAGAATCCCAGACTCGTTCACGTGTCCATCTCCAGCTTTGGTGAAAGCGGTCCGTACCGGGCCTATGCAGGCAACGATTTTGTCTGCTTCGCCCTTGGGGGGCTGATGTCCTTGAGTGGAGAGCCGAACAAAGCGCCGCTCGTTGCCCCTGGAGAGCTCGCCTATGCTCTCGCATCCTCATACGCCGCCTTTGGAGCGTCCGTCGCCCTATACAACAGCATGACGTGCGGCCTGGGTCAGCATGTGGAGGTCTCCGTCCATGAAGCGTCAGCGTTCATCGCCGGGTACGCTGTGCCTATCTTTACGGCGACAGGGGAAAAGCCCTTCCGTCAGAGCTGGCAGAAACGGCTCTTTGACCTCTATGACGTCTACCCTACCAAAGACGGGTTTGCCCGCATTTTCGTCGTACCTAAGAACCACTGGCACGCTCTCCTGGAGTGGCTGGGGCGCCCGCCTGAGCTAACGGCCGACATTTTCGACGACCAGAAAATGCGGTGGCAAAACAGCGAGGTGATCGACCCGCATATCGAACGGCTAACCAGAGGCTACACCAAGGAAGAACTTTTCCACGAGGCCCAGCGCCGCCACATCGCAGCCTCTCCCGTCAACACACCGAGAGAGTTCGCTATGAGCGTTCAGGCAAAGGCCAGGGACATCTTCTCGACCGTCGTTCATCCAAGCGCCGGACCGGTTGTCCAGATGCGGCCCATCCACCGCTATGGAGCATTTCCCGCTCCTTCATTAAGGCCGGCGCCCACCCTCGGCCAGCATAACGCGGAGGTGTACGAGAGCCTCGCACGCCTCACTGAGCGGGACCTCCGCCGGCTGAAAGTGGACGGGGTGATTTAAGGCTGTGCTGAGAGACACACACGAGACAACAGCCCTCCCTCTGAAAGATGTCCGGGTACTCTCGCTCACGTTGGGAGCGGCAGGACCTATGGTGGCGGCCGCCCTTGGGTACTTTGGCGCCGAAGTCGTTCACATCGAATCCAGGATGAGGCCGGATGGGCATAGGGGTGGTCACAATCCGGCGGCATGGAACACATCACCTACTTTTGTGAAGCTCCATCGCAACTTTGAAAGCGTCACGCTCAACCTTCAATCACCGGAAGGTCTCGAGGCTGCCCGGCAACTGGCGCAGATAAGCGATGTCGTCGTGGAGAACTTCTCCCTGGATGTGCTCCCAAAGCTGGGGCTGGACTACGGGCGCCTCCGCGCCATTCGCCCGGACATCATCATGATAAGCCTCAGAGGCTTTGGCTCCACGGGACCGTGGGCTGGGTACGCAACCTGGGGGCCGAATCTGGGCGCGATCCTCGGCATGACGCACCTGTGGAACTATCCCGGGTCGGAGGCGCCGACTGCGGAGGCGCGGTCGCAGCATCCGGACTTCATGTCCGGCGTCTGCGGAGCCTTTGCAGTGATGTCGGCCCTCATCCACCGTCGGAAAACCGGGGAGGGCCAGTGGATCGATACGGCGCAAGCCGAAACCGGCGCCCTGCCGCTCGGCCCCATCTATCTTGATACACTCATGAACGGGCGGGATCCCCGGCCTCTCGGCAACCGGAGTGGCTCAGTTGCTCCGCAGGGCGTCTACCGCTGTGCGGGGCAGGATCATTGGTGCGCCATCTCCATTGAAACGGATGCTCAGTGGCGCGCCTTCCGCCGTGCCCTTGGTGATCCCGCCTGGGCCCAGGCACCCGAGCTGGACTCCCTCTCCGGCCGGATGGCACACCATGATGAGATCGATGAGCATATCGAGTCGTGGACAGGAACCATGGAGCGATACGATATCATGCGCCTGCTCCAACGGTATTGCGTCCCCTGTGGGGTGGTCCAGGATGTCGAAGACCTCGTCTCCCGTGATTCCCAGCTTCAGGATCGAGGCTTCCTCGCTGGGGTGCATGAGCCGGAGATCGGAAACGTCTTGGTCGAAAGCCTGCCCGTCAGACTTTCGGAGACCCCCGGCAGCTACAGGACTCATGCCCCCCTGATGGGCGAACATACCAAAGAAGTCTGCGTCAGGCTACTGGGAATAGGCGCAGAGCGTCTGCAGTCGTTGCAACATACCAAGGCGTTCTATTAGAGCGCCCGGCACAGGAGCGTATCATGGGACAGTTCGCGCTGTACGACAAGACATCGCACATCGTCACGATAACGATGAACAGACCAGACAAGAAGAACGCCATCAACGGCCAGATGCGCGAGGAGCTGCGGGAGGCCTGGGCCAGGTTTCGCGACGATGACGATGCCTGGGTGGCCATTCTCACAGGAGCGGGCGCCGCCTTTTGCTCCGGAGGCGACCTAAAGGACAACCTCGCACGGTCCGAAGGACGCGCGCCAGAGCTATCTTCCAAAGGAAAGGCGGTGAAAGCTCCGACTGTCTATAGCGATTTCGTCTGGGAAGACCACGTCTATAAGCCTATCATCGCGGCTGTGAACGGTTTCGCCGGAGGTGGCGGATTCGCGATGGCGCTCAACTGTGACATCCGCATCTCCTCGACCAAGGCGCAGTTCGGCTGCTCCGCGGTGCGCTGGTCCCACATGGCTGGGGGACAAGCCCACATCCTGCCCCGCGTACTTCCGCTCGGCTGGGCGTTCTGGTTCCTGTACACCGGCCAGACGATCGACGCTGAGAAGGCGTTCAGGATCGGCCTCGTCCAGGATGTAACGCCGCCTGAAAAGCTGATGGAGTCCGCCCGACAACTGGCCGAGACCATCTGCGCGAACGGGCCCCTTGTCTCCCAATATCACAAGGAGTTCATCTATAAGGCGATGGAAATGCCCCTCGGCGCAACGCGCTTCTTGGAGCGGGTCATGTATGAGCAGCTCCGGAGCCGCCCTGACTACGACGAAGGCACCCGGGCCTTCGTTCACAAACGGAAGGCCCAGTACAGCGGTCAATAAGAACGGGAACGCATCCCATGGGTAAGCTGGTTCTTGGCCGGTTGGCTCAAGCGGTGATCGCAATGCTTGCCATCACGATCATCGTTTTCGTCCTGATCCGCATGGCCGGCGACCCCACATCGGTGATGCTGCCGCTCAACGCCCAGCCTGAAGACCAGGAGAGGCTCCGGGAAGAGCTCGGCCTGAACAAACCCTACATCCGGCAATACCTCATCTTTCTAGGTAACGCCTTTCAAGGCGATTTCGGGACCTCCATACGCCTCCGGCAGCCAGCCCTCGAAGCTGCCTTGGATAGCTTCCCCGCTACCCTGCAGCTAGCGGGGATCAGCATCGCCGGGTTGATCCTAATCGCGATCCCCCTCGGAGTTTATGCCGCGCTGAAGCGTGGCACCCCTGTCGATTGGCTCATCCGCTTTGTCTCCCTGCTCGGCAACTCCTTCCCCTCCTTCTGGCTCGGGCTGGTGCTCATGCTGATCTTCGCAGTCTGGCTTCAATGGCTGCCCCCTGGAGGCAAGGGCTCGTGGAAGCAGCTTATCCTGCCGTCCCTCACTCTGTCCTGGTACCTGGCGGGACCCCTTGTGCGGGTGGTCCGCGGAAGCATGCTGGAGGTCCTCGGCCGCGATTACATCCGCACCGCGCGTTCGAAGGGTCTCCACGAGGAGACCGTCCTCTGGAGGCACGCCTTTCGCAGCGCGCTTCTACCGATAACGACGTATGCCGGAGTGATATTCCTCCGCCTCATCAGCGGCGCCGTTGTGGTGGAAACGCTCTTCGGCTGGCCCGGCCTTGGCCGCGCCGTCGTGACCAGCATCAACTTCAGAGACTACCCCATGGTCCAGACCATCGTGATGCTTCTGGGCTTGATCGTGATCCTTGGCAACCTGGTTATTGACCTCGCCTACTACTACATCGATCCGCGCTTGCGGCGCGCATCATGACAGGATCCACAACATGAGCGCACTCCACATGACAGGTCTTCTGCAAAGACCACAGGCCCTAGTGGTGTTTCTGTGAGATTGAAAGGACATGTGCGGTGGCTGGCGACATGGTGGCCGGTTCCGATCCTGGCCGCCCTGGGCATCCTGGCCATCTTCGCGCCCCTGGTAGCCACCCACGAACCCGCGAGGACATCGCTGCAGGACACGCTGCTCCCGCCATGGGGGTTTGACGGTGCCTCAAGCGAGCACTTCCTGGGAACAGACCAGGTCGGCAGGGACATCTTCGCCAGGATCGCTTACGGGGCACGCGTCTCTCTTGGCATTGCCGCCATGGCGATCATCATCAGCGGCATCCTTGGCAGCATCCTCGGCTTGCTTGCTGGCTTCCATGGCGGAATCATAGATGGCATGGTCATGCGCCTCACAGATATCCTGCTCGCGCTCCCTGTCTTTCTCCTCGCCATCGTTGTGGCAGCCTCTCTTGGAGCCAGCACAGGGCTGGTCGTTGGCATCATCACTGTTCTTATCTGGCCGTACTTCGCACGTCAGATCCGCGGGGAAACGCTGTCGCTCAAGAGCGCTGAGTTTGTTACCGCAGCTCGGGCTATTGGCGGCACCAACACCCACATCATCCTGCGGCACATCCTCCCAAACGTCTTGCCTACAATCTTCATCTTCGCAACCCTGCAGGTAAACCTCGTCATCGTCACCGAGGCCTCCCTCAGCTTCCTTGGCGTGGGCGTCCCGCCGCCGGCTTCAAGCTGGGGCCGGATGGTGTCCGATGGGCGAGATGTCATCATGACTTCATGGTGGATATCCACTATTCCTGGGGTTGTTATCTCAATGGTCGTCCTCAGCTTTGGCTTCCTCGGAGACACCTTGCGTGACAAGCTTGACCCCATCCTTCGGAGGAGATAGGCGAGCGCCCATACATAGCATGCGAGCGGCCCCTGGCCGCAATGTGCACAGGAGAAGACCGAATGACCGCAATAGAGCCAGTTTTGATCGTCGAAAAGCATCGGGACGGCAAGGTGTGGGTCATGAAGATGAATCGTCCCCACCGGCTGAACGCCATCGGTGAGGGGATGATGGGGCTTATGACAAGGACATGGAAGGCGTTCCGGGATGACCCGGTGGCGAGGGTCGCCATCCTTGCGGCCAATGGGCGGGCTTTCAGCGCCGGCATGGACCTGAAGGAAGGCGCCGAGCGCATAGAGAAGCAGGCGCGCGGCGAGCCCGTTCCGCCTATGGACGAACGCTGGATACCCTTGAGCGAAAGCCTCGATATGTGGAAGCCCACGATAGCCGCAGTGAACGGATACGCGCTTGCGGGAGGGTTCATGTTCGCCATGCAGTGCGATATCCGCATCGCCTCGGAAGACGCCGAGTTCGGTGTTCCTGAGGTGCGCTGGAACCGCGCAGGCGGCCAGTGGATGACGTCGCTCACCCGCATCATCGGCTTAGGTCACGCGGCTGAGCTCTGCATGTGGGGCGATGGCCGGATCAGCGCCCGCCGCGCCTACGAGATCGGATTTGTGAACAGGGTCGTGCCCAAGGAGAAGCTCATGGAGGAGGCGATGGCCTGGGCGGACCGGATGCTCCTCCTGGCGCCCCGCGCAGTGATGAACGTGAAGCAGTGCTTGTACCGCGGCTACTATTTCAGCCCCCTGGAGGGCGAGGCTCTCGGAAAGGCCATAGAGCAGAACCTCGCAGGGATGGAAGATAGCGTGGAAGGCTCCCGCGCATTTGCCGAAGGCCGCCCCCCCGTCTATAAGAATCGATAACACACACAAATACTCGAGGAGACGACCATGCAATCAGCCGCCATGCCTGAACAGGATACCGCCATCATAACGATGATCCGCGACTTCGTGAAGCGGGAAGTCGAACCGGCCGCCGCAGAGATGGAAAACCGGGACATCTACCCCACAGCCCTCGTTGAGAAGATGAAATCTCTGGGCCTTTTCGGCTGCACCATCTCCGAGAAACACGGGGGGATGGGTCTCAGGATATCAACCTATGCCAAGGTGATCGAAGAAATCAGCAAGGGCTGGATGTCCGTGTCTGGAATCATCAATGCCCATCTCATCATGGCGTACATCGTTGAGAACTTCGGAACAGAAGACCAGAAGAAGCACTGGCTTCCGGCGATGGCGCGGGGGGAGAAGCGGGGCGGTTTCGCCTTGACTGAACCTGATTGCGGCAGCGATGTAGCTGCTATCCAGTCGTACGCCGTCCGCCATGGCGACCATTACATCGTGAATGGAAACAAGATGATGACAACGAACGGCGAGCAAGGCACCACCTTCCTCGTTCTCGTGAAAACAGACCGCCAGATCCAGCCCCGGCACCGCGGCTTAAGCGCCTTCATCATGGTCAAGGGCCCCGGTTTCCGCCACGGGAGGCACCTCGATAAACTCGGCTACCGTGGCATCGATACCTCGGAACTCATCTTTGAAGACTTCAAAGTGCCAGCGGAGAATCTTGTCGGTAAACAGGAAGGCCAAGGCTTCAAGCAAGTAATGAACGGCCTGGAGTTAGGGCGCATCAACGTTGCTTCCAGGGCGGTGGGCGTCGCCACGGCTGCATTCGAAAAGGCCATCGCCTATTCCCAACAGCGCAAGACCTTTGGCGTCCCCATCGCGGAGCATCAGGCCATACAGCTGAAGCTGGCGGATATGTATACGCGGATCGAAGCCTCGCGCCTCCTTGTGCAGCAGGCGGCTAGGAAAAAGGACGCTGGCGAGCGGTGCGACCTGGAGGCTGGGATGGCGAAGCTCTTCGCCAGCGAAACATGCGGGTTCGTAACGCTGGAGGCGATGCGCGTGCATGGGGGCTATGGCTTCTTCAAGGATTACACCGTGGAGCGCTACTACCGCGATGCTCCCCTCATGATCATCGGCGAAGGAACGAACGAGATTCAGCGGATCGTCATCTCCCGCAACCTCTTGCAGAAATACCCCTTGGGGAAATGACCCGCTCTCACCCACATGGCGCTCCACCCCCAAGCCATAGCCGCCGCCCAGGTCTTTGCAAAGGCCTGGCCGCAACCCATGGAAACCATGGACCCCGCAGTCGCCCGGGCCCATTTTGAAGCGATTCCGACATCCGCTGGCCCGCCTGTTGAAAGCGTCCGGGACGTCACCATCGTATCTAAGGATGGCCCTATTCCGCTCAGGGTCTACACTCCACATGGGCCGGGACCCTTCGGCGCCCTTGTCTACTTCCATGGCGGCGGGTGGGTGGTTGGCAGCATCGCCAATGCGGATGGGACGGTGCGCCAGATCGTGAATCGGGCAAAGTGCGTCGTAGTCTCCGTCGGCGACCGGCTCGCTCCAGAGCACAAGTGTCCCACTGCAGTGGACGACTGTTATTCAGCCATGGCCTGGACTGCCCTTCACGCTGGAGCGTTGAAAGTGCGACCTGATGCCCTCGCAGTTGGAGGGGCAAGCTCCGGCGGGAACCTGGCGGCAGCCGTTGCCCTTATGTCACGTGACAAGGGAGGCCCCCGGCTTGTCCACCAGTCCCTTATCTACCCGGTGATAGAGCGTCGCTTCACAACACGATCCTACATCGAAAATGCCCAGGGTCCATTCCTCACCCGCTCCATGATGGAGTGGTACTGGTCACTGTACCTGCGTGACGCGAAGGACGCTCTCGACCCATACGCTTCGCCCATTCACGCCCCAAGCCTTCGCGACCTGCCGCCAGCATTCGTGGCCACTGCCGAACATGACCCGCTGCGCGATGAAGGGCGCGCCTACGCTCAGGCCCTGCAAGAGGCCGGGGTTCCGGTCACCTATAAGGACTACCCGGGAATGATCCACGGCTTTTTCAACATGTGGAAGAGCATCGATTCCGGGACCGAAGCCATCGAGGATCTCTGCGATGCGTTGCAGAGGGCCTTCGGCGTGGCCTAGGCCTGATCCACAAAATCACAGCGTGAGGAGAAAACCATGACCCGCTACGACACTATCGTCGTCGAAAAGAAAAATCACGTCGCCAAACTGACCATGAACCGGCCTGAGGTCCTGAACGCGATCAACGCTCAGATGTTCAGTGAATTGCTCCTCGCGTTGAAAGACATCTCAAGCGACGACGATGTACGCGTGATGGTGCTGACAGGAGCGGGGCGGGCATTTACCGCCGCAACTGACATCAAAGAGGAAAAGGGTGATGGCGATCGGCTCCTTGCCCACATGTCCTGGTACGAAGTCTGGCAATTCATCAGAACCCGGCCCCAAGTCGTCGCCATGACCATCCGGCAAATGCCGAAACCCACACTCGCGATGGTCAACGGCTTTGCGGTGGCTGATGGCTTTGACTGGGCTCTAGCCTGCGATATGCGTTTCGGCAGCGAGAAAGCCAGATTTATGAACGCATTTCTCCAGATGGGTTTGGTCTCCAACACTGGCGCTACCTGGCTCTATCCACGGGCGATGGGGACCGGGAAGGCCCTTGAGCTCCTCTATTCCGGAGAGTGGCTTGAAGCCCAGGAGGCCTATCGTATCGGCGTTCTGAACAGGCTGATTCCCGCAGAGCGGCTCGAGGAAGAAACGATGTCCTTCGCTGCGAAGGTCGCCGCAAAGCCGCCCATTCCAAACAGACTCGTGAAGGAGATGGTCTATCGAAGCCTCACCCAGCCCTTCGAGACACATCTGCTCGAAGCCGCCTATGCCGAAACCTTCACGCTCACTACGGACGACCACAAAGAGGCGTTGGCGGCATTTCTGGAAAAGCGCCAGCCAAAGTTTGAGGGGAAATAGGGCAGGGAACTATCCGCCAAGGCCAAGGCATGAAGGCACCCGGGTCCTAACGCGTGCTCACCAGGGTGCCTGGGTGATGCATCGGATTCTTATCTTCAATACTGAACCAAAATGGCAATCCGAGGGTGCAGCCACAAGCCGAGAACGCCTCAGCAATTCGGCTCGAGAGGCCCCTACCACTGCCCAAGCATCGGGATGTATGTTAAACCAGCGCGTAAACTCGGATAATCGCAAGAGCGGAGCGGTGATGATTCCTCTCGAAGAGGCAGCGGGCGCACTCGAAGAGTATCCGCTCAGGGCCGGGGATGCAGTTCACCTTGCCTCGATTCGCCGCATGAGAAGAACAGCCAATGATCCAACTGATTCACTCGTGGTCATTGGTAGTAACCAAGAATTGATGCAGGCTTGCCGGAGCCTGGAGTCACTACGCTGAATCCTGAACAGAAAGATGTGCTCAAGACTCTGGAACACATGCGACGCTGAAGGGGACCATAGTTACGTCATGTCGCCACGAGCACCTGCAGCGTTCCTCGTGGAGAACAACTCCCCCTGGACTCCGCCATAGGCTCCGTCGGGCGACTATTTTGCGAAACGTCCAGGGAGTCTCAGAGGTAGCGATGTTTGTACATTGTGAACATAGGAGCCTGGCTCGGACTCCCCGTCTAGCGCCTCTTAGCGTTTAACGGGAAGCGGAGCTTAAAGGTTCTTGCTTTTGTCCACAAGGGCCTCCGATCACGACTGCTTAAATTTATAGCAGTAATGATATGCTCAAGTGGCAAAGGCCCCGGGTTCAAATCCCGGCATCCCGACCATAAAGTTCAAAAAAGACCGCCACATTGGCGGTCTTTTTGTTTATTCACAGAGTCGCTGTTTGGCAGAACCGAAATGTAACACCCCAAAACTGTTCTGCCCCACTTAAATTTGGACAGGCAGTTACCTATTTCTCACGACCCATAGTACGTAAAACTCTGCTGGTGCCTGCATCTTTAGGGCGCTCTGGGGTGCCTGCTGGTTGTAGTGCTCGATCCACCCAGGCAGTCGCCGCTCTACTGCCTCCAGTGTCTCCACCGATGCCTGGGTTGCTATTTCGGTCGGCTCCCAAAAAGAGCGGGAATCTCTTTGCCAAGCTATTGGAGAATTGGAATTAGCGAACGATCAAAGGTTTGCGACTGAAGAATCACGATTACGAAATCGAGACCTACTCGATGAGTTGATCACATCCTGGACAACAACGCGAGACCGCTGGGCCATCGCCACCTTGCTTCAAAAGGTCGGTGTTCTTTGTGGCCCCGTTTTCAACGAGCATGACTTAGTATCAAATGAACATCTCAAAGCGCGGGGATTTGTAGTAGAAGATCATCACCCCGCTGCGGGTTTTCACCTCACGTGTGGTGTGCCCTGTTTGCTACCGGGTGCACGCCCTCGGACGGAGATTCCTGCTCCCCTTCTCGGGGCAGATAATCAATATATCCTCCAGTCGCTGCTCGGCTTGGACCAGACAGAAATCGAACAGCTTAGGGGAGCACAAGTCATTCATTAAAGAAGTTTCGTAAGATGTTGGCTATCACAACAGACTCTAAATCACACATGCAAACATCACCCCGAGGGATTATGAGCAGGCTTGACTGCCCCAAGGCTGTTGCTGCAGCTTCCGCAGGCGACCGATTAACATCAAATTCCCCAGCAATGATCAATATAGGGCAACTGACTGCCCTAAGCTTTGGGCGAAGATCGCTTTCGTATACGGCCTGATAGCCCTCATGATACCGTTCCCCAACTCTGAGGTTCAA
>SXGR01335899.1_pt1 | contig 15515 bp, 5 predicted proteins | sample 3174711 | NCBI WGS metagenome assembly SXGR01 (sample SAMN11356860, study PRJNA531348) | freshwater metagenome | isolation source: freshwater sample F1-60 | place: China: Fuxian Lake, Yuxi | collected 2017-12-25
CGCTTGGTGATGGCGTTCAAAAACCTCAAGCCTTGCCCTTCCTGAAGTCGCTGAACCACCGAAATTCACCAGAAATCAGATGCTCGCCATGGCCATTCAACTCTCAACTGTTTTCTCCAATGACTTTGTCACAGCCGTGGCCTGCCACACTGGATCGGATCGCTTGGACCGTCACATCGGGCAAGCCCTGCACAAACACTCGCGTTTCCGCCGTGTTATCTGTGGTATCACCTTCGCGCGTTCCTGGTCCTAGTAATTCCTTGATGGGCAATCCCACCGTGGCCCTGTAGTGGTTGACTCCCGCCAGGGCGCGGACCGGAATGACAACCGGAGCGCTGGATGCACCCGGCCGAAGGTTGACATCGATGATTTGGTTGAAAACCTCCAAGGGTTTATCGCCGTCAACCCAGTGCTGTAGCTTGAGCTCGAAACTCCGGAGCGGCAACGAACCCGTGTTCGTGACCACCACACTGGCCGTGCCGGCGTTCGTGCGAGCATTGAGTTGGACTTCGATCGGAGCAGTTTCGACCGGTCCTCGTTCACGGATCTCGGACCCAAGCGGAATCAGCCCCACCGCCGGACGGAGAACCACCGCTGCAAACGCCACATTGTTGCCGAGAGTGATCTCCGGCGTTTCGGGGCGAACTTCCACCCCCAACAACCAAACCCCAGGGCGATCGAGCAGCACGGTGGCTCTCTGCGAAACGGTTCCCTGCGCGGGAATCGACAGATCCGAACTCGGCCGCGCGATGGGAATCTCGATTCGCGAGCCGGGTTTCGCCGGATCGTTCCAAAACGTGGCGATCGCCACCGGCCCATTGTAATCCACGCCAGATCGATTCCAGATGGTGTAGGTCAGGACCGCCTGATCCATGAAGGTTCCTCGCGAGATCGTCAGGTTCTCGACCGCAAAATCAGCCACGCCGCGCAACTCGGCGCTGGCCGAATTATTTTTCGAACTGAAGGATTCAACCGACCCATTTGCCGGGGTCAGCCGGACTGTCATCTGATTGAGACCCTCCCTCACCGGGAAACCGAACCGGACCTGGTAGGTCGAGCCCGGACTGATGCGTGCCGTCTCCGACTTGAGAACCACGGCTTGGGCATCATCCGTGCCACGCAGGAATTCGATCAACACCTCGGCCGATCGCGAGCCGGTATTGATCACCTCGGTTTCAGCGAACGCCAAGGTTCCAGCCAGAACGGTGGAGCGTGTCGGCAACACCGACGCTGCCTGGACGGGTTTATTGAAATCCCCAACGATGCGGTCGGAAGCATAACCCACGAACGTGAGCGGCCGGGTGAATGCGAACTCTGGGCCAAGCCTGACTCTGTTCGAGCCCAGCAATTCACGGGATCCGGCGGGCGTGGCCAGAAGCGGACCGTCCTGGGGAGCCGGCTTGCCGTCAGTGGTCGCAAAGAAGCGTGACCCGCGCTCGAAAGCGACCCGGTACGTGCCATCGGACGCGACGGCGACACTCGGAGCCCTTTCGTCACCGGTGCTCTGAGTCAGCCGCACCGGAGCCGCCCAGGCCACACTTGCGGCGTTGACTGGGCGCCGGACCGCCACCACGTCGCTGAAGGTTCCCCGGCGCTCGTGCCAGGAGACATGGAGGCTGCCGTCGGGCGCGGTCAGTGTCCTCAAGCTCGAGATGCCTCCAGTTTCAGCCACGATTTCCCACGGCTTTTGCACGGCCAGTTCCGCGAGCGTCCCCGTCCGATTCAGAATGAAGGCAGGGGTGCGCTGACCTGCCACCGGCTTGACCTGGTAGGAAATCACCAGGTTGAAGCGTCCGGAGGTTTCGCTACCCAGCGCGACTTCACGAATGGTTCCCACCGGAACACCGGTAAGCAAGACCCTCGAACCACCCCAGGCGCCGCCAGTGCTGGACTCCACCAGAATGCCCAAGGAACTGTTGATGTACGCCACCGTGTAGGTGCCATTCGCGGCAACGAACGCGGTAGGGCGGCTGTCGTTGTTGCTCTGGGAGCTGATCCGCACCGGCGTTCCGAAGCGGTGCGTGGTCGGATTCCAAATCGCCCTGTAAACCTCGTTCCGACTGCTCTGAAGCTCGCCGTTCGCCGCGAACGGTGTTTCGGTCGTGTTCTTCACCCAGGCCACAACACCTTTGCCGGACGCGTTGAACGCCACGGACGCTTGCATGTCCAGATTCGCGTCGTTGGTCAGCACGAGTTCCTCACTCCAGGTATTCCCATCGTAGTAGCGGTACTTCAGATCCTGGCCCGCGAAAAACGCGTTTCGGGTCGTTGCGGCGTCGGGCAACGGAGTCGCCTGGTAAACCACCACAGCCGGCAACCCGGTGGCGTCGTTAGTCGCCGCCAGCAACGGGCGCGCGATGAACTCGCTCGACGCCAGCGGCACCGGTGCGCCAAACCCAGCGTCGTTGCCGCGCGCGAACATCAGCGTCGGCGAGGAAGGCTTGCCATCCACGATCGTATAATCGAGATAGGTGAAGAGTTGGTCGCCCGTCACCGCTTGAACCACCAATTGTGGAGACGGTCTGGAGGCTGCCGCACCGATCAGATCCGTTCCCAGCGGCAAATGTGCGGTCAGTCGAACCTGCGGCGGGGCGGCCAGCGCGGACGCGACGCTGTGAGTGACAGAATGCCGTGGAGCCGGGCTGGCCAGTGCTTGCTCCGCCACATTGCAATCCGTGAAATTGATCGGATCGCTCTCGAACTCGACGGCATAGACTTCGACGCCCAGAACATCCGCGCTGAGTTCGCCTCCGAGTGTCGCCGAGAGTTCGAAACAGGCTGCGTCGAGGAAATCAGCCAGCGGTACGGGGTTCGACGTCTTCTCCAGGCCGAAACGGGGTTTCAATGTGAAGATGAATCCGCCGCCCACCGATGCGATATCGAAGCCCAACACCTCCAACTCTCCCTCGAACCGCAGTTCAAGCGACAAATCCAGGCCGACGAACGTCGGTGAGACCAATCCCAAGGGTGCTCCTCCGTTGGTCAGATCGAACGTCAGCGTCACGGCCGCGTCGGCGTAGGCGGATCCCAGCACCTGGGCCTGCACGGCCGCGCTCACCACCGCGGCATCGAACCCGAAGATCGGGATTTCAGGCCCCTCAAAACTACCCAGATAATAATGGTTGAGATCGAACCCGAGTTCGAGGGTGGTTGCTTCAAGGCTCTGGGCATCCAGATTCACCTGGCCATGCACCGACACTCCGGCGCCTAAACCTGAACCGGGACTGAAGGTCTGGTCGAAGATTTCCTGATCCATCGCCACCAACCGCATGCTCACCTCGGGAATCAGGGTCGGTGCCGGCGCATCCGGGTCCAGACTGGCCGTCCCATATGCCCGGGCTTCGACGATGAACTCGTTCTTCCAACCGCCCACGAATGGCACGCTGATGCCAAGCATCTGGCTGAGGGTCTTACTGTAGTTCACCGGGCGGACCAGAAACTCGATGTCGTAGTGGTTCTCTGCCGGGTTGAAGGACAGTTCGCTGTCGCCTCCGATCAGCCATGTCGGGAACGGCACGACCTCAATGGTCCGGACAAATTCGCGGCTTCGCAGACCGAACCGGTCTCTCACGTAAGCGGAGAACCGGTTCGGATTCGAAGCGGATGTGGGCGACAGGCCGGAGAGCGCTACGTCCTCCAGAACCAGATGCGTGTTCTCAATCCACGAGCCGTTGCTCAAAGGTGAATCCACCAACAACTCATAGACCTCTGGGCCGTCGTCGTAGGTGTTGGCCGCATCATCCGCATCAAGCGAATCGAGGACGATGTCGCCGGTGACCTTGGCCGAGGAGTGGCCGAGCGAGGACACATAACGCCCCCACACTCCCGAATCCGAATTTCCATCCCTGCCCCCCGCCAGCCCGACCGCCAGGGTCGGACGATGCGCGTTCACCGATTTCATCGCCACCGATTTTGAGTTGTTGGTATTCGACACCTCCTCAATCTCATTGCCAACATCAACGGCATATTCGGTGACGTCTTCGGGCGAAACGGGATCAACCCAGTCCAGCACACGCACACGTCTTGCCAGCGGACCCAGCGCGCCTTCGGACAACTCCGCAACGACGGGGTCGTCAGGGTCAATGCTTGGATACGTGAACCTCGCCTGATTGGAAGCGGCTGTCGCATAGCCTCGATTGCGGATGGTAATTTCCACTCGCGTTTGACCCGCGTTGGGATGCAACTCCACTTTCTCGACCACAAGATCTGGCGTCCCGGACGACGGCACATCGAAGTTGGCCCGGATGCCGATGCTCCCATATTCGTTGCGGGTCGAGGTAAAGCCTTCCCCATGGATGCCAATCAGGTAATCGCTAAACGGGTCCGCTTTGCCAGGTGTCTCGATAGCCGCCTTTTCGGCATCCACCGAAGTCAGATCCAATCGTCGGGAGAGCGCGAAGACCAGCCCGCCGGTCTGAACGATCCGCGAATTGACTTCGGTGACAACCATCCGGGCCTTTCGCAGTAGAGAATTCGCAGGCCCCCCGTCAGTATGGATGAGGTCAACCGCCTCGAATGTGGCTTCTCCCTGGCTCCCCGCAGGCGTTTGGGCCTTGAAGAAGCGCGTGCCCAGGTCCGATCCGTCAACGATCCCGAGGTGTTCACGCGAAGTGTCGCCCGAATTTGGATCGATCACCAACTGCTCCACATCGTACTCGGGAGTCTCAGCCTCGAGAACCAAGGTTCCGCCGGCGGAGTTCGACCGGCTGACCTGGATGTAGTAGATGCCTGCCTCTAAGAACGTATCCAGCACCAGGCGCTTTCCATCGGCACTGTTCGACAGGTGCGCCTCGTTCATGTAATCGACCTCTCTGACAGTATAGCGCTCACCACTCGTGGTGGGTGCTGGATACACCGTCAAGCGCAGATTGTCGGCACCCTTGGCCGTCACCGTGAAATGTGCGGGCCCCGCGTTCCCCACGTCATGCACCACCCAGAAATCGTTCTTGCCGGAGAAATCCGCAGTGACTTCGAAATCACCCACCACGGTAGGATTGGCCCGGACATCGTAATAAACCGGCGTACCCGTCGCTCCCGACATAGGACCTGGCACGCTGTACTCGAATCGATTTCCATTCTTAGCCTCCTTCGCGAGGTTATACACGAACCGCACTGGGAAAGACAAAGCCTGATCTCGCCCCGTAAACCGCAGCAAGTAAGCCTTCCCGCCCTCCACCTGGGAAAGTGTCTGCACGTTCACATCACCAGGTTCCTGCCGGATCCCCGATGCGATCAAGGTCGATCCCGAGTCGTCATAGAGATCGTACCGCAGCGGATAATGAACCGAGTTCAAGGGAAGGCCGGAAATCACCATTGCTCCAGCATGCCCATCTGGCACGACGAATCTCAACCAGCGCTCCCCCACGTTCAGGTTCGAGCCGGTGCCGACCTCAAGCGCACCGATAGGCAGTGGAACCGCGGTGGAACCGGCCGACTGGACCCCGCCAGCCGCGCCCGTATGGGTATTAACCGTGATCCGATATTGGGCGGCCTGGACACCGGCCGACGCATGCTTGACGAACAACACAATTGGATGGCGCGGATCGGAACTGAAGTTATTTCCTGGCCCGCCGGGCAATACCGCTTCCGGCAACCACAACTCGGTGGTCTGACTCGATGCATCGCCTGGAATCGCCTTGTCCCACGCCAGCAGCCGCCCGTGAGCGTAGAGCCCCCAAAGCGCGCTGATGTTCGACCCCGCAGCCAGCTCGACATTAACCGTCAACCGTCCCGCCGGAGCACTGAACCGATATACTTTACCGATCGCATCCAGTGAAACCGCATCGGCCAGCCCGCTTCCCCCCAGGTTCCCAAACGGATCCGTCGGCAGAAGCCGCTGCGCCAATGCGTCCGCATTCAGACCTGAAAACGTCGATGTCAAGCCGGCGTCCGCCGTCAGAGTCGTCTCCAACCGCAACGTCGCTCGCGAATCCGAAACCCCGCCCGCGAGCTCTTGGATCCGCAGGTAAACGATCTGCGGACCATCCGGAACCGCAAAACTCCGAGTGATAGGTGGATCGTTGCTTCCGCCGCCCGATTCCAGGCGATTGCCCAACCGGTCGTACAAGCTGAACCGCCAATCAGCCAGGGCCTCACCGGTCACATTGAGATAACCGGAGTGGCGTTCGGGCAATTGGATCGGCAGGTACCCCAGGAAATCGCGATAGTTCTCCACCAGCTCGACGTCGTAGTTGAACACCGAGCCGTTCTCCGCATCGCTCGGACGCTGCGGCAACCGGACGCCGACTTTCTCCACGAGCGGTAGATCCCCGGTCTCGACGTGGAGTCGATACTGACCCTGACTCCCTTGCTCGTTCTTAACGACGGCACAAAAATAATAACCACCGGGCGTGAGTTCTCGGTCCGCGGGCAGAAATGGAAGGTTCGATCGATCGCCCACAAAACTCTCCCGATAAACCGCCAGATCGGGATCGGTGATGATGATTTGTGAATCGATCTCGCTTCGATCCGCCTGGAACCAATCATTGCTGCTGGTGACGGACGTGTTCCCAGCCCGCAACTCGCCGAGGTAATCCACATCTGTCCACCAATTCAAACGTTCCGCCTCGGTCTCAACGATGAATCGGGCGCGATATAATTTGATGCTCGTATTAGCTGGATCGGATCCAGCCGGGGAAGTCCAAACCCGCAACGGACCTCCCGGCGTCCAAAACCGGTAAACATCGACTCCCACTCCACTGCCGGAGAACGCCCCGACCACACTCCCTTCCCCGAATTGATTCTGGATCACATCCGTGATCGGAGTCCCCGGAGGCAACACACGCTTTTTCGCGTCGTCGCCAGGCGCATACTTCACGGGTTCCTGCCCTGAGAACGTCCATGCCGATTCCGTGACCTCGAAGGGATGCGGGTTAGTTGTCCGAACCGTCATTCTCAGCGAATAAACCCCGTTCCCCAGTTGGCCTTGAACCGCTTCAACCCTGAACTGCAGTTTTGCCCCGATCAGCCCCACCCGCATCACCCCAAGCTCGGAGAAATTCACGAACAGCGGCTGGCCCGCCTCTGCCGTGAAGGGGCCAATGACGGTGTTGTCGATCCGCCGCAGAGGTCCTCCATCCTCGTTCAACACGGTCAACCGCAACTGGAGCGAGCTGCCGGGCGTCTCGGGTCCAAGCCGGATCACCGGCCAGGCCGGATCTTCGGCAGCGTTTCCGTTGAAGAAATTTTCGGGGAGGATCGTTTCCCAAAGATCCTGCTCGTAATCATGCTCCAGCGTGATCGGCTCAATCTTGAGGATGTAACCATAACGCATTGCCTCAATCCCCGTTCCAGGCGGAACGTTCGCCTGGAACGGCGAGCCAATGGAACCAAATTGGTACTCGGGCCGGTTCTCGTACACCAAATCGGGCACCATCCCGACACCCACGGGAAACGGCACGGGATTGTCCGCCTTCAACGCCACATTGCCGCCTCGTTGCATGCCCAGCTTCAGAACCACCATTCCAAACAGGCGATCCGAGGTCAGCTTCCGTTCCATCACCGCTGAACCCGTCGCATCCGCGACCACCCAATCCTGCAGCTTCAACACGCCGCGCTCGCCTACATATCGCGCTAACAGCGGGACCACCTCCGGATCCGCCGTCACACTCCAGCGGCTGACCTCATTGGGCTTGGTCAGCAGGTGGTAATAAGCGAACCCCGTCCGATCGCCATAATTGGTCAGTGGTGTGGACGGCTGGCTCACATCTCCCGTCGAGATCGCCATCTTCCGGCCGGGCAGACTGTCGATGGGCAATTCCCGTGGGATCGTCATTTCGCCGTGATAAAAGAAGCTCTGGAAGATAATTCCGGCCTCCGAAGAAAGGGACACATACAAAGGGCCAGGCCGCCCGAGAGTTCGAATCGGCAGCACGGCAATTCCTCCAAGATCCGCGATGATTTCCTCTCTGAACCCCTGGCCCTGCACCGTGATCCGCGGGCGATTAGAGGCGGTCCCACCCAGTTGCAGCGTCACATAATCCACCCCGGGATCTGGGATCAGTTGGTAGAAAATCGGCACGAGCGCACTGCCGATGTAAGCACTGCCGTGCAGCCTCGACGTTGCCCCGTCCGCGGGAACCGCCAACGGGATGTCCCTCCAATTGTAACGCGCCGTCTCGACCACACTAAACTCATCGCCCTGCCGGTCCACGGGTCCTCGCGGCGCCACTCGCACGTAATATCGCCCGCCCGATTCAGCCTCGAACCGAATGGTGAATACCCCGCTCTCTTTCTTCGTGGTCACCACCAGCGGCACGAAAGTGGACTCATCGTGAATACTCACGACTGCGTCAAACCCCGCCTCAACATCGATCCGCGCTTCACCTTCCGCCGGGGTGCGAATCCAGTAAAACTTCTCGGTCTGCAGGTCCAGGGATTCTCTGCGCACCTCCGCCATCGCGACACCGAGCTCCGTAGAAGGAGCAAGGCCGAGGAGCAGGGCCTTCGCGAGTTCCGTGCGATCAGGGGTCGTTGAAGTCAGCAACGGCAGCATCGCAGTCACCCCAATTTGATAACTGGGCGGACGGCTGGCGTATCCTTTGGGCGCGACCGCGATCACATACTGTTCCTCGCTCAATGTGGAACCAGGCGGCGCGCGAACCCGCAGCGACAGCAGCCCCGCCGAGGAAGTCAATCCGCTCTCCACCACCTCGTACCGCGGAACCACCGGCTCGTCCCCGATCCGTAACTGCGAGCGCGCGTTGAGCCGGAAAACCGTCACCTGCACGTCACCCTCCGGCAACGTCGGCTGTATCCCAAGCGATACCTCTCGGTCCGCGTTCATGAGGTTCAACGGATGAAAGTGAATGTCCCCGGCCGCACGGAACAAATCGCCCGTGGCGATCGTGGAATAGCTCACCCGGCCCGTCTTGGCGTCCATCACAATCGGATCGGAGAGCGGTGCCGAATGAAGCTCAGCGACCACCGAGTAACTGTTTGCTGGCACCGGCAACTGCGAGACCACCGCCAGGTGATACACCCGGCCGGTCCGCAGCCTGCGCGCCTCCAATCTTTCAAGGGAACCAGGCCCCGTCCTGAACTCATCTGCGAGCTCCAATTTGTTCCCATCGGCATCATACAACACCAGTGCGAAGTCCTGTGGGAAATCCAACGAACTGGTCATCCGAAAAACGACGGAAATCGACGGCTGCCGCGCATCTCCAGCAAAACTCCACAGCGCCACCACCCCGCGCCCCGACGACGGCAAGGAAAGCACAACGCTTCCAGGTCCAAGCATGAGCGGCACTGCGGTCTCCGGGTTGATCTGCTCAGGAACGAGTGCGAAGGCGTGCAGGCCCACGCGACCATCCGTTCCACGCGGGAGCGTCGCTTCGTCGGAAGGAGAAACCAGATCTTCAAGCGGCATGGAGGACAGGAGATCGATAGCGGAGTCGTTTTCGCTCCCGGTTGTCGGAACTTTTTCTGAAACCTGCGGATCAAGAGGCACGGATTCTGAGGCAGCCCCAGCTTCGTGCCCCGGGAGGCTCAATGGTCCAACAGGAATGGAACCGGCCGAAAGAAGTACTCGCGACTCCAGGGGTTCCAGGTGGAGTAATTACATCCTCATGCGGGCCTGATCTGGGACTGAATTCCCTTGAGTGACGACATTGAATACGACGCGGATGAGTTTGCTTTCGGTGGGGTTGGAGCAACGTAGGCCCCCGACTCGGCCACTGGCAAGAACTACCTTGCGAATTGCCGTGCAGCGGTGCGACGCACATTGCGGGAGTGTCGAGCTTGTGACAGTTCTCAACGGATTATGAGAATGCTTTCTGGCCCGAGTTCATGAATCTGGCTAACGTCAGACCCAGTTGGCTGACCTGGCCGAGAAGCAAATATGACATTACGATGGATTGCAGGATTGATGATGGCGTGTTTAGTCGTCGCGCGAGTGCAGGCGTACGGGCCGGCAGGGCACGAAATGGTTGGGGCGATTGCCGATGGCAAACTGGCCGGGACTTCGGCGGGAAGGAAGGTTCAGACCCTCCTTGGTGGTGTGAGCCTGGCTCGGGCAGCCAACCTGGCGGATGATCTCAAATTTTGGGACAAGAAGAAGGGAGCCATCAATCCCGGCTCTCTGCGCCTGACAAATAACCACAGTCTGGAACTGCAGTTGTTCGCATTCTGGCAGGCGAACCCTGCCACCGACAACAACCCGACCAACAAACCTTCACATCATTGGTTTCATTACACTGATGTGCCGGTGGAAGGCGTGGGGAAGTACGCGGACGGGCCGACAGGCCGGTCGCAGTGGGACGTCGTTCAGATGATGCGCTATTGCATCCGAGTGCTGCGCGGGGAGGAGAGCGAGGAGAATGCCCGCAAGATTACGAAGCCTGTCGCTGCCGTGCTCCTGGCTCATTACGTCGGAGACATCCACCAGCCCCTGCATGTGGGTGCGCAGTACTTCGATGAGCATGGGCAGCCCGTCAATCCGGATGCTGTCGGCGGCAAGGGCACTGGCGACCAGGGAGGCAACAGCCTCTTCTTGTCGATCAAGGAGATCCCGGATCTGACGATGCCAAGGAGTCGCATGAAGATGCATGGCTTTTGGGACAATCAGGCCGTGACCGTTGCATTCAACAAAACCTCGCGCCATGTCGTGTCTCGGGACGCCGGCATTTCACCCGAGGTTACCCGACAGGAAATTGCTCGCTATTTCATCCGCAGGAAGCCACCAAACTGGAAATCAGGATCTGCGAGGGATGTCATGAAGTGGCCTGAGAACTGGGCGAACGAGATGCTTCCTCTCGCTCGTGAGGCACACCGGCGGTTGGAATACGTCGGTGTACGTATCGGGGAAAGCAGTGGAGTAGCCGCAGCCGTTGGAACCGCGAAGGAGAAGTTGAATCCCGGTGGGGAAAGTTATGCAGAATGGGCAGGGAACAAAGTCAACGAGTCGATCCATCGCGCGGGCTGGCGGCTGGCTGAACTGCTCACCGCAATCGTCAAGTAGCCGGACGGGGTCGCGCGGTGCCGATCGACGTGCATTCCTGCCGCCACTTCTGATCAACCCGCAACCGCCGCCTGGAGTGAGCGAAGCTCATGCTCCACCTGGGTGGGGTCGGTGAGAGTTTGAGCGATCTCTCCGCGAAGCAGTTCGCGATAGCGCTTGCGCAGACGATGAACCGCAACCCGCACCGCGCCCTCGTCCATCTCGAGCGCTCTTGCGGCGTCGGGATAGGGAATCGCGGACTGCCCGACCATCAGGTAGCCTTTGGCTTGCTCAAAGAGCCTGGCCTTGCCGTCGGCGGCACATTCGTCGCGCAGGCGGTTGATGACCAGGTCGAGCAATGCGAGCGCCCATTCACGGTCGTATGTTCGGTCAGGACTCGACGGATCGGGTGGATCGAGATGGTAACGTTCGTCCGCGCTCTGCCAGTCGAGCGAGAGATGCTGCGCGCCTCCACCGCGTTTCTGGCGTTGCGACTTGTCCCATTCGTTGGCGAGAAAATGCTTTAGTGAAGCGAGGAGGAACGCACGAAACTTCCCGCGCTCCGAGCTGAGTTTCTCCAGATAGTTCTTCTCAAGGAACCGCGCGAAGAAGGCTTGCACGAGATCTTCCGCGTCTTCCCTGGAGTGGCCCTGACGCCGGACATACGCATAGAGCGGATACCAATAAATCTGGCAAAGCTCGCCAAGGGCACGGTCGGACTGGGGTGAGGATTTTCGGCCGGCGGCAATCACAACCGTCCAGCGTGTGGTGACGAAGTAGTCGCCGCGAGGGATGTTTTCACGCTCTGACGAGTTAGAAGTCATCTTACCTGGCTTCCAGCGCTCTGATCCGAGCCTGGGCTTGTTGGACCAACGGGTGCGAATCTGTGTATCGGGTACGAAGCTCCGTCAGCTGTGCCTTGGCTTCGCGCAAGTCAGATGGGCCATCTACTTCGTTGAGATTTATACTTTCGAGTACCTTGATGCGTGCGCGAACGACAACTATCTCGGGATGTTCGTCCGTATATTTGGCTGCAAGTTCCCTCAACCTTGCGCGAGCGACGCTCAAATCCGAATCAGCCATTGAAACAGACAAGTCCGGCCCCGTATAGGCACGCCGCACGACCTTGTAACGAACGGTTGCGCCGATGCTGGGATCGGCAAAACTCACGAGTTGAAGCAAACCTGTTCCGCCTTCGCGCGTGCGGAAGCCAAATGTCGCAGGCGATGGCACGTCCCCGCCTGGTTTGAGTTCACTTGGGAAGGTGCCATTCGTTTCGAGGCGCTGGATCAATGCTGCCGGTGTGAGTGTGTCCCAATCCGAGCTTGAAAGCTCAACGATGGTCACACCCAGTGGTTGAAGTTCCCCGACGCCTGCTGCGGCATCGAAGCCGTTTTGCTGCATCCAGGCGATGGAATCGCCAATGCCGTCGAGCGGTCCCGATCCCGGTTTGGCGGGCGGGTAATGAGCCGTCTTGCCGGTGTCGAAATCGATCAATTCCGAGAAGGTGATCTCCTGCGCTGGACCGAAGGCGAGCCCGGTTGGACTAGCCGCCGCGCCTTTGGGTTGCAACGCGACATCCCGGAACTCGACCCAATGCACCGGCTGCACCTGCACTTGGAATTCCTTGACGCGGTTCAGCGTCAGGTTTGCAAACGTGCAGGTCCACGTCTCGGTGTTCTCCGCCGGAGTCGTATTCGCCCGGTTGTGGGAATGTTCCTTGCCGTCCGTGTCCACCGCCACAATCCGCATCCGCCATTGTTTCGTTTCCGGATTTAGCACGGCAGTAACGAGCGTGTTGGTGCCGTTGTCGCTGATGTGGTTGAAGGTGGAAATCCATTTGGGATCGCCCGCGGCGACCTGGTTGAAAGAACGGGAGGGATCTTTCATGCTCTGCGCGGCAATCGTTCGCCACGGATCATAGCGAAACCCAAAGCGAAGTGTTGCCCGGTTGGTCGCGTAGGCCCAGGAAACGCGGATCGGCCAGGCGCCGGCGAGTTTCTCACCATTCTGCCAAACGCTGCCTCCCGCGGACACGCCAGCCGCTGGAACAAAATCGTAACTTGCCGTTTCCATTATCGAGGGCCAGTCGGTCACCTTGAAGGCGAACTTGCTGCGTAGCCGATCTGCGCCCTGCATTTCGCCCGGACCCTGAATTTCGAAGGTCACATTCTCGATCGGGGTGCCGTCGGGTCGCCACCATTGATTTGGTTCGGCGTCGCCGGACGCGAGCGCCAGTAGTTCAATGGTGGTGCCGTTGGGCAGGCGCGCGGTGAACGCGCCGGACTGTGTGTCGCGCACAGCGACCTGTTTGCGACTGGCCTCGCGGAACTGTTCCTTGAGCCATGGTTGGAGCCAGTTGAACTGGAGCACGGTCCAGGCGGCGATGCAGAAGATGACGAAGAAGCTCCGCTTCCAGAATTGTCGCCACCAGGTCCGGTCCGGCGAATCTACCGCCGCGGCATCTGGCCGGATCAGCACCCAGCAAACGACGATGCCGATGATGACCGCCGCCGCTCCTGCGCGGAAGGCGAGGCTGGACCAACCGGAAAGCCCGATGAAACCAAGGTACGAGTACCCGAAGATCATCGAGACCGGGGCGAGGGCCAGGGTCAGCAACCCGAACAGGATGGCCCAAGCTTTCAGGAGCTCCTTGCGATTGAGGGTGCGTCGCCCGCGGAACTCCTCAGCCAATCGGAAGCCCGCCCAATGGAAGCAGCGTCTCCCTTTTTCGGGCTGTTCGGTAGCGGGGACTTCCGCTGCGGCCGGCGTGGTGGCTATGATCTCCACGCGCGACTTCACTTCACTCGCCTGCTGATAGCGCCGGTCGGGGTTGTTCTCCAAGGCCCGCAGCACCACCTCATCGAACCGGACATCGACCTGCACTTTGCGCGAGGGGGGTGAAAAATTGCCGAGCGGCAAGTCGCCGGTAAGCATCTCGTAAAGGACGACACCGAGAGCATAGATATCTGCGCGATGGTCCACCGTTAGCGGTCGCTCAACCTGCTCCGGCGCCATGTAGTGTGGTGTACCCATCACCTGGCCCTCGCGTGTCAGCCGGAGGGCCTCGGTGTCTTGTCCGAGGATTTTCGCGAGACCGAAGTCGGCGATCTTCACGCGGCCTTTGCGATCAACCAGCACGTTTTCCGGCTTGATGTCACGATGGACGACGCCTTCGTCATGGGCATATTGAAGCGCATCACAAATTTGCGGGATGATCTGCAGCGCCTCGCGTGGCGAGAGCCTTCCGGCGCGTTCAAGCTGACGCAGGTTCGCGCCATCCACGAACTCCATGATGAAGAAGTGCTGGCCGTCGATCTGGCCGAACTCATGGACGGCTACGATGTTCGGATGACTCAGTTTGGCGAGCGCACGCGCCTCTCGATTAAAACGGTCGGCGAATTTCGCGCCGCCAGCGTCCGGGGGAGGCAGAAGTTTGAGCGCCACCATCCGATCGAGCTTTGGCTGGCGGGCTTTGTAAACGGCCCCCATGCCTCCAGCTCCAAGCAGTTCCAGGATTTCGAGCGACGGAAAGAGCGTTGCCACTTCTTGAAGGGGCAGGGGATTGAAGCGAGGCGTGGGATGGAACTCGGCGGTTTCCGTTTCAGCACCTTGCAGAAGCAGGCAGCCCGGGCAGAGGCCTGCCGGTGCCGCTGCCGGGAGCGTCTTCCCGCAGTTCGGGCACTTTGAGTTATCGTTCACTGAGGTTTTCATAGGCTTTCTAATCTTTCTCTACCCACCTCAGAAGCATTTTCGGACGGGTGTTACAAAGAATCGTAAGAGTTTCCCATGAACCGGAAAAGGCGTTCCTTGATTGCCAACCATTTATCCATTTTGGGTTCATGGCCGGTAAGCAGGTCCGCGAGGACCAAGGAGCTTTCCATGCGCATCTTTGTGAAGACTGATGATGCTCACCGGTCGAGGGCTTCATCCGCTGTGGCAATCGCGAGTGCCGGCCTGATTGGCTGCCTATTCCGTCGGACGGGAGAGGGGTTTCAGAGATTGCTGTAGTAAAATGCCGAAGCGGGTCATTTGCTTCCGCGTGTCTTCGTTCGGAATCCTAGAAAACTTGGCGGTCGGGTGTGTAGGTACAGCGTGGGTGGTCCTCCGAAGATTCCAAAGAAAGGCACCCAGAGGGCACCGCGCACGGTCCGAGGACGATACGCAAGACAGATCAGTGCCATAAGAATGGCCGTGAGAACCATCCCCAAACCCAAACTTCCAGCCAGGGATCCACAAAGAACCTTGAATGCTTCAACAAGCGGATCCGTGGAATAGCCGGTTTGTGCCTGATCAACGATCAGAATTCTGATCTGCTGGAGAACGGTTTCATCGATGCCAGCATGCATGGCAAACCCTGCGTGTATGTCGATTTCGGGGTGAATGTAGGCTCATTGCCTCAAATCCTCAAGTCATATCCCGTCCTATGCCATCAATTCGCATGGCCCTCGACAAGGAGGGTGGAATGAAGTTTGAGGGCAAGGAGATGGAATGAATTTGGTGGCGCGCCGCTGTGGACTCTGATTGGATTGGCGCATGTCCATCGCGCATGCGGATCAAATGTTGGCAGGATTGCCCC
>SXGR01314536.1_pt1 | contig 15513 bp, 14 predicted proteins | sample 3174711 | NCBI WGS metagenome assembly SXGR01 (sample SAMN11356860, study PRJNA531348) | freshwater metagenome | isolation source: freshwater sample F1-60 | place: China: Fuxian Lake, Yuxi | collected 2017-12-25
ATTTATTGGCATTATGAAAGGCATTGGCATTACTCCCACGGCTATTCAATTTTCTTATATTTTTCAAGCGTTATTTTATGGCATTATTGGTTCTGGAATTGGTCTGTTTTTAACTTTTGCAATATTAAAACCATTTTTTGATACAAACCCAATTGATTTTCCTTTTTCCGATGGCATTTTAGTGGTTACGCCAATGGGAGCATTAATTCGGGTTATGATATTATTAGTCATAACTTTGTTAGCTGGCTATTTGCCTGCTAAGTTAATTATTCGTAAAAATACCCTAGATGCTATTTTAGGCAGATAATGAAAATAGGTTTTAGGTTGTAGTGGGTAGGTTGTAGTAAAAAACTAAAAACTAAGCACTAAAGACTAACCGCTAATTTATGATTCGAGCAGAAAAACTTACAAAAATTTTTGGACAAGGAGAATTGTCTTTTACTGCGCTGAGCGAGGTGGATTTAACTATTGCTGAAAAAGAATTTGCGGCGATTATTGGACCTTCAGGCGCGGGGAAATCCACTTTGCTATATCAGTTGTCTTTACTAGATGACCCAACTTCAGGAGAGATATTTTTAGATAACCAACCAACTTTGGGCTTAACCCAAAGTGAAAAAACTTTAAAACGGTTAAATGAGCTAGGCTACATTTTTCAAGATTACGCACTTTTGCCTGAATTAACTGCGTTAGAAAATGTGGCCCTGCCTTTGTTAATGCAAGGTTTAAGTAAAGTTGAGGCAAATGCTAAAGCTTTAGATGGTTTAGACCGCGTAGGGCTAAAAGAGAAAGCTAGGAATTTACCCAGTCAGCTTTCGGGTGGTCAACAGCAAAGAGTTTCTATTGCCAGAGCCATTGCGCATAACCCGAAAATTATTTTTGCCGACGAGCCGACGGCTAATTTAGACACCAAAACTTCTGCCGAGGTGCTGAAAGTGTTTTTAGAACTTCATAAACAAGGCCAAACTATTATTATGGTGACTCATGAGCAGGAATTTGCCGATGTCGCTCAAAGAATTATTGAAATGAAAGATGGAAAAATTTTATCTGATAAGCGGAAGTAAAAGCTATTATTGATTGCCAGTAAGTCCTAATGGAAACAAAATGAAAAAAATTATTATATTAGGTGGGGGATTTGCGGGTTTGGGCTTAGCTGTTCATTTAGCTAAACTTAAACTTTTTGATATAACCGTAATTGATAAAGAAGATTACCATTTATTTACTCCGAATTTATACGAAGTAGCTTCGGCATCGGAAGAAATGGTTACAATGGGGGAATTAAAAGAGAGTATTGCTTTGCCGTTTAGGAAAATTTCAGAAAAATATCGGATTAATTTTATCCAAGCAGAAGTTAAGTCTGTAAATTCGTTTGAAAAGTTTGTGGAAGCTAAGGCTAAAAAATTTACTTATGATTATTTAGTGTTGGCGCAAGGTTCTATCCCGGAGTATTTTTGTATTCCGGGGGCAGAGCAATTTGCCTTACCGCTAAAAACTTTACCGCAAGCGTTAAGAATAAAAAATCAAATAGAATTTGCGGTGGAAAGTCATAAATTTGATATTCAAAAACCTTATGTCCGTATTGTGGTGGCTGGCGGGGGATACACGGGGGTGGAAGTGGCTGGGGGCTTGGCTTCCCTCCTTGATTTTTTAGCGTGGAAGTATGGGTATCCCAGAGAAAAAATTTTGGTGGAAATTGTTGAAGCCTCCAATACTTTAATGCCTGGCATGGGAGACAGGGCTAGTAAAGATGCCCAAGCCAGATTAAAAGAATTAGGCATCACAGTGAGAGTGCTTTCGCCCATTGTGCAAGTGGAAAGTAGTTGGTTAGAATTAAAGAGCGGGGAAAAAATGGTTTATGATTGTTTAATTTGGACAGTGGGCGTAAGGGCTCAAAGTGTGCCTCTGGGACTTAGTTTACCTCTGGACGGACGCGGAAGAGTTGAGACGAATACTTATTTACAAACTAAAACTAACAGCAACATTTTTGTTATTGGAGATCAAGCATTGGTTTTAGGTAATAATGGACAATCAGCTCCCCCGAGCGCTCAAGACGCAGAGCATCAAGCCAAATATTTAGCCAAAGCCTTACCAAAGATGGTAAAAAATCAATTACCACCTAGTTATGAGCCTGTTAAACATGGCTTTATAGTTTCTTTGGGCAGTAAATGGGCAATTTTAAATTACCAGCCATTTTATTGGATAGGGTGGTTGGCTTATATTATAGATAAATTAGCCCACATAAAATACTTTGCGTCTATTATTGGTTGGAAAAAGGCTGTGAAGTATGTGTGTTTTCAAACTAATTTATACGAGAGGAAGGATTGACTTCGTGCTGTGCGAATGGCGGGTTAGTAAGAAAAAAACCGAGTAGTTTACTCGGTTTTTTTCTTACTATAGACTTTTTTCGGTTTGGGTGGATTTTCTTTCCAGTGTTTATAGGCTTCGTCTAACTGTGTTTGGTTTTCTGGTTTGGTGTTCATTACAAAATTACAGTCTGGGAAACGAGTGCAAGCAAAAAAGGCTTTACCTCGCCCGCGGGATTTTTTTTCTACTACATCCCCGGGTTTATCTTTTCGATTATCATCGACTAAACATGAAGGGCATTTAAAACCAGTTTTGTTCCAAATTTTACTTATGCCCTTACATTTAGGATAATCTACGCAACCTAAGAAAAAACCAAACCTCCCCCGCCGAACCCCCATTTGTTTGCCACAAATAGGGCACAGTTCGCCTTTGGTTTTTTCTTCTAGCTCTTTGATTTTAGCTGCTTCCTCTGGCATGGGCTGGGTAATTTTACTTTCCGGATCAGGACAAGCGAGGAATTTGCCATTCCGGCCGTATTTAATTAGCATCATTTTACTGCAGTGTTCGCAAGGGATGGTAGAAACTTCTATTTGTTTTTCTACGGTCTTTTCTTTTTCAATAAGATGCTGTTTAAAGGGAGTATAAAATTCGTGCATGACTTCCACCCATTTAATTTTGCCTTCCGCAATGTTGTCAAACAATTCTTCAATATGCGAAGTAAAATTTATATCCACAATTTCTGGAAAGTTTTCCACGAGCATGTCGTTAACCAAAAAACCTTCTTCGGTGGGAGAGTATTTTTTATCTTCCTTTTTTACATAACCTCTATCTTGAATGGTGGAAAGGGTAGGCGCGTAAGTGGAAGGACGCCCGACGCCATGGGCTTCTAGGGCTTTTATTAATGTAGCGTCAGAATAGCGACCCGGAGGCTCGGTAAAATGCTGGAGAGGCAGAAGTTCATGAAGTTTGAGTTTTTCATCAATGATGAGTTCTGGGAGCACGCCTTCTATTTCGTCTTCAGCTTTTTCGTCCGTGCCTTCAGTATAGGCTTTTATAAAACCATCAAACTTAACTACTTGGCCATTGGCACGGAAAAGGAACGCCCCCGGCTTCGCCACCCCCTCTTTGGCCAAAGAGGGGGGAGGGGGAGTTGCAACTATATCTACGGCTGTTTGTTCCATTATGGCTGGTGCCATTTGGCAGGCAATAGTGCGTTTCCAAATAAGGCCATAGATTTTTTTCTGACCCGCATCCAAATATTCGGCAATGTCTTCAGGCTTTCTTAGCACATCGGTTGGGCGAATGGCTTCGTGGGCTTCCTGGGCACCTTTAGATTTATTGGTAAAATGTCTGGGTTCCGATAAAGCGTATTCTTTGCCAAAATGAGTTTCTATGACTTGCTTTATTGTTTCCATTGCTGATTTGGCTAAATTTAAACTATCGGTTCTCATGTAGGTAATTAAACCTTGGTGTCCTTCGTTACCTAAATTTATGCCTTCGTATAACTGCTGGGCGATAACCATAGTTTGTTTGGCCGACATCCCAAACTTCCGGGAGGCTTCTTGCTGGAGGGTAGAGGTAGTAAAGGGCGCAGAAGGGTTACGTTTTACTTCTTTTTGGGTAATATCTTGAATTTGATAGCCAGCGCCATTTAAATCGGCAACGATTTTTTTTGCCTCAACTACATTATTAATATCCATTTTGCCAACTGGTTTGTTGTCGATTTTATGGAGTTTGGCTACAAAGGTTTTATTATCTTTAAGTTTGGAAAGATTGGCTTCGATGCTCCAGTACTCTTCTTTAATAAATTTTTGGATTTCTCGTTCCCTTTCAACTACTAACCTAACTGCTACTGATTGCACTCGTCCAGCACTCAGTCCATAACGAATTTTGCGCCATAAAAAGGGGGAAAGTTCATAGCCCACCAATCTATCCAAAACCCGTCTAGCTTGCTGAGCATCCACTAAATTTAGGTCTAAATCGCGAGGGTGTTTTAAAGCCTCGTCAATTGCTGTTTTAGTAATTTCGTGGAAAACTATGCGCTTTATGCGTTTGTCTTCCTTACCTTTGGCAATTTCGGCCTCATCTCCGAGTCCTAAAGCCTGCACTAAATGCCAAGAAATAGCTTCACCTTCGCGGTCTTCGTCAGTGGCTAATATAATAGAGGAAGCATCTTTGGAGAGCTTTTTTAATTTAGCAATAGTTTCCTTGGCTTTGTCTGGAATAATGTAAGTGGGTTCAAAACCATTTTCTATATCAATAGAAATTTTGCTTTTGGGTAAATCGCGAACATGACCAAAAGAAGCTTCCACAATATAGCCACTACCAAGAAACCGAGAGATGGTTCGGCCTTTAGCTGGAGATTCTACTATAATAAGTGGTTTGGACATTAGAAGTTTGTAAAGTTATAAAGTTCCCGCCAGAGGCGGGCAGGCTTAAAGTTTATAAAGTAAATACAAAAGTGATTTTACTTTGGAATAAAATAATTGTCAAACAGCAGGGCAAGAATTATGAAGTAAGAATAATGAATTAGGCATTAATTTAAACAATAAAAAAATGGAATACGAATCCAAATTTTGCACTTGTCTTTATTCCCTCCCCTTGCCTGTCCCCCGAAGCTTCAGCGTAGGGGGGAGGGGGAGGGGTGATAGGGTGCAATTTGAGAGCGCGAGGTCAATATCATCGCTTTGATTTTTAAAGAGAGAGAGAGTATTATAAAAGTAATTAAATAATTAAAATGAAAGGAAAAATTTATGCCATCTCGTGAGACTGAAGAAAGAAATATTCAAGTGATGTCAGAATATAGAGCGAGAACATTAATTACGGAAGCTCATGAACGTGGTTTCAAATTTGTAGTTCTACCAAATGACATTAAGAATACACTTCTTATTGCTGATGTTCAGTTTTTTACAGAGGAAGTTTCAGGTAATGAAAGGTGCTATGCGATCTATGCTCCACTTGTTATGAATTATTTTGTAGCATACTTAAAGGATATGAGAGGACATGCCCAAATTTCTTTAGATAAAGATGGGAAAGTAGGTTACGGAGAATGGGATAAATCAATTAGACTAGAGTAAAAGTATAGTTTTTAGGAAGTCTAATTTAGGTTTTTTTCAGACACTTCAATTTTCTCCAAAATCTTTTTGGTTTCTGCTTCATTAGCTAAACGGGGAGTGGAAAAGTTTTCAATGATCACCGGCAGAAGTTCTATGCTTTCAAGGCGAGCAGGGATGCGGGGGCCCTGGAGATCTTCGAGGCAAGTGCCAGTACTTGTCATCCCGAGCCCTTCGACAGGCTCAGGGTAAACTCGAGCCGAGGAATTTCTTAAATTGGTTGAGTTGGAAGCACTAAGGGATCCCTCCGCTCCCTCGGATGCACTCGGTCGGTCGGGATGACAAGTAGCTTTGCTAATTGTCATCTTTAGCATCAGTCCTTCTTTGGTTTCTTGACTCCAGTCTTGGTCGAAAATAAAGTTGCCAAGAGAGTAGAAAATGTATTTGGGGTTAGGGCAGAGCAACCTCTCCCCGGCCCTCTCCTCAGAAGGAGAGGGAGTTATTGCATTTGCAGTTTGTTGTAAAGATAGCTCTCTCTCCTTTTGAGGAGAGATGTCCCATAGGGACAGAGAGGTTTCGGACTTGGGACAATATTTTTCTATAGTTTGTATCCAGTGTGGGTGGTGGCCAATGACCATATCTGCCCCCAAATCTATGGCTTTATGGGCAAAGTCAATTTGGGCTGGGTTCGGTTTTCTTGTGTATTCTGTGCCAGCGTGCATACTCGCCACCACAAAATCGCAAAGAGATTTTGATTTTTCAATGCTTAATTTTAAATTTTGAGTATCTTCTATTCTGGCTACATAGTCATTATTGGTTTTGCCATTGTCATTAATAGAGGCATAGGAGGCTCCAATAAAACAAGTTTTTATGCCTTTGGCTTCAATTATAGCTGGTTGCCAGGCTTGGTTGAGGTTTTCTCCGACTCCTGTAGTTAAAATATTATTTTTTTCCAAGAGGTCTTTGGTGAAATTTAGTCCGTCAATGCCTTTATCTAGCGCATGGTTATTCGCTAAAGTCAGGACTTGAAATTTATTTTCCCTTAAACCAGCTAAGCTAGAAGTAGGTGAAGCAAAAATTAAAGTACTGCCTCCGACAATGGGTTTTTCTGCAAAGGGAGTTTCTAGATTGCCAAAAGCAAAATCCACGGCAGTAAACAAATGAGTAAGATTTTTAAAAGGCAAGCGTGGATTATTGGCTTCTTTAAGTTTTAAGGCAACTTTTCTAGAGAGCATAATGTCGCCCACGGCTAAAAAAGTGGTAGAAGTTTTTGTTTCTGCTGGTTTGGGAGTTAAGGCTTGACCTGTATTATAGAAAGCCCATAACTCATTCTCCGCTTCTTTAGAGAGTGTAATTTTTTTAGCGTTTGGATTATTAATGGTGTAAGTTTTTTCTGTGCGTGTGAGTAATCCTAGGGATATTATCAAGGTCAAGAGTAGGGGAATAACCAATTTTATAGAGTTAGATGACATTTATAATTATTAATTATCAAATATTAGTTATCTACTAAGTATATACTGTTGTCCGCCTAAATTGCGGATTTTACCTTTGAGTTCCAAATATGTTAAAGCTGACAGGACTTCGCCAGCTTCCTGACCAGAAAGTTTTATGAGCTCATCAACTAGAATGGGTTGTTTAGTGATAGAGTTTAATAACTTAGTTTCTAAGGGATTGTCGCCAAAAATTTGTTGATTGTCAATTTCTTCGGGTAAGTTTTGCAAATTTAAGTCTTCTAAAATATCTTTGGCTTCGGTGACGGCTTTGGCCCCGAGTTTTAATAAGTTATTGGGTCCTCGGCTTTCGGGGGAATAAATGGGTCCGGGCACCGCATAAACTTGGCGGTTTTGGTCTAGGGCGTGGCGCGCGGTTATGAGCGAGCCTGACTCTAAATCACATTCAATTACTAGAGTGCCAATGCTCAGACCAGAAATAATTCTATTGCGCGCCACAAAATTTTGTTTAAAGTTTGGGGTGCCAATGGGGTATTCGGAAATTAGGGCTCCACCAGTGTTTAAAATTTCTTCTGCTAAAAATTGATGGTGCTTGGGGTAAATGGTGTGATTGTCTACCCCTCCGCCTAACACGGCAATAGTTCGTTTGTGGTTTTGGACTGCAATTTTGTGAGCTTCGCTGTCCACACCAAATGCCAGACCAGAAACAATCACAGCTCCGGCCTTAACCAGCGGGGTAATTAAGTCGGGAATAATACTTCTACCGTAAGTGGTAATTTTTCTCGTGCCCACTACACCAAAACATAATTCGTCATTATTTTGCATTTCACCGCGAACATATAAAATGGGCGGATATTTTGGAATTTCTAAAAGGAGTTTGGGGTAAGGAGCGTCTAGAAAAGTTAAAAGAGAAATATTTTCTTTTGCTAATTTGGCTGTTTCGGTTTCTAAATTAATTTCAACTTTTAATTTTAACCAACTCTCTACCAAGTCTTTTTCTAACCCCAAATTTAAAAATTCATTTTTTCCAGACAAGAAGGCTTGTTTAAAGTCATTATTAAAATATTTAGCTATCATTAATAATCTGGTGGGACCAAATTGAGGTAGGAGATTAAAGCAGTGGAGATACAGTTTATTTTCCGAAAGTGTAATCATAATAAGGAGGCTTGACACCGCCTCTCGCGAGAAGCGGGGTTGACATTAGGCTTTAAAAGGTATATAATGTATAATCTAGATAGGCATTTTAAAGAAAATATTATTGTATTTATTATCCTGTCTGTAGGTTGTGAAATCCGAAAGACATCCCTCCTAACTTTTGGATATTAGCATCAAGTAAGGGTGTATAGACGTCTGTTTATCTCCCTTCACCTGCAGGTGGGGTAATGAATACAAAAAAAACTCCTTGAGGAGTTTTTTTAATTTCCAATTTCCAATTTCCAATTTTTAATGAAAGCTTCCATTTCGGATTTTATTTTAGGAAAAATCTCTTTTTGAAGTTTTTCTATTTCATCAGCAGTAAAATTTTGGAGCACAAAAGCCTCGGTAGGCAAATCGGTTTTAGTTGGTCTGGTTTCCACTCCCACGCGAATGCGGTGAAAATTTTGTGTGCCTAAGTGGTGTATAATATCAGCCACGCCATTGTGTCCTGCCGAAGACGAGCTTTTGGTAAGTTTTATTTTGCCTAAGGGCAAGTCTGTGTCATCGTGAATCACTAACAACTCTTTTTGAAAATCAAGTTTATAAAACTCGCCAATGGCGTTTACTGCTTTTCCTGAGTCATTCATAAAGGTTTGGGGTTTAACAAGCAATAACCGATCTTGATAGTCCACATCCAAAATCATTGCATCAAATACTTTTTCCAATTTAAAATCTTCAATCTTCAATCTTAAATATATAATCAACCAATTCAAAAAGAGCCAGCCAACATTATGGCGGGTTTGCTCGTAGTGTTTACCCGGATTACCTAAACCAACAATTATTTTCATATAGCATCATTCAAACATCTTAATATATTATCATTCTAACAGTTAAATATTTACGAATACGAATTTGTACGAATATACGAAGGATAGGTAAAATTCGTAAGTTCGTATTGTTGGTATTCGTAAAATTATGTGCCGGCTTTTCTTTTTAGATGAATTTTAATAGGAGTGCCGTAAAAATCTAGTTCCCGAATCATTGCATTCTCCAAAAAATGTTTGAATTGAGAAGAGATAGCGGCTGGAAAATTGACTAACAGTTCAAAAGTTGGGGGCTGTGTGCCGGTTTGTTTAATGCTATAAATTTTGGGTTCCTTCTGATCCCACATTCTCTTGGGGGGTTGGACCAAAAGTTTTTTGGCTAAAAATTTATTTAAGCTTTCGTTGTCTATGATTTTTTTTCTTCTTTCATAAATCGGAATTAAAGCTTTAATTGCTTGGCTTAAGCCTTCTCCACTTTGAGCAGAAACAAAAAATACTGGACACATCCAAAGAAAAGGGAAGTGATGCGAAATATAATCTTGCAAAGTTCGGTACTTGTCATCGGTTCGGCCTTTTTGCAGTTTTTGTTTGAGAATTTTGGGTTTGGTTTCTGGAGAAAATAAGTCAATTTTATTTACCACCACCACACACCCTTTTTGCATGGCTAAAATTTCTCCAGCGATTTTTTGGTCTTGCACGGTAATTAATTCTGTAGCTTCTAAAACAAAAAAACAGACATCGCTTCGGCGGATTGCTTTAAAGGTTTGAAAACCGCTATAAATATCGGGCTTACTTTGACGGTGGTCTTTTTTCTTCAGGCCAGCTGTGTCTATAAATGTGTAGGGGTTGCCCTCAATTATGACGTGGTCGTCTATGGAGGTTCTAGTTGTGCCTGGCAGGGCCGAAACTACGGCTCGCTCGTCATTTAAAATTTTATTAAAGAGGCTCGATTTACCGACATTGGGCTTGCCTACTATGGCAACTTTTATGCCCTCGGGGGCCGGGGTCTCTAGGTTTTCGGTTTCTGGCAAATAAGCCACCGCTTGTTCTAACATATCGCCAATCCCACTACCGGTTATGGCAGAAATAGGGCAAATGGGCTTAATGCCTAGCCTAGCAAACTTGGTACTTTGTTCTGCTCTTTTGTAGGGTGAATCTGATTTGTTGACAGCCAAAATTTTTGGCTTTTTGATTTTTCTGAATTTAAGCAAGACTTGACGGTCTAAATTAGCAATGGGTTGTTTGCCGTCGACCACTAGAATAATCACATCAGCTTGTTTGACTGCCACTTCAATTTGTTTTTGCACATTGGTTTCCAGTTCTTGAGCAACTTTATTTGATGAGTTTAAAGTGGGCTCGCCTGACAAATTCAGTCCTGCGGTATCTACCAACAAAAAAGGTTTTTTTTGAAAAATGGTTTTCACATATTGTCTGTCTCGGGTGGTGCCTTCAAGTTCACTGGTGACAGCCAAAGACTCACCCATAATTTTATTTATTAAGGTAGATTTACCAGCATTGGGTGGTCCGACAAGGGCAATAATTGGAAGTGATGTGTTCATAGGTATGTTTAAAAATTATTTTTGTCCTAAGATTAGAATTAAGTCGACTTTGTCTTGATTAATTTTTACGCCCGGAGGGGGCAAGCTAACAGTTTGGGTAGAGAAGTTATTTTGGATAAATTCCAAAGAGGCAGGTTTAGGGTTCACAGAATAAACTATATGTTTGGTTAATTCGTCTTTGTCGTAATTCAGTTGCCAGACTGTGAAGCCATTTTCCAGTAAGGTTTTTTCCGCTTGCGTATAAATTTTTGGGTCACGGGTGGAATTAGCTAACCAAATCCTCGGTTGTTCTTGCTTTAATTTGCCGTATAGAAAAGCATTCTTAAAAAATGCACGGATATCGTTTTCGTCTTTGTCAGCACAAGGGATAAGCACGTAGCCGTTGGTTTCGTTGTGAAAAGGACAGACTAAGCCGGTTTCTAAACCTAAATTTAAAGACAAAAAAGTTTGAATATTTTGACTGCTCACTAAATCATGTAGTCTAAATATTTCCCCTGGACTAATATTAGTGTGGAAGTGATTAGCCACAATTTCTAGTAAATTATTAATTTTTCCGGGGCTGGATATAAGTTTTTTAGACAGGATTTTATCTTTAAAAGTTTTAATGACTTTTTGTTGCCTCAGGCCTCGGGCAAAATCGCTACCTTCGTTGTTATTGCCATGTCTGGAGCGGACAAACACTAAAGCCCTTTGGCCGTTCATATGCTCTGTGCCTTTGTTAAAAGTTTGGGCAGGTAGGTATCCCAGTTTTTCGTTAGGAAATTCATTGTCTGTAAAAGTGTTGTCTATCTGAATGTCTAATCCACCCAGTTCGTCTATGGCTTTTTCAAAACCCGCAAAATCAATGACTGCAAAATAGGGGATAGTTTGTCCGGACATTCGTTCTACGGCTTGCCGGCTCCACAGGCCCGCTGTGTTCCAATTTTTAGTTCTCGCCAGACCTTCGGCAAAGACACTATTAATTTTTCTGTCGCCTAAATTGTTAGGTAAACTAGTTAGCCAATCGCGGGGAATGGAAATAAATGTCACTTCCGAAGTTTTGGGTTTAATCTGAGCCAGAAGCATGGTGTCGGTTAAGTAAGGTCCTTCGTGTTCAGCTCCGCCTACGCCCAACAGCAAAATATTGATTTGTCCACTATTTTCTCCCATCAGTTTAATATTTCCCGTCACTCCTCGCAAGGCTTCCCAGACTTTGCCAAAAAAAGTGGTAGTCTGTCCGGTAAAAATTCTTTCTGTAAGACTGCTGGCGCGCTCTATGCCCCAAAAACCTATAAGACACAAGCTGACTATCAGGAATATTACCAAGAGTTTTTTACCCAGCGGTTTTTTGGGATTTTTAATCTTCAGCAAATTAATTTGGTAAGGTTCAACTGTTTCGGGGTGAGAGGAAGGGGATGGGTCTGATAACCGTTGTTTAGAAGCTACTTTTGGCTTATGGGTTTCTGGGGGAGGGATGGGGTTTGAAGATGGTGCTGACTTGTCTTTTTTTATGGAGATGGAGTCAAAGGATTTATTCATAACTTAGGTATTATATAGAAGATTGAATAATATTTCCAGAAGTGATAAGATTCAAGCAATCTGTTTTTTTAGAATTTGTTTTTTATGTTTTATGACAGTCAGTTTAGGGGTAGAGCATCGTATTCACATCTGCCCGACTTTAATGGACCCGTAGCTCAGCTGGTTAGAGCGTTCGATTCACATTCGAAAGGTCAGTGGTTCGAGTCCACTCGGGTCCACCATTAAAAAGTCCAGTCAGGCCGGTTGCAAAGGTAAGGGGCCTGCCCTGTTAAATTCGCAAAGCGAATATTTAACAGGGTGAAAATCCAGTATTGCCCACCAATTTTTCTATCACCTGCCATTAGGCCCCTTGACCAAATTCCAAAAATCATTACAATTACCCTACTACATTAATTAGACTTATGGAAACACAAGAAAATCAAAACTCAACTGAAGCCACTGGCACCATCAAAAATTTTGTTTGGGATTTGGTAAAAATAATTGCTATTTCTCTGGCCATTATTATCCCTTTTCGGTTATTGGTTGCCGAACCTTTTGTGGTAAGTGGTTCTTCTATGCTTCCCAATTTTCATAATCGCGATTATTTAATTGTTGATAGAATTTCTTACCGGCGTGCGGTTCCCGAGCGGGGCGAGGTAATAGTTCTTAAGTACCCCAAAGACAATCGGCAATATTTTATTAAACGGATTATTGGTTTGCCAGGAGAAACTATTACACTCGCGAATGGCAAAGTCCAAATTATTAATGCTAAAAATCCCAATGGTTTTATTTTGACAGAAAATTATCTCCCTCAAGAAACTCCCACCTTAGGTAAGCCCGGGCCTACCACTTTAGGCAGTGATGAATATTTTGTGCTCGGTGATAATCGCACGGCTTCTTCTGATTCTCGGGTTTGGGGGATTTTGCCCAAAGATGACATTATTGGTAAGGCGTGGCTCCGGGTTTTTCCGTTTAAAGATTTTGGCACCGTTAAACCAACAAAATATTGGTAGTTATTAAACAATTTTGAATTACCAAACAACAAAATTTTTAGTGTTCTGGCCAATGTGGAGAACCTAAAATTTGGTTTTAACCCTCAATATTATTCTCCACAAGGTTGAACACTATTGAGTTTCGTAATCTAAAATAAATAACTAATAGTTTTAATAAGTTTATTACCCGGGTTGGTTTTTTTTGGTTATTAGTTATAAATTATAAATTTTAAGTTAACCTATGGGTCGACCAAAAAAAACTCTAACTTCCACCATACCATCTGCAAAAAAGATTACTGCTTTGCCGAATTGTTTTGATGTGAACACCGCCCTGGATCCCAAGTGGAATTTGTTATTAAAAAATTTTTTAAAGCTTTGCCGGATGTATGGGTTTTCCCGAGTGGAGGCTCCACTTTTGGAAAACGCTAGGTTATATACTTTATTTTATGAACAGGAGAGCTTGCCTCACCGTTTAGTATCAATGCCTTTTGGAAACCAGAGTGCGGTGTTTCGTCCCACACAATTGCCGGGGTTAATTAGAAGTTTTGTGGAAGCCAAGTTATATGACCAACCAGGTATGCAGAAGTGGCATTATTCCGGATTTGTGGTGGAAAAAAATGCCCAGCAGGAACCAGTGTTAGATTATGAGTTTGGCTGTGAAATTTTAGGTCAGTTTAGCCATTTGCACGAAGCTCAGGTAATTGCTTTGGCGTGGACATTTTTTTCTGCTTTGGGGTTGGAGGAAGTGAGTTTGGAAGTGAATAATTTGGGCGGAGTAGAAAGTAAAAAATACTACGCAGATAGTTTAGTGCAGGCTGTGCTGTCAAAAAAATATGACTTGTGTGATGACTGTGGAGTGTGGTTGGAAGTAAACCCCCTTCAAATGTTTCGTTGTCAAAATTTGGATTGCCAAACCATTTTGGCTGACTCAGGTCCTTCGGTTTTGGATTTTTTAGACGAAGCTTCGCATAAAAACTTTACTCTTGTGTTAGAATCTTTGGACGAGATGAACATCCCTTACCAATTAAATCCTCAGTATACAGGGAAACTGGGAGCCACGAAGAGCATTTTTGCTTTTAAATATAAAAATAAAGGTCAGACTTTAATTTTAGCCGAAGGTGGACACAGGCAAAGTTTTGCGGAAAAATTGTCTGGTAAGCCACTGGGGGTTTTTGGTTTTAGTGGGAGTTTGGAAAAGTTAAAAAGTAATTTAGACAAAATCGATTTAGTTGACGAAATTAAGTCTGGGAATGAAGTGTGCTTAGTGCCACTCGGGGATTTGGCAGCCAAACGAAGTTTAAGATTGTTTAAGGATTTGACGGACGAAAGAATCTCGGTTTACGATCATTTTGGTTTAAGCGGGGTCAAGAATCAATTAAAAATTGCTCAAGGCAACAATGTGCCTATTGCCTTAATTATGGGGCAAAAAGAAGCTATCGATGAAATGGTAATTTTGCGGGATGTCAAATCTGGGATGCAGGAAATCATTTCTTATGATAAGATAATTGAAGAAGTGAAAAAACGCCTAGGCCGTTAAAAAGTTGTAAGTAGTAAGTTGTAGAGTTGTAAGGCTTACTGCTTATTTGCTTACAGCTTACAACTAATTTTATGAACGATTGTGTTTTTTGCAATATTATCAATAAAGCCATAGAGTCCAAAATTGAATTGGAGTCCGAGTATTTAATAGTGATTCGCGATATTTTGCCTAAAGCCCCGGTGCATTTGTTAGTTATCCCAAAAGCACATATTGTGTCTATCAATAATTTAGACCAAGCAAGTGTGCCGTTAATTGGTGAAATGGTGTTGGTGGCAAAACAAATGGCAGAAAAGTTTGGCATTAGTGAAACTGGGTATAAGCTAATTTTTAATGTGGGCAGGGACGGCGGGATGGTGGTACCTCATTTGCATTTGCACTTACTGGGTGGGAAGAATTTGGGGGAATAACGGAGTTTATAAAGTTCCCGCCAGAGGCGGGCAGGCGTAAAGTTATAAAGTTCATAAAGTCGTGCAGTCCTAACTTTACAAACTTTATGAACTTTTAACTCGTCAGGGGTTGTTGCCAAAAATCCATAAGTTAGATATAATTACCTCACCTCAAACGAAAGGAGTGTGAGTTTTATTTTATGGTTGAAGTAAAAAAGAAAGATGGCGAAAGTTTTGAATCAATGTTTCGCAGATTTTCTCGCAAAATTCAGCAAAGCGGTGTTCTTATTCGTGCTCGCAAGACTCGGTTTTACACCCGGGAAAAAAGTCGGAATTTGCAAAAAGTGGCTGCTAGACGTCGGTCTAAAAATCGGGAAATTCGGGAAGAATTAAAAAAATTGGGTAAACCTATGCCAGTTCGGAAATATGGGCGTCGCTAAACAAGAATAATGAAGTATGAATCAGGAATTATGAATAGGGCAAAAGCTTAATTCGTAATTCTTGATGCTTAATTCACATACATGAATTTACAAGAAATAGAATCCCAATTAAAAACAGCAATGAAAGCAAAGCGCCAAGTGGAAGTGGATGTTTTGCGGGGGCTCAAAACTCGGGTGCAAAATGAGCAGATTGCCAAGCAAACAGAACTTTCCGAGGAAGAAATTTTTGCTTTAATTCGCAGTGAAGTTAAAAAACGCAAAGAAGCCAGTGAGAGTTTTACGGCTGGAGGCAGGCAGGAATTAGCAGAGAAGGAAACCACAGAAGCAGAAATTTTA
>SXGR01410898.1_pt1 | contig 15510 bp, 17 predicted proteins | sample 3174711 | NCBI WGS metagenome assembly SXGR01 (sample SAMN11356860, study PRJNA531348) | freshwater metagenome | isolation source: freshwater sample F1-60 | place: China: Fuxian Lake, Yuxi | collected 2017-12-25
GTTTTACTTAACCATTGTGCGTAGGTATTAGCATCTTCCCAGCTAACATGAATAACGGGGCGATCTTCTCGGCCCCAACCATTATCGCTAGGTAAGGGTTTTGCTGTAGATTGCGCAAAATAATCATATTCTGCAAAGGTGATTTCATATTTGCTAATGGCAAATGCTTTGCTCAAGGTTACTTTGTGCGTTGGTGCCGTATGCATATTACTATCGTCGCCCATGATAAAACTACCAGCGGGAATTCGAATTAACGCTGGTGCATTTTTACCGCCATACACGATATTGGGAATAGCTGCTCTGGTGGGATTGCTTATGTCTGGAATTGCTTCGAGTTCGAAGCTAACCATTAAAGGTTGATTTTTAATTTCAACGGATTCAGTTCTGGTTTTGTAGCCTGTTTTTGAGATTTCTATAGGGTAGCGACCAGACGTTAATGGAATTTCGTCTTTGTATTTGTTGCTGATACTCATCAGCCGAATACGTGCATCACTCGGTGTGGTTTTTATTGTTAATGCGTAGGTGGGTGCAGCACTAGAGGAAGACTGACTTGATGCCTGTTGTGATGATGTAAATGACGATTGTGTGGAGCTAGCGGCAAGTGATGCTACTGCACTTGATTGCACACTAGCCGACACAAATGCTTTTGATGAGGCAACTCTTGCCTGTGTGGTCTTTGCTGGCGGTGGTGATTTAGGCGTTACAAATATGTTTGCCGTTGCTTTTGTGGCTTTATGTAATGCGCTGGGTAATTTGACAGCTTGTTGTGCAAACAGTTGGTGTATAACAACACTCAAAATACACCAGAGAAAAATGCTAAGGGTAACCCCAATTAAAATCGTATTGAGGTTTCTATTCTGTAAGAATAGCTGTGGGTTGATATGTGTTTGCTGCTGTATGCGTGTTGCAAGCAGAGTAGGTGCTACCTCGCTGCCAAATACAGAGTCGTTAGATGTTTTCTTCGCGTAGAAACCATTCTCTTTGCTCCAGCGCAGATCTATCAATTTGCGCCATCGCCACCTGATGGCATTGCCTGACGCCGCGATAAGGGCGCGAATTAGCGCCATTACCGATAAGTTTCCCGGCACTGTATCGGTGATATAGGGCGTTCTGCTCGCCGCATCCAATTGATCAATGGCAACGCTGACTTCTTGGCCAGATTGAAAGCGCTGGCTTGGGTCTTTCGCTAAAAATTTCTCTAAGAGTTTTTGATAGATTTGATATTGAAGAGGAAGTTTTGGAATAGGTGCGCTGATATGTTTGAGTGCAATAGAAACGGCATCCTCACCTTGATAAGGCAGAGCGCCGGTGAGCATTTCAAAAAAGACAACACCAAGGCTGTATAAGTCTGAGCGTGCATCTACAGTTTCGCCACGGGTTTGCTCGGGGCTCATATAATGAGGTGTACCCACTACTGTGCCCACATGGGTCATACGCGAAACGCCGACTATCCCTTTGGCAACACCAAAATCAGAAAGTACTGCAGAATTGTCGGCTCGAAATAAAATATTTTCAGGTTTTATGTCGCGATGGATATAGCCTTTCTCATGGGCATGATCGAGTGCATTGGCAATTTCTTTGGTAACTTTTAAGGCTTCTTCGCCGGTTAAACCATGAATCATTTTGTCGTGAACAGAGCCGCCAGGTAAATAATCCATGGCAATGTAATTTAAATCTTGAGTGCGCCCAATATCATAAATGGCAACGATATTAGGGTGAGATAGCTGCCCAACAATGGTTGCTTCCCGCTGAAAGCGTTCGCTAAATGCAGGGTCGCTGGTGAGGCTCGGGTTCATCACTTTAAGTGCGACTATGCGCCCCACGCTCATTTGAATCGCGAGGTAAACGGTGGACATTCCACCCTGATTTATTTTTCGGATTATGCGATAACCCGGGATTTGTAGTGCCATATTGTGCGAATGTCTTGTGCTAAAGAATCAAAAAAGTATTTAAGTCTGCTATATGAGCGTATTAATCAGTAAACCCAATAATGCGGTTATAGCGCCTAAAAAAATGACTGCATCCATTTTTCTATTAGAGGTGATGGCAGGAATCCATTGCCAAAACCGATTTCCTGTCACCTCATTTATAACCGGTGACTCAATAATTTGTAGCGTGATATTGTCACGGCCGCCACTGGTTAGCGCTTCGTGCAGCAATTGATCAACGGCCGTTAAGGTATTTGGGCAGTGCTCCAAAATAGTAGCAATGGAAGAATCGCTCAATTCATCGGTTAAGCCATCACTGCACAATAAAATCCATTGATGTTTTTGCCACTGACCAAGCGCCACATCGACTTTAACGTGCGAAAGTTCTTGCATGCCTAAACATTGCGTGATGATATTTTTATCCGGATGTGTTTCTACATCGGCAGCGCTTATAACGCCTGAGGCGTATAGCATTTGCACATAGGAGTGATCGGTAGTTAGGCGAGTTAGTTCACCGCCGTACTCATCGGGAGTCCAAAGATAGGCGCGGCTATCGCCAACCCATGCTACTTGATAGTGTTGATTTTGATTCAGCAAGGCAACAACGGTAGAACCCATACCTCGAGCGCCAATGCCATTTTCTGCAGAGCTTAAAATACTCTCGTGGGATTGTTGAATTGCTTCAGTGAGAGAGAATGGAATTCCTTTTTGTACAAAATTCTCAAAGGTTTCACGCACTATAGCGCTTGCCACTTCACCCGCTTCATGCCCACCCATGCCATCGGCTACTACCCACAAATCTGCATTGGGCGCACTGAGGAAACAATCTTCATTGTTTCCTCGCTTTAGCCCAGGGTGCGTGGTAGCACTGTATTCAAGTGGGTGGACTAGCATCATTGCTAAGGCTCAGTATATTTTAAGGTTATTCTCCCATAATCGCCGATTGTGTAATTTTTTTCCATTTTTCATTTCCGCCATTTTTATAAAGCCTTATGTAGCTCACAAAACAGCAGACTTGATCACACTTCAACGACTATGACCGAGCCTTATCCTTTAACGGTTTCCGGCTAGAAGTTAGTGGCAAGTCGCTAGAGGTTGTGAATCTCCAATCCTAGAGCTTTAAGTTTGTCTTCTTGGGCGGCGTAGCTAACAACACCTATACTGGCCACTTCCTGCTTTAAATAAAGATCTGCCACACGCTGCAAATCGCCCAAGCTAACTTTAACAACGCGGCTACGGAATAATTCGCGTTTTTCTCGGGTGCGGCCAAAGAGTTCTGCTTGATAAGTGGATTTAGCTTCACCAGCGGGAGAACCGGGTTTATCAATGCTGCCAATAACCCCCAAAATGGCCTCTTCCAATGATTGCTCGCTATGCTGAGTTTCTTTTAACCAGTGCAAGGATGCATCAAAGTCCTCCAAGGTCTCACTTAAACGCGGGTCGCGATAAGAATAAAAACGAAACGCAGCGATAGTATTGTCTTGATTTGCTCCACCACCATAGGCACCGCCTTGTTCACGAATGGCGCGGTGTAAATAGCCGTTGCGTAAAAATCCGCCTAATACGGTTAATGCAGCTGCATCGGGATGATCTGCGGGTACTGTTGGATAAGCTTTTGCACAGAAATTAACTTGCGTATTGGTGATCCACGCTTGTTTGATTTGCTCGCTTACGTTTGCGATAGCAAAATGTGTAAAATTTTCAGTGGTTTCAGTAGCTGGCCATAGAGCACTTAGGTTGTTGCGATACATATCTAAGTGCTCGCCCTCTCCGACAATTAAAAATTGTTTAGGTGAGTGCAACATCAGCGAGTGAATGTGTGCAAGACCATCGGCAAAGGCAATTAAATTATTCTTTTCATCCAAGGTATTATCCAGATTTTTTAATTCTGCAATGCCTGCAAGGCCACCCAATTGGTGCGCGAGTTTTGCAGCAGGGCTCATGCCTGCACTGGCTAAGGTCATGGCTAAACTGTGGCCGTGGCCCGTCACGCTTTGTTCTGCACGGGCGCGTTTTTGTGCAATTAATTCGCGCAAACGATCATGCTCATCAAATCGAACTTGCTGCAACGTAGCTTGCATTAACTCGCTCATGGCAACTTGATTTCGGCTTAAGGCTTTGGCAGAGACAGTAATGTAGGCATCAATTTTCTGCACGTCGTCACCCGTGCCGCGAATACTGCTGAACGCGCGAATACCACCGACTACTTCAGCTTGCCAGCGCTGTACATCTAAATAATCTTTCTCACCGAGCGCAAGTTCAGTTAAGCATGAGCAGTAAAAAGGTAAGAGCTTTTGCTGTGCGTCGCTAAGGGCTGGCATTTTGAAGGTGATTTGTTGATAGACCAAACCATTAGTACCGGCGTTATAACAACGTAGCGGGTAACCATTAAATGTTTCTTCGCTGCCGGGTGTGTAATGTAAATGTTCTGGAATATCTTCCAAGCCTACTTTGGGCAGAATGCTTTCATCATCTACTTGTAATTGACGCGCTTGCAATGCATTGGCACGATCAATAATGGCTTGCTTATCGGTTTCTGTTAGCGCTGCCTTTAACTTGGTTAAACGATCAATTTCTGCTTGCTGAACGCGTTTGTTGAGCTGTGTATCTGGTTTCATAACCAAACGTACGCGATGATTGTTATCGAGCAACCATTTTTTTACCAAACGTTGAATAAAATCTGGCTGTTTGATTTTTTCATGTAAACCTCTGAGCGCTGCATCCATATCCAAGAGTGCTATAGGGTCGCCGCGATGAGTTGCAGAGGTTAAGCCCGTTAAAATAAGCTGTAAACCGTAGGGGTAGCCATCGCCGCCAACTTCGCGCTGTTGCAGTTCTAATTGATGCAATGCAGCTTCAATTTCCGATAAAGGCACGCCTTCATCGGCCACTTTTTGTAAGGTGGCAAAAATTAATTCTTCAACGTGACTAACATTTTCAATTGCACAGCCTTCAAGCCCACAGACAAATGCCATTTCACGAGATGAATCATCCATGCCACATAAAGGCGAGGGCGCTTGGCCTAAATCGGTAGTCTCCAATGCTTGTTGCAATGGTGATGCGGAGTTATCTAATAAAATATTAGAGAGTAATTGCGCTTCAAGGCTCTCTTCTAAATCAGTTGTTTTACCGAGCAACCAAGCTAGCACTACATGATTTTTATTGGCGAGGTCTTCATCATCTTCTGCGGGGTAAAATTCTTCTACCGCAACTGGTGCGTGGTAACGTTTTTCATCGGGTACGCTAATCATTTCGTCTAATTTCTCGAAGCGTGATAATGCTTGCGCTTCAAATTTTTCTTGGTGAGTTGCAGCTGAAATATCGCCATAGGTCATAAAGATGGCATTGCTCGGGTGATAGTGAGTGCGATAAAAGCTCTTCAATTGTTGATAACTTAAATTTGGAATGTCTTCTGGCTCGCCACCACTATTAAAATGATACGTTGTTGAAGGGTACAAATATTTACAGAGTGTGTGCCAAATTTGTGAAGGTACTGAACTCATGGCACCTTTCATTTCATTAAATACAACACCTTTATAGACTAAATCCGAATTGGGGTTGTCAGCTTCTGCAAATTCAATACGGTGACCCTCTTGGGCAAAATCCAATTCGTCTAAGCGTGAAAAGAAAACCGCATCTAAATAAACATCAAGTAAGTTATTAAAATCTTTTTGATTTTGGCTGGCGAAAGGGTAGGCAGTCCAATCTGAACTGGTAAATGCATTCATAAAGGTATTGAGCGAGCGGCGTACCATCATAAAGAAGGGGTCGCGCACTGGGTATTTTTCGCTACCGCATAAAGCCGTATGTTCAAGGATATGTGCAACACCCGTAGAATCGTGCGGCACAGTGCGCAGTGCGACGAGGAAAACATTCTCTTGATTATCGGCAGCTAAATGAATGTGTTGTGCGCCGGTATTTTTATGGCGATATTCTTCAACACGAATTTTTAAAGCATCAATCGTTTGGCTGCGAATAAATTCAAAAGCAGAATGAGTCATAGTGTTTCCGTTATGAGGATGAAGGCAAAAAAGTTTGTTGCTCTGTCACAAAGGCCGCGAAGGCGTTGAGCACAGGCGAGTAATCTACAGCATTATGTTCTAGTCGTTGCAAAGCGTAACAACTTGCTTCCAGGGTGGAAAGTTGATTTTCACTATGCGCTTTACGAATTTTGTATATAGAAGGCGGACAATCTTGCAGGCTCAGTCGCGGCATGGCCTGCAAAGCGGGGTTGAGGTAGAGCATTTTTCGGCTTTTTCGCCACGTGGCATCCAATACCCAAAGCCGAAGCTTGTGCTCATGCGTAGCCGCGCTGATCACATTATCACCAGAGAATAAGCGTGTAAGGTCAATCGCGGGCGGTTGAGCTATTCCTAGGGATTTTTCCTCCGGTGTGTCTGGGTAGAGTAAAAGGTCATATAAGCCTTGTTCTTGGTAATCTCGGAAAAAGTGTGGGCTAAAGATTTCACCTGTCTCAATTTGGCTGTTTTTTAAACATAGGCTCAACAATCTCGCACTATTTTTAACCTCGTGGGTTTCTTGCGGGTGTTGCAAAATAGTGAGTGACACTAGGTTTTGCACAGGTTGAATGTGTTTACAGATGCAGGTTTTGAGGGGCCGGATGCAGACTCTACAGATTTCACGCTTTGTCATGCGGGTGTTGACCTTATTGTTGGCGACCCTAATGGCAGTGACTCTATGAGTAATGGAACCTCCATATTCAGTTGATGATTTCCTACTAAAGCCTCTTTACGTGTTTTGGGCATTTTTTTAATTTCAGCCTCACGCTTACTAGCACTACTGCGGTCTGGGTATTGTTCGGTAAGGCACAGACTTTCTGGTCTGCGCGCGCGAAAATAGCGTGCACCACCTTTGCCGCTGTTGTGTTCCTGCCAGCGCCTTTGGATATCTGTTGTGATGCCAGTGTACAATTGACCATCGTTGCTACGAATCATGTACACCCACCAAATTTTCGCGGTCATGCAGAGAAGCCAAATGTTAGAAATGAAACCAAATGCGCAAGCAGAGCAGCTATTGAATATCGCCATTATTAACCGCGAGTTTCGTGCGCTTGCGATGATTAATGGTTGGCAATCATACCACACGCCTAAGAATCTGGCCGCTGCAGTTTCGGTAGAGGCAAGCGAGTTGTTGGCTGAGTTTCAATGGCTTACGGCGGAAGAGTCTAGGATGTTAGATTCGCAGCAAAAATCACAAGTAGCTGATGAAATAGCCGATGTGATTATGTATTTAACGGAATTGTGCGCACAGTTGGATATTAATATGGCCAATGCGATACATACCAAAATTGAAAAAAATAAACAACGTTTTAAGAAAGCTTAATATGGCCAAACAACCTATCAATCAAGATCGAAATTTTGACGACCTTGCGCAGCGCTTCCAAAAAAACATTTATGGTGGTTTAAAAGGTGAAATTCGCTTGGCCGTACTTGAGCGCGATTTTTGTGAGCATTTTTCAGTAGCTCCATTTGGTGAGCAGCAATCGTCGAACCCCTTAAGGATATTAGATGCAGGCGGTGGTCAAGCGCAGTTTTCTTTGACGTTCGCGCAGGCAGGGCATTCCGTTGTTATTTGCGATATTTCGGCCGAAATGTTAAAGCTGGCTGAGCAAGAAGTTATTGCGAAGGGTTTAGAGAATAGGGTGCAGTTAATTCATTGCGCAATTCAAGATTTGTCACAACATCTCGATGAAGGTGCTCGCGAGTTTGATGTGGTTTTGTGTCATGCGGTAATGGAGTGGGTTGCTAATCCATCGGAATTGTTAACGGAGTTAATGGTTTATATCAAGCCACATGGCTATTTATCCTTAACATTTTATAATTTGCATTCTTTGATTTATAAAAATTTATTGCGCACTAACTTCAAAAAAATACAGCAACAGGATTTTGGCGGTTCTCGCGGCAGTCTCACACCGATTAATCCGCTATACCCCGAACAGGTGTTTGAGTGGCTAAGTCAATTACCCATGTCTAGACTCGCTACCAGTGGAATTCGTGTCTTTCATGATTACATTTTCAATCAAGAGCATCGCGAGCGTGATCCGCAGAGTGTTATAGAACTAGAACTCGAATTTTCGCGTAAACAGCCCTACCAATTGTTGGGGCGGTATATCCATGTATTAAGCCAAAAAGACTAGGCTGGTTTATTAAGCTATATTCATTAGGTTGAATTTTGCTCTACATTTGTTATACACATACTGAGGGGTGCGCATGCGGGGAGTCTTGGCGGTATATTCAAAGCGATTTTGCCTTGTATGCATAAAATGTGTATGCGTTACTCTGATTTTGGTAGCTTGTGGCGGTGGCGGCGGGAATAACCAAACTTTTTCTAACTCCACCTCAGGTGCTCTGGGTTCTAGCTCGCTCAGTTCAAATGCTGCGTTTTCATTGGCTAGCTTTTCATCCGCTAATTCAAGCGTCTCATCTTCTAGTTCCGCGGATTCAATCGTATTAAGCGGCATAATCACCTATGACCATATTCCCCATAATACAAATAATGTAGGTTTAAATTATTCGAAAGTAGAACCGCGCCCGGTACGTGGAGCTGTAGTTGAGTTGGTAGACGAATCGGGTCAGATTAAAGCTTCGACCGCTACCGCAAATGACGGTAGCTATTCTTTTATCACACAGAAAAACTTGCTCATTAAGGTGCGAGTAAAAGCTCAATTACTCAATGTAACCGCGCCCACTTGGGATTTTAAAGTTACTGATAACACTTCAAATAATGCACTTTATGTACTTGAAGGTGCCTTAGTTGCGACAACGACACAGAGTGCAAAAAGAAATTTGCATGCAAGTTCAGGTTGGGATGGTACTGGCTATGCCGCCCCAAGAGCTGCTGCTCCTTTTTCTGTTCTGGACAGTATTTATGTGGGCTTAAACCGAATTATTGCTGCAGGAAATAAACAAGGCCTAAGTCCACTTGAGTTGCGCTGGAGCACTAAAAACTCAGCGGCTGATGGCGATATTACTAAGGGGGAAATTGGGACTAGTTTTTATGATGGATCTGCTATTTATATTCTTGGTGATGCCAATAATGATACCGATGAATATGATCCCCATGTGTTACTGCATGAATGGGGCCATTACATAGAAGACGAGCTGTTTCGCTCAGATAGTATTGGCGGGGATCATTCCGACGGTCAGCTTTTGGATTTTCGGGTTGCGATGTCTGAAGGTTTTGCTAATGCATTTTCGGGAATGATGATTGATAAGATCAACTATGCGGATGCGTCAGGAATAGGGCAATCATCTGGATTTACGTTTAGTATTGGTAGAAAAAATCGACTCAATAAGGGCTATTTTAGCGAGGGCTCTATAGGTTCTATTTTATATAATTACTACGCGAGTAATATTAATAAAACAGCTAATGATTTTTTGCCAATCTTTAATGTTTTAAATAATACGAAATATTCTGCTAGTGAAGCCTTTACCAGTATTTTCTTATTTCAATCCCAATTAACAAACCAATTTCCTGAGCATGCATCAATGTTTTCAAGCTTGATGCAAGAACAGAATATTTTTGGCACAGATGAATATGCAAGTGATGAGTCAAACAATGGTGGTCTGAGTATAACCCTACCAGTCTACAAAACCTTGATTGTGAATGGTGCTGCCATTAATGTGTGTAGTACTGCCGATTATGGAAAGCACAACAAGCTCGGTAACTCACAATTTTTAAAGCTGAATATCTCTCAGACCGGTGTTTACAATATTCGTGCTAATAAATCGGGTGGGGCGAATATTATATCGAAGCCTGAGTTTATCCTTTATCAAAAAGGTCGTGCTATCACTTATGTAGAAAACACCTTGAACGATAATGTGATCGGCAATTTAAATATACCTCGAGGTAATTATGTGCTGGAGGTTTATGATCTTAATAATCACGATAGCGATAATACCGATGAAAATATGACTTGTTTTAACGTTCGTATCGCAGCCAATTAAGGCAAGGTTTAATTATGTATGCTTTATACTTTTGTATAAAATCCGGGCTTTCGCTACTTGCTATTGCAGCATTATTGGGTTGCATGGAAAAATCGGTAACTGAATTTCCTACACCTATCAAATCTATTCAATCCACAAAAACAGCGAAGCCTGGTGCGGATATTAAGTTGGTGTCAAATGCGCTGATAGCCATAATGGCAAATGAACTGGCGCATACCGATATTGTGTTAGAAACTATGGAATCCAGTGGTGAGCTGATTATTGAGTTTTTCCCATCACAAGGGTTGAGCCTAAAAAATACAAGTACCCCTCACGTTATCAAGTTCGATAGCTCTGCCCCGATAAAAATCCCTGTCTCGCTTGCGGCAATGACTAATGGTCGCTATTACCTGAATATGCACATTAGCCTGAATAATATGGACTCAATTTCTGTTCGCAATCTTGCAGTGATAGTGCAAGTTGGGCCTTTGGCGGAACAGGCCGTTAAGCTTCAAAAAACAGTTGGTGAGAATATAATTGTGCTGCCCGCGCAAGAAACTATTTCCAGCCAGTAATTCATTTATGTCATTGGGCAAGGTCTTCGTTATAATCAGGTTTTTCAACTTGAGGCTGCTTCACAATGACTAATCAACGTCTCCCCGCCGAGTGGGAACCACAAGATGCCATTTTCTTAGCTTGGCCCCATAAAAATACACCGTGGGATTGGCAGTTGGAGGATATGATCCAGTTGTATGAGGCTTTAGTATCTGTTATCTGCGATTATGCCGATGTGGTTATTGCGCTTCCTGAAGCTGCCATATCTGAAGTTCGTGAGCGCTTAGCTGCAATGGAAATTCCTTTAGAGTATGTTTATTTTTATCCTGTAGATTCCAATGATACTTGGGTGCGTGATTTTGGCCCCATCACGGTTCAAACTGATGCGGGTATGAAGCTGCTAAGTTTTGAATTTAATGCTTGGGGCGGAAAATATGCGTTTGATTTAGATAATCAAGTGTCAACAAAAATGCAAGCGCTTGGAGCCTTTCCCTCGGCTGATTTTGAATCAATTGATTTCGTGTTGGAAGGCGGTTCAATAGAAACGGACGGGCAGGGCACCTTGCTGACTACCGCATCTTGCCTTTTAAATATAAATCGCAATCCACATTTATCAAAAGACCAAATAGAACAACAATTAAAAACATCTTTGGGCATACAAAAAATTAATTGGCTGCACTCAGGCTATTTAGCAGGTGATGACACCGATGGACATATTGATGTTCTCGCAAGAATTTGCCCGAATAACACCATTGTCTATACTGCCTGTGACGATGAAACTGACGAACACTACCAAGCATTAAAAAATATGGAACAAGAGTTGGCGGCTATGACAAATGCAGATGGTCAGGCCTATCGTTTGCTGCCACTCCCTTGGCCAGGCGCAAAATACAACGATACTGATCAACGTCTACCAGCAACCTATGCCAATTTTTTAATTGTTAATGAGGCAGTTTTAGTGCCCATTTATGACTCCCTTAGCGATGAAGATGCACTTGATGTTGTTTCACACGCTTTTCCAGGATATGAAATTTTCGGTATTCCCTGCTTAAGCTTGATAGAGCGCGGCGGCAGCCTTCATTGCATCACAATGCAATTACCAGAAGGTGTTCTCCTGCAGGCATAAATGGTTTTTGTCGCTATAATCAATGCTATTAATAATTTTTTTGGTTTTCAATTGACATGGAAACAGTAACTACCGGAAAAGATGTTCCAGAATTGAATTGTCCTCGCGGTGATGGCGCTTGCCATTTCTTGGGTGAAATCGTTGAGTTACGTAAGACGGTTGATGCTTTAACTGAGATGGTGCGAACTGACGCGCTTACCGGCTTATTTAATTTCCGTTTTTTTACTGAAACATTGGCACTTGAAATGGAGCGTACTCGGCGCGGTACTCAACCCTTGTCGATGATCGTGTTGGATATTGATCATTTTAAAAAATTTAATGATCAATGGGGGCATGAGTTAGGTAATCATGCCTTGGTACATATCGCAACTTTAATTAAAGTTACCGTGCGTAAGTTGGATTATCCTTGTCGCTTTGGCGGTGAAGAATTTGTGATTTTGCTACCCAATACGGATTTACGTCAGGCGGTAAATGTTGCGGATCGTTTGTGTGAAATGATCGCGACTACACCGCTTAAAATGGAAGGCCAGTACCCCATCACTATCACGGCAAGCTTGGGTGTTGATCAATTTGCATCATCTAATAGTGAAAGCAGCGAAGCATTTATTCATCGTGTGGACTCTTGGCTGTATAAGGCAAAGCATAATGGCCGTAATCAAGTGGCGCATCCAGAGTTAGTGACAGCGCAACTTAATGAGTCGGTCACAACCGAAGAAAAAGATGCGCTCTTCAGTTTTCTAAGTGATGACAATCAATTCGAGGGTTAACATTTAATGTCCTTTCCTAAGCTTGGAAATCTAGCGCCTAACTTTTCATTGCTCAATCAGCGTGGCGAACGTGTGGAGCTAAAGGCGTTTAAAGGAAAAAGTAAAGTTGTCGTTTATTTTTATCCCAAGGCGTCTACACCGGGGTGCACTGTTCAAGCCTGCGGTATTCGCGATTACACCTCCGAATTTAAAGCACTGAATACCGTTGTTTTAGGCCTAAGCCCTGATGCTCCTGTGAAGCTGAAAAAGTTTCATGATAAATATGATCTTTCATTTGATTTGTTGTCCGATGAGGATCACGCGGTAGCAGGTGCCTACGGTGTTTGGGGGCTCAAGAAGTTTATGGGGCGTGAATTTATGGGGATAATTCGCACCACTTTTATTATTGATGAGGCTGGTCATTTGGTTAAGGTGCTTGAAAAAGTGAACACTAAGACTCACAATGATGATCTGATTGCTTATATCAAAGGTATTAGTTAAATCATTATGATATATGAATCACAACTTTTGTGAGTGCTTGGGTGTTTTTCGTACTTATTTAATGGCGCATGAATTTTATTGACTATAATCACACCAAGAGCAAAGGTATGCCTTGATGCACAAGATTATCTATTTCATAGGTTTGCCCCGTTCGCAATTTTTTACCACCAATGCCTGATGGCGTAAGGAGAGGCCGAATGATTCAGCTACAGCGCAACTATAGAAACGAAACCACCTCGCTTGAAGGTGAATTCAGTCGGTCAGATGTTCGTTCATATGAAGAATATCTTTCCTTGGCTAGGATTCCTCATTGTGAGGGCGTCTCTGCGCGTGTTGTTAACGCGTTACATGCCAGAGTAGGCCATTCCGATTTATCGATTGATAGAATTGCAGGTGATATAGGTCTCTCAAAACGTACCTTGCAGCGTCGCCTTCAGCAGCAAGATGCCAACTTCGCGCAATTGCGTGATGATGTCCGCTTTCACTATGCAATTAAATATTTAATTGATGATCATATGAGTGTGGATTTGGTCTCAAAAGCGTTGGATTTTTCTGACCGAACTAGCTTCACTAATGCATTCAAACGCTGGACTGGCTTATCTCCTAGTGTGTTTCGGAAGCTGTTTAGAGACTACGCTTAACCCCTTCCGCGCTTTTCTCTTAACCTAAGCGCTAATTGCTTGCCCTTTGCAAAACGGGTAGAGTTAGCGCTTTTTAATTGTTAGGAGTTCTCAATGAGTTTTTTCGTTTCTTCTGCCGTAGCGCAAACCGCCGCCCCAACCCAACCTGCTGGTTTTGGTGATCCCGTTTTCTTAATAATGATGGTCGGCATGTTTGCCTTCATGTATTTCTTTATCATTCGCCCCCAGCGTAAACGTCAAAAAGAACATCAAAATTTAGTTAGCGCGCTAACTAAGGGGGATGAGATAGTATTAACCAGTGGTTTGCTAGGAAAGATTGTGAAGGTTGATGACAATTACGTAGTGGTTGAAACTGGCAATAACATTGAATTGAAGTTTCAAAAAGTAGCCGTACATGCTGTGCTGCCAAAAGGCACTATTAAATCGATTGATGCTGCTTAATTTAATTAAAGGCAATTAGCTGGTTTGGGTAGCCCTGCAATTTTACATGCGAATCTTGCGGGGCTGACTGGAAACAACTGCAATAAGTAAATGCTTCTACCTTTTTCTGCCCCCAAAACTTGTCCAGTCCGTTTTACTAGCGCGCGCATGGAGGGTGAAATTTGAAAAGTTTGATAAAATTCCCGCGCTAAGTTAATAATTTCCCAGTGCGCTTCCGTTAAGTGAATCTGATCGTTCAACGCAATCATATTTGCTGCATCTGCATCCCAGTCATCTAGGTTAACTAAAAACCCTTCTTTATCCAGTTCTATAGTTCGGCCATTTACTGTTAATTGCATCTTAGTACCAACTTTGAACGCACTTATGTTCAATGCTGAGCTGCACAAAACCGTTGTAATCCGTTAAAAGAATACCTGCTCGTATTTTTTCTTGAAGACCGCGTGCATTTACATCGCCTTTAAGTGCATAAACTCTTACGCCAGTCTCAATAATTGTTGCTAGCTCTTCAGCGCAAGGTGAGCTTGCCAGCGCGCCAAAAACACCGTCTTCTAATAAAAGTATACCATCCTGTTTTCCGCAAACTTGTAAACAAGACGCTAGGGTTGAATGTGAAAAAGGTGATTTGTTGATTGTGTGTAACGTGCTCATATTAAAAGCTCAGCAGTTGATCTTGCTGTGCCAGTAAACTGCAGATAGCGGAGCTATCTATAATCTGGACACTATCTAAAACAAGTTCATTTATTGTTATTTGTCGTTTCTTTAGTGATTCATAGTGTACATAAATTGAATTAATTTCATAGAGCGGTAATACAGGTAAAAGAGATGAAAAACTTTTATGTGCAATTTCACCTGAAGCTTGATTCTTTAGCAGCTGAAAGACCCCATCGTCCATAAAGAGTAGGCTCAGTTGTTGATCGTAAGCGGAGCTTGATAAAACAGCGTCTAGTGCGTCTTTAGCTAGCGATGTTCCATAAGGCGCATGGCGACTAATAAAAAGTATTTTTTTAGATGGGGTTTGATTCATCGCTATCCACCAAAAGTTATCAGTCTGTCGGATATAACGGCTGCGTCAACCAATTGTCCAAGGCCACTAATTTCAAATCCCTCAGCAAGATTAAAGGCTGGCTTATCATAGCGAGAGGCTTCTTGCTTGTTGAGCAGGCCGCGTTTTAAGGCGGCTGCAATGCACACAATTAGATCTATATTGTGTTGTTGTGCAAGCGCTTGCCAGTTATGTGTGAAATGGATTTCGTCTTGCGGTGGTGTGTTAAGTGATGAGGCGGTATGCACTCCATCTTGATAAAAAAACACGCGGTAGAGTGTGTGGCCATTTTCGAGCAGCGCGAGCGCAAACCTATAAGCGCTATCGCTTGCTTGAGATGTGTAAGGCGCTGCGTATATGGCGAGTGAAAAAATCATCGTAACTCATGCTCGTAGCAGTGGATGATTAGCAATATAAAGAATGCTGGTGGCGGCAGTGTAATCTGCGCGGTACAAATAAAAAAGGCACCATTTTCATGGTGCCTTTTTTATTTCTGAATATGGCGGAAGGGCAGGGATTTGAACCCTGGGTAGGCTATAAACCTACGCCGGTTTTCAAGACCTGTGCATTAAACCACTCTGCCA
>SXGR01206253.1_pt1 | contig 15509 bp, 13 predicted proteins | sample 3174711 | NCBI WGS metagenome assembly SXGR01 (sample SAMN11356860, study PRJNA531348) | freshwater metagenome | isolation source: freshwater sample F1-60 | place: China: Fuxian Lake, Yuxi | collected 2017-12-25
AAAATCACCGAGCCGAACCATTTCTAGCGCTTCGGTAACGCGCGGGGCGATTTCGTCTTTGGCAACACCGCTCATCTTTAAGCCAAAGGCGACGTTGTCAAAGACCGACATATGCGGGAAGAGCGCATAACTTTGAAATACGGTATTTACGGGGCGCTTTTCGGCAGGCATTTGACTAATTTCTTCGCCCGCCAAATGGATTTCACCTACATCGGCTGATTCTAAACCAGCAATCATGCGCAACACGGTTGTTTTACCACAACCAGAAGGCCCCAATAGCGTAAAGAACTCACCATCGTAAATGGTGATATCAAACTTATTCAAAACGACATTATTGCCATAGGTTTTGGATAAGCCGGTCAGAATTAATAAGGGGCGCGCGTCAGTCACCTCGTCAGTGCTCCTTTGATAATTAAGCGGAAATTAATATGGGTCACACGGTCAGAAAGAGAAACTTGGGTAGCACTGAGCCTCAAGTCTTTACTGTATTTAAGGTGTAACCATAATCAAAAAGAGGCTGCATTTTACTCACACAGGGTGGCAAAAATCCAGCAATAGACGACGCAAAACACGCGCCAAGTTTGATTATGCACGGCTTGTGCAGCTAGAAGGAGTAAATTCTAAATATTAGCCTCAAAAACAACTTAGCCCTGCATTGCAGGGCTAAGAGAAGGCATAAGGCGATTAAGCCACAAGCGCCAGATTAGATGGGGCGACCGCCATAATCAGGGCTGGGTTTTTTTGGCGGATCTGCGGTTACATTGGCCGGCACTTCGCTAATTTTGCCGCCGCGAGCTAAGAATGCAGCCACTTGGTCTTCTAGCTCATCGCGAATTTTTTGACGTGAAGCAATACTGAAATCTTCCAGCGCTTCAACCACTGCCGCGGCTTTGCTGGGCGCGGTGTAACCTACTTCATCGCTATCCAAGGGCTCGTCGTCGGCATCTTCTACGTCGCCATCTTCAATAGGTTCTTCGATTTCATCTTCTTCGTTAATGAGATCATCACTCATACTTTCACCTGCATTTCATTTAACTATTTACATCGGACACTATCGCATTAAATAAAGCGTATCAGACAACCATTGCAGACGTACCACCAAAAGCGTATTTCTTTCGACTTACAGCTTCGACTTACTATATAGCTCAGACTTGTGGCTTCGTCATGGATACTGCAATAAATTTTTAGTCTTTTTTTCTATTAAGGTCAACCAGCACAGGGATTAACGTTATTACTGTCCAGTGAGCCTGGAGCGCATTTTACTGTTACAAATGCCAAGCGCAATAATGGATCAATATAACTTATCAATAAACATCAAATTAAATTCAAATGCGCTTCTTACCATCAGCTTACGGTCACTTTTTAAACAAAAGCGCGACTAACACACACGCTCATTTACCATAACCAGATTTTATGGATAAAAAAAAGCGCACCCAAAGTGCGCGCTTTTATTACTAACAATTTTTAGATGGCCTCTGGGCCCGTTTCGCCGGTGCGAATACGGATAATTTCTTCCAAAGGAGCAATAAAAATTTTGCCATCGCCAATCTTGCCAGTATGTGCCGCTTTACTAATTGCTTCTACCGCTTGCTCAACCATTGAATCATCAACTGCCAATTCAAGTTTCACTTTAGGTAGAAAATCAACTACATATTCAGCACCACGATATAACTCGGTGTGGCCTTTTTGGCGACCGAAGCCTTTCACTTCAGTAACTGTCATACCCGTTACACCCACTTCTGAAAGCGCAGTGCGAACATCGTCTAATTTGAAGGGCTTAACAACAGCAGTAATCAATTTCATTGTGTGTTCCTTTATTTATGGTCTCATGCAGGTAGCGTTTCAATAAAAACGCCCAGATAGTCTTTTCAACGGAATCAAAAAACCTAAGATACACCTTAGCTATGCGAAAAGCACCTATCCACTGAGTACAATTTTCTGACAAAACTCTTTGCCGGTTAACTCATAAAGTGGCTACTGCCAAGGTATCATCTTCGAGGGCCAAAAAAAGCCCCTTGTACAACAAGGAGCTTTTCCAATCACATTACAGCTCAGCTATTACGAGTGATATGCACGCTCGCCATGTTCAGCTGTATCCAAACCTTCAGTCTCAACTTCTTCAGTCACACGCAGACCAATCACAATGTCGATCAGTTTGAAGGCAATAAGCGAAACAATACCAGACCAGAGAAGAGTGATGCCTACAGCCTTAGCTTGAATCCACACTTGCGCAGCTATGCCAGGAGATGCGTTCCATGTACCTGTAACATAGTTATACACATCAGTACCACCTAATTCTGGGCTGTTGAAAACACCAGTCAAAAGCGCACCGAGTATGCCGCCAACACAGTGAACACCGAATACATCCAAGCTATCGTCGTAACCTAAGGCAGCTTTCAGCTTCAACACTGCAAACATACAGACAAGGCCACCGATAACGCCGATTGCAATACTACCCATTGGGCCTACCCAACCACAGGCCGGAGTAATGGCAACCAAACCAGCAACCGCACCTGAGGCAGCGCCCAGCATGGTTGGCTTGCCGCGAACAACCCACTCACCGAATGTCCAAGCCAATACAGCAGCAGCAGTTGCAAGGAAGGTGTTGATGAATACTTGTGCCGCAAAGGCGTTAGCTTCAAGGTTAGAGCCTACGTTGAAACCGAACCAGCCCACCCACAGTAAGGCTGCGCCGATCATGGTGAAAGGAACATTGTGTGGAGCTAAAGATTGAGTACCGAAACCTTTACGCTTACCAATCAACAAACAGCCAACCAAGCCAGCAATACCCGCATTGATATGTACAACAGTACCGCCTGCAAAGTCTAAGGCACCCATTGCGAACAAGTAACCTGCACCTGCTGTGGCCGCATCAGCAGCTTCTTGCGTAGTGTATGCATCGGGACCCGCCCAGAACCACACCATGTGTGCAATTGGCAGATAAGAGAAAGTGAACCACACAACGCAGAACAAAATAACGGCAGTGAACTTCATACGCTCAGCAAAAGCACCTACGATCAAGCAAGGTGTTAAAGCCGCGAACGTCATTTGGAATGCAGCGTAAAGGTATTCAGGAATGTACACACCTTTGCTGAAGGTTGCCGCTGCCGTTAAGTTACCTGCCGCGTCCAACATATCTTTGAGGAACAAACGATCCAACCCACCGATAAATGCGCTACCACTGGTGAATGCCAATGAATAGCCGTAAACCGCCCACAAAATGCTAATTAAGCAGAAGGTTACGAAAATTTGCATGGACAAAGACAGCACGTTTTTAGCGCGTACCATGCCGCCGTAAAACAGTGCCAAGCCTGGCAACACCATGAACAATACCAAGAGCGTACTGGTCAGCATCCAAGCGATATCGCCCTTGTTAAACTCTGGCGCAGCAGGTGCCGCAGCAGCTTCGGCAGCCGGAGCTGCTGCTTCTGGTGCAGGTGCCGCTACTTCGGCTGCCACTGAACTGGCGTCTGCAGCTGCAGGCACCGCATCTTGAGCAAATACACTAGCGGCACCCAGCATTAACGCTGCCATGCCTGCTATCAACACGAGCTTACGGCTCATTTCGACAAATTTCTTCACGGGAAATACTCCTAAGTGATTGATCTAACGCACAAAACGATCTGGCTCAATTTTGTGCTTGTTATTGGTTTACAGTGCTTCGTCGCCGGTTTCACCCGTGCGAATACGCACGACTTGTTCCAGGCTCGACACAAAGATTTTCCCATCGCCAATCTTGCTGCTATTGGCCGCCTTGGTAATGGCCTCCACAACACGATCAACCTCTGACCCAGCCACAGCGATTTCCACTTTGGTCTTAGGCAGAAAATCCACCACGTATTCGGCACCGCGATAAAGCTCTGAATGTCCCTTTTGACGACCAAAACCTTTAACTTCGGTTACGGTCATTCCATGCACACCAATTTCAGACAATGCTTCACGCACCGCATCGAGCTTGAATGGCTTAATGACTGCTGTTACTAACTTCATGCTTGTACTCCTCTAAAAATCCTGCACGCTTTGGTGCAGAAAGCACCGGAAATACCACTTTATTCAAGATGGAAACCACAAAAGCTGCCTCCAGAAGCATCGCTGATGCTCGATTGGAATAGGCCTTTATATTCACAAGTGATTTAGCATTTTGCAGGCCAAGTAAAATTTATTCTTAAAATTCAAAGCGATATAGAATTTTCTATGCGTATGACATAAGCGATTACCAAACACATAAAGCTAATACGCACCATAATAACGCACACCGCCGTGCGGATAGCACCAATATGGGATTAGCGCCCCACAAAAGAACACCACAAACACCTGCATTCTTTAAAAAGGCACCTAAATCAGCAGAAAAAGTCTATGCATACAAGCCGCTCATTATTTAGCCTCCAAAGAAGCGGCTTACACCTAACCGCTACACGCGCTAAACTGCACCAAAGCACACCGAGGAATCACTATGATTAGCCAATTAGCTCAGCGTTTGAGCCAAGAACTACAAAATACGTTGCCTATTATCAGCAGCCTTTTACCCAAACGCGAATTACAAATTGCCTTGCAATCCGCGCTTAGCAAACTGAACCTCGTCACCCGAGAAGAATTTGATGCGCAAACCGCAGTACTGCAGCGAACTCGCGCCAAGTTGGAAGCGCTTGAAGTGCGCTGCACTGAGATAGAGCAAACACTAGCGGCAGAAAAACCATCATCACTTTGATTTCCCAGCGCAAGTTGGTTATATTTCGTCAACCGACTTATTTAACATCGGATTAAGTCGGCAAGGAGCCACACTTCAGAGCTATCAATCGAGCGTCTGAATTAACAAGGAAGGAATACTTATGTCACTCGCCATTGTTTATACCCGCGCAAAATTAGGGGTTAACGCCCCACTCGTTACCGTTGAAGTTCATCTTTCTGCAGGCTTACCTAGCCTTTCTATCGTTGGCCTCCCCGAAGCCGCCGTGAAAGAAAGTAAAGATCGCGTGCGCAGCGCCATTCTGAATAGCCATCTTGAGTTCCCCGCGCGGCGAATCACCGTAAACCTAGCTCCGGCCGATTTGCCCAAAGAGGGCGGCAGATTTGATCTTGCGATTGCTTTGGGAATTCTGGCGGCATCCGGCCAAATTCCGCTACCTGTACTCAGCCAATATGAATTTTTAGGCGAACTCGCACTCTCTGGCGAACTTCGCTCGGTAAACGGTGCATTACCTGCTGCACTCGCTTGCGCAGAGAGCCAACGGGAATTGATTATTTGCGATTACAGCGCAAGCGAAGCGGCGCTCAGCAACGGCTCGCGGGTCTTCGGCGCAAAAAGCTTGCTGCAGGTATGCGCGCACCTCCACGACCGCGAGCATCTGTTTCAAGCCCGCGCGCCCGAAGCGCTCAATATTGATTATTTAATGGAGATGCGTGATGTAAAAGGCCAAGCACAAGCCAAACGCGCGTTGGAGATTGCGGCCAGTGGCGGGCACAATCTTTTATTCTTTGGCCCACCGGGCACCGGTAAAACCATGCTCGCCAGCCGATTACCGGCCATTTTGCCAAGCTTAAATGAACGCGAAATGCTAGAAGTGGCCGCAGTCTATTCAGTGGCAGCACAAACTCACCATCAGTCGTGGCGCACTAGACCTTTTCGTGCACCACACCACACAGCATCGGCGATTGCGTTGGTTGGAGGCGGAAGCAATCCCAAGCCCGGAGAAATTTCACTCGCACATTGTGGCGTGCTATTTTTGGATGAACTTCCCGAATTTTCTCGTCAAGTGTTAGAAGTTTTACGCGAACCTCTAGAGAGTGGTGAAGTGCGAATTTCACGCGCAAAAACCCAAGCAACCTTTCCTGCACGCTTTCAGCTGATTGCCGCCATGAACCCTTGCCCCTGTGGATATTTTGGTAATAACGATGATCGCTGCCGCTGCACCATCGATCAAGTGCGCCGCTATCGCGACCGTATTTCTGGCCCTATGCTCGACCGAATCGATATGCATGTACCCGTGCGTGCGTTAAAACAAGGCGAGCTGCACAGCAAAAGTGATGGTGAGACTAGTGCGCTTATTCGCGCGCGCGTAGAGCAAACCCGCGCACGACAAATTGCACGACAAGGTAAAGCAAATAATTTATTAAGCGCACCAGAATTAGAAAAATATTGCGAATTAAAAGATGCAGACAAAGCCTTGCTCGAACACGCAATTACTAAAATGGGATTATCAACACGCGCTTATCACCGTGTATTAAAAGTGGCGCGCACGCTCGCAGACATGCAAGATAAAACACATCCCGATACCGAAAATATTAGCGAAGCGCTGAGCTATCGCACGCTTGATCGTCAATAATAGAGGCATCACTACCGGAATCAGCAGCGCCCGATTGATATTGCTCCAGCGTGCCGCAAACATCTTCCAATGATTGCGGCGGTGCGAAGAAATAACCTTGCATTTGGGTGCAACCCAATTCGTGCAACCAACGTTTTTGCTCGAGCGTTTCCACGCCATCCGCAACAACAACTTTGCCAAGGTTATGCGCAAGGTTAATCATGGCTGCCACCAAGCGGCGGTCACTGGCATTGCGCTGTAACTCCGCCAATAGCCGCGACGCCAATTTTACCGAGCTAATTGGCAAGCGCTGCAAGTGTAAAAACGATGAACTGCCTGTGCCAAAATTATCTAAGGCAAAATTGATCCCAAAAAACGCCAAGGGGCGCATGCATAAACTCACCAAATCAATATTTTCCATAAAAGATGATTCAGTCAACTCAAATTCTATATCGCCTGCTTGAACATCGTAATCTTCAAAAATACTCGCAATTTCATGCACTAATCGTTCATCTTTAAATTGCCGCATAGACAAGTTAATCGCCATGGTTATGTTGTTGCCAAAGCGGGCATGTATCATTTTTAAATCGCTGCAGGCTTGGCGAATCGCCCAATAACCAATTGCAGTAATAAGCCCTGTATCCTCAGCGGCGACAATAAATTCACTTGCACTTAATACTCCCATTTCAGGATTATCCCAACGCAGGAGTGATTCCACCGCAACAATTTTTTGTGTGCTGACATCGACGCGAGGTTGATACTGCAAGAAAAATTGATTTTTTTTCAGCGCTTTGCGCAAGTTGGCTTCCATGCGTAACTGACGGCGCACATTTTTATTCATCGCATCCGTAAAGAAACAAAAGCTACTGCCTTCGTCTTGCTTCGCTTTGTACATCGCCATATCGGCATTCTTTAACAGGCTTTCTGCATCGCGCCCCGCTTGCGGATAAATCGCAACACCAATACTGCAACCCACTACTACTTCATAGCCATTAATGTCTGCAGGCTCGGAAAGCAATGCAATTATTTTTTCAGCGATATGCGCAACATCGGTGTGATTATCGATATGTGAAAGCAAGAGCGTAAATTCATCGCCTCCCATACGTGCTACCGAATCGCTACGACGCATACACGCACTCAAACGCTCAGCACAGATGCGAATAATCGCATCGCCTGCATCGTGACCAAAATTATCATTGACTTGTTTGAAGCCATTCAAATCGATGAACAGTAATGCAAAAGACGTTTTATCGCGATTCGCCAAATGAATCACATGCTCTAAACGGTCACGGAATAAAATGCGATTGGGGATATCGGTGAGTTGATCGTAATGCGCTAGGCGCGCGAGATATATTTCAGTTTGTTTACGCTCTATGGCGTAGCGCAAGGTGCGCTCTAGTAGTTGATGGTCAATTTGACCTTTGATGAGATAATCTGATGCACCTGTACGAATTACATCGCGATCAACCTCAATTTCCATTTCATCGGTCATTATGACAATAGGGGTTTTATTGGCCTGCACTTTTACTGCATTGAGCAAATCGCGAGCACTTAAATCGCCCCAAAAAAAATCTAGCAGAACCACATCGAATTCATTGGATAAAATTTGAGGCGCAGCTGTCTCCAACTGATCACACCAGACCAGTTCAAAACTGACATTGCGCACGTGTGACAATATGTCGGCAATTAACAAATATTCGCCGTGCTCTCGGTCAATAAATAAAATTCTTATCGTTCTTTCCATAGCCCCAGATACCCAACTCTCAGGCTTAGCCTAGTCGAGAAAATCTAAATTGCATTACTACAGCACCCACCCCGCGAGAGACTCTACACCCTGCTCCCACGAGAATAAATAAGATTTGATCACATATAACAAACAAAGACGCTTAAATTATTCTTAAAAGAAAAGGTTATAAAAAACGATCAATTGCATCGCCAGTAGCGATTGTTACAATAGGCACCCATTACTGATTAGACACCCAAACACCGTGACCCAGTTAAACGCTCGCCAACAAGAAGCCGTTCTTTACATTGATGGCCCATGCCTAGTGCTGGCAGGGGCGGGCAGCGGCAAGACCAGTGTAATTACCCGCAAAATTGCTTACCTTATCCAACAATGTGAAATCTCGGCTCGCCATATAGCTGCGTTGACATTCACCAACAAGGCCGCGCGCGAAATGAAGGAGCGCGTTAGCCATCTCATGCGCGGCAGCGCGGCAAAAGGCTTAACGGTCTCAACCTTTCACAATCTCGGCTTAAATATTATTCGCCGCGAATACAAAAGCCTGGGTTTTAAACCCGGCTTTTCGATTTTTGATGCCGAAGATGCCCGCTCACTGCTAAAAGAATTAATGCTCAAAGATGGCGATCTCGATAGCGACCACTTAAATCTAGTTCAAAATCAAATCTCCAACTGGAAAAATGATTTAATCACTCCCAAACGCGCATTAGAGCTAGCACAAAGCCCCGGCGAACAAACCATCGCCTTGGTGTATCAGCAATACAACCAAGCCTTGCGCGCTTACAACGCTGTTGACTTTGATGATTTGATTTTGATTCCGGTGGATTTATTTCGCCAACACAGCGAAATTTTATCGCGCTGGCAGAAAAAAATTCGCTATTTACTCGTCGATGAATATCAAGACACCAACTCTAGCCAGTATTTATTAGTGCAACTCTTGGTCGGCAATCGCGGCGCTCTCACCGTAGTGGGCGATGACGATCAATCGATTTACGCGTGGCGCGGTGCTCGCCCTGAAAACATGGCGCAACTGAAAGTAGATTACCCGCAATTGCGCGTGATTAAACTTGAGCAAAATTATCGTTCAACGAGTCGCATCTTGCGCGTCGCCAACCACCTGATCGCCAACAACCCGCACGAGTTTGATAAAGCGCTCTGGAGTGAAATGGGCTTAGGCGATCACATTCGCGTGGTGCGCTGTGCCAATGAAGATGCAGAAGCTGAACGCGTAGCCACCGAAATTCTCACACAACGTTTGCGCAAGCAAAATAAATTTCGTGATTACGCCGTACTCTACCGTGGCAACCATCAATCGCGCTTGCTGGAGATGAAATTACAGCATCATCAAATCCCCTATAAAATCAGTGGTGGCTCATCGTTTTTCGCCAAAACTGAAATTAAAGATGTGATGGCTTATTTGCGGTTATTGGTGAACCCCGATGACGACAATGCTTTCTTACGTATCATCAATACACCGCGCCGCCACATTGGCACCAGTACCTTAGAAGCGCTCGGCGGCTACGCCAGCCAGCGTCAAATCAGTTTATTTTCCGCGCTCGATGAAATAGGTTTACAGAGTCACATCCCCGAAAAAAATCTAGAACGCTTAGTGCGCTTTTCGCATTGGCTGAAACAAGTGGCCATCAATTGCACCACCAATGATCCTATCGCCGGCGTGCGCGAAATGATTGACGATATAGATTATGTCGGCTGGATGCATCAAAACTCACCAAGCACTAAAGCCGCTGAAAAGCGAATCGAAAATGTGTTTTATTTGGTGGAGTCGTTACAAAAAAGTTTAGACAAAACTGCAGATGACGACGAAGACGATGAAAAACGTATTCAGGATGCCATCGCAAAATTAGTACTGCGCGATTTACTGGAGCGCCAAGAAGAAGAGGATGAAAGTGATCAAGTGCAACTCATGACACTGCATGCATCCAAGGGCTTGGAATTCCCTCATGTCTTTATGGTGGGCATGGAAGAAGATTTGTTGCCACATCGCAATAGTATTGACGACAACAACATTGAAGAAGAGCGCAGGCTCACCTACGTAGGCATTACCCGCGCGCAAAAAACACTAACAATGACATTGGCGGGAAAACGCAAACAATTTGGCGAGCACAGCGAAACAACACCAAGCCGATTTTTAGAAGAACTCCCTAAAGATGATGTAGAACGCGAAGGTTTTGGTGAGCGCAGCGCTGAAAAAAATACCGCGCAAGGCGCAGAAACCTTATCTAGCTTATTAAATTTATTTGATTAATCTCAGCTTTAAATCGGCACATTCAAACCATAAAAAAACCAGCGACATTGCGCTGGTTTTTTATCGTCAGCAGATCAAGAATTTATTTGCTGCCATCTACCATGTGCTTCACCGCACCTTTGATTTCATCGTCGCTACAGGCGGCGCAAGTGCCCTTAGCCGGCATACTGTTAAAACCATTTATAGCGTGGGTATAAAGTGTATCCATACCCTTAGCAACACGTGGAGCCCAGTCTGCAGCATTACCAAACTTGGGCGCATTTAATACGCCCGTGCCGTGACAGGTAGCACACACACTGGCATACAAATCCTTACCGGATTTGGGGCCTGCTGATGCTGGCGCAGCCGGAGCAGCGGCACAAGCCTCACCTGACATACACACTTTACCTACCGGCGCGATACGCTCTTTAACAGTATCCACCGCCTTTGTTTCACTGTAAGCGACACCAGAAACAGCAACCAAACTGGCAACCATCAACATTCCTAACAACTTTTTCATTGAACTCACGGGTTTTTCCTCATCTAAATTCTTTGCGCATGGGGAGCACAGTTTGGAGAACCGCCGATACTTTCTCAGCCGGTTTCAGGGGTTCGTAGTCATTATAGCCAAAACTACTCGTTAATGCTTACCTTCATAAATCCAAAGCCTAGGCCTCATATAGATTAGATGCATAGCTTTTGATCTAGATCGCCTCAATGTTATGCTTGCCGAATCATTTGATCGGGAATAAGCCTTAGATATGGAATATACAGAAGTTACCTTTACCGCCTTTTTGAGCGCGGCCATCGTATCGACCTTACTTACGGTTACATACCTTTATCAGTTTTGGCACCAACAGCGCGGGTTTGCCTTTGCGGTTGCGGCAGGCATTAACACCTTACATCTCGCGGTTATCGCTCTATCTTTTTCCAGCAACCAATTAAGCACTCATTGGCTGCTATTTTTAGAGTGCCTACATTACAACACCTGGGTGTTGGCAATAGCCTTGAGTCTGCGCAAGCATAGCAAACAGCAGCAATTCCCCCGCAGCCTGCAAATACTCTTTGGCATAGGCTGGCCGCTAACAGGTTTAATTCTGCTATTTGCACTGCTAGACATTAAAGTTATCTTAGTCTTAACACCTTGGTTCGCCTTGGGCCTTGCCGTTATTAGCTTGGTGAGCGTTGAGCAACTCTACCGCTATGCCGCTAGCAATGATCGTCAAATCAAATTACTTTGCATGAATTTAGGTGCCATTTTTCTCTATGACATCTACCTATACACTCATGGACTGATTTTTCAGGGAATTGACCCTCTACTCTGGCAATCGCGCGCAGCAGTTTCTATTGCAACCTGTCTGTTCATGTCACTGGGCGCGCTGGTGCCATTGCAGCAATCCCAACGCACCGCTAATTTCAATATTTCCCGACCCATCGCGTTTTACACCACATCGTTAATAGGTGTCGGACTTCTTATCACCTCGCTTTCGCTTGGCGGCTATTACGTTCGCCTTTATGGCGGCAACTGGGGTACGGTGATTTACAGCTTTGTTCTAGTGGCAGCGGTAATGATTATAGCGATGGTGTTTGTATCCAACAGCCTACGCTCCCGACTGTCCGTGTTGATCAATAAACACCTATTTCGCCACAAGTACGATTACCGCAGCGAATGGCTGCGCATCATTAATTACCTTGCTCAGCCAGCGGAGGCGAGTGAAGTGAATCAGCGCGCCTTCTTCGCTGTAGCCTCTACAACAAAGGCTCCGGGTGGCGCCATTTGGCTACTCAAACAAGGGTTTTACGAGCCTGTTTATCAAGTAAACCTGCCAAGAATTGTCGATTTACAGGAAGAACCCGCGGACAGCCTTTTTTGCCAAGCCTTCTTAGACTTGGAGTGGGTTTACTTCCCCGATAGCGGTGACAATGAAGCGCTCAGCCAAAACAATCACTTGTTACCTTATTGGGCGCGCAACTTTCCCCACCTCTGGCTGATTTTTCCATTGATTGTGGGCGAAGAGCTGGTTGGGTTTATGGCACTTACCAAACCGGTCGATGACACCGCACTCACCTGGGAGGATTTAGACCTACTCAAAACGATTGGCCGCCAAATTGCGAGCTACTTAAAACGCCATCATCAAGCCGATCAATTAGCGGAAGGCAAACAGTTCGACACCTATAACAAGCTGGTCGCCTTTATTATTCACGATCTCAATAATTTGATCGCCCAACAAGCACTTATGGTGAAAAACGCTGAAAAACACAAAGATAACCCCGCCTTTGTGGAAGATGCGATTAAAACCATCAGCAACTCTGTTGATCGCATGAATAACCTGCTCAAAAAGCTCCGCCGCGATGAATCGGATCTCGTTAAATGCCTGAATCTGACCGACATAGTTGAACAGGCTGTCGCCGAATGCCGCCGTAATAATTCGCAACTGACCAGCAGTGTCGAAAAATCAAAATACACACTCAATGCCGACCAAGTTCGTTTGGTGATGACCATCACGAATTTCATTAAAAACGCGCTCGAGGCCACGCCTTCTGGCGGCAGAGTTCATGTTACACTCGCCTACATCAATAACAGGGCGGTGATTACCATTGAGGATAGCGGTTCAGGTATGGACTGGGACTTTATTCACAACCGCCTGTTTAAACCTTTTGAAACGACAAAATCCGGTAAAGGAATGGGCATCGGTGTTTACCTATCGCGCGAGTACATCAGTGAATTGGGCGGCACGCTCAACGTTATGAGTACCGTTGGCGAGGGCACAACCATCACCATATCCCTACCCCTGAATAAAATGGATGCATAATCCCGCATGACTAAGCCTCTGAATCAAAAACCTATTCTGCTGATCGTTGAAGATGACCTAGGGCTGCAAAGCCAATTGCGCTGGCACTTTGATCAATACGAAACCATCTTTGCGGAAAATCGCGCGGATGCTGTTGCTGCCGTGCGCCTGCATGAAGCGGCAGTGATTATTCAGGACTTGGGGCTACCGCCCGATGAAGACGGCGTGGATGAAGGCTTCCACTGCATTCAAGATATTTTACGTATAGCACCCTCTAGCAAAATCATCGTTATGACCGGCAAAACCGATCACGAGAATGCGATTCGCGCTGTAGGTATGGGCGCTTACGATTTTTATCACAAGCCCGTGGATGCCAATACGCTCGATCTGATCGTTCAACGCGCCTTCCATATTTTCGATTTAGAGTCTGACAATCGCCGCCTAACCCTCACCAATCAAGCTCCGCTTGAAGGCCTAATCACCAATGACCCACAGATGCTAAAAATCTGCCGTCAATTGGAGAAAATCTCCCCTACAACCGTTACCTGCACCCTGTTGGGCGAAAGCGGTACTGGTAAAGAGGTAATGGCGCGCGCAATTCACCAGCTGAGCCCACGTAAAAACAATCGATTCGTCGCCATCAACTGCGCATCAATCCCCGAAAACCTGATTGAAAGCGAACTCTTTGGCTATGAAAAAGGCGCGTTTACAGGTGCAAATAAGCAAACTCTAGGGAAAGTTGAAACCGCCAATGAAGGCACCTTGTTTCTCGATGAAATTGGCGATATGCCACTTAACTTGCAAGCCAAACTGCTGCGATTTTTACAAGAGCGCGTTATTGAGCGAGTCGGCGGACGCAACGAGATTCCGGTAGATGTGCGTGTTGTCTGTGCAACTAACAAAGACCTGCAAAAAATGGTCAATGAAGGCAGCTTCCGTGAAGACTTGTTCTATCGCATATGTGAAATGACCGTTGACATCCCACCTTTACGTGCGCGCCAAGGCGACAAAGCACTGCTTGCGCGCCACTTCCAACTTAAATTTACCAAAGAACATGGCCAAAGCGTTGCAGGCCTAACACCCGATGCAATCGCTGCAGTTGAAGGCTACAACTGGCCCGGCAACATTCGTGAAATGGAAAATAAGGTAAAGCGCGCCGTTATTATGGCTGAAGGAAAATATCTTACCCGCGAAGATCTTGGCCTTGCAGAAGCCGGCGAGCTATCGCTCAACCTGCGCCATGTGCGCCAAGAAGCAGAAAAAAATGCGATCTTGCGCGCACTCAGCATGACCGACAACAACGTTTCCGCCGCCGCAAAACTACTGGGCATAACACGCCCAACTTTTTATGACCTCATCAAAAAATACGACATGCCCCTGAATCAAACCAACTCTGCAGATGAGGACTAATTAACAGTTTTTGAATAAAATCTCGGCGCGTAAATTAACTTATAACAAAATATGCTATAACCTGCCCAACTTGGCAGAACTAGACATCACAGTTTTCGAGCAATGCATCGATAAATAAGAAATCTGCCCTAACAACTTCAGCAAAATAGACGCGTTAGTGCTACAAATAGAGTAATCAAGGGTCAAGTTGTCTCAGACCCATTTCATCTATAGCGTAGCATGTGACAGGTAGTACCCGATGAGCAGTTTCAACTTACCCAAGATTACCACCCTCGTTGCAGCGACAATAATTTCGCTTTTGAGCGCATGTGGTGGCGGCGGCAGTGCAGGTGGTAGTGGCAGCGGTTTTACTGCGAGCAACAACACCAATACCAAACCACAAACCTCCTCATCAGACAATATAGTGACCAGCAGTGAGGCAAGCAGCTCAAGCCCGGCCTTAAGCTCAACAGCACCCCTAAGCTCTTCTAGCTCTAGCCAAGCGTCAGTAACGTCGTCAAACAGCTCATCGCTCACATCAAAATCAAGCACAAACTCAAGCGCCGCCTCCAGCTCCAGCGTGCCAAAAGTGATTATTGATATTGCCGCCCCCTCTATAGTCCCTGAAGTTACACTAAGCTTTACTTCGTACGATATAGTTGTATTCTCTTGGGCTGCCGCAACGGATAACGTTGGGGTTACCGCCTATAAAATTTACCGCAACCAAATCCAAATCGATCAAATTGATGCCGTTGATCTTGTCTATGCTGATTTCAGCGTAGCCCCTAACAGCACCTATACCTACGGGGTTAGCGCGGGTGACGCAGTTGGAAACTGGTCCGCCGTTAAAACCATTATTGCCAAAACACAGCCGCTCCCAACGCCACCAAGCTCAGTAAGCAGCTCTAGCCAAAGCTCTCTGTCTAGCGCAAGCTCCATTAGCAGCAGCTCCTTTTCTAGCTCGAGCCTCAACTCACCATCCAGCGCAAGCTCCATTAGCAGTAGTTCCTTTTCTAGCTCAAGCCTCAACTCACCATCCA
>SXGR01453847.1_pt1 | contig 15506 bp, 9 predicted proteins | sample 3174711 | NCBI WGS metagenome assembly SXGR01 (sample SAMN11356860, study PRJNA531348) | freshwater metagenome | isolation source: freshwater sample F1-60 | place: China: Fuxian Lake, Yuxi | collected 2017-12-25
CGTTGGCTGTCTGGCAGTGGAGGGCGTCGGCGGTAATGAGTTTGCCGTCGAGGGCCGGGAGTTTTTCCAGGAGCGCGGTTGCGACGACTTGTTCGCAGCGCGCGGTATCTTCCTTTTGATCGTAAACGGCGACGGCCTGCGCTACGAAGCCCACCGACTATCCCTTCCGCGATCTCATCGAGCACGTCGTCCTCAGCCCCGCCTTCCGCTCAAAATAATTTTCGTCTGGGTCGCCTCGTCTCCCGGTCTCGCCTGCTCGCTCTCGCGGTTTTTTCTCTGCTCGCTCCTCGCCGGCGTTAACAACGGCATCCCCCGCGACGTCGCCGCCCCCCACACCGAGATCGTCTGGGTCAACCCTCCGAAACCCGGCCACCTCCCCACCGGCGTCACTGATCCTACCAATGTCCGTTCATTTCTGGACTTTTACGGAACGCATCACGAGGGTCTCTGCCCGTTGGTAGAGTCTGGTTATCGTGGACGTCCCTCTCTCCATCGCTTGGTCCACGGGCTAATTGCCTCAAAGCTTCCATCTTTTCATCCCGGAGAATTTCCCGTAAAAACACTGCGGGATTTGACGATTCAGGGTATGCCTACCAAGTTCAGACTCTCGCTTATTGCACACCGCACGCGATGTCACTCTCTTGGTTGATTCTCATCGGCTCCGCGCTCGCACTCCTCGTGCCGCTGCCCGCTTTTTATAGCCGGAAGCATAGCTACCGCGATCTTCACCAACTCGAGATCGAGCGTCGTAACGGTAGCCGCTGGGGAATGGTCAAGCAAGGGCTCCGTTTCTCCGGGCATTGGATCGACCTCGCCCGCGGACTGCTCGGTTCCATCGGCGTAGTGATGACTATTGACCAACTCGCCGCCGTTTCGCCGCTCTACGCGACGCACGCCGCTTGGGCCCGCGTTGTTGTCCCGCTAACGCTCGCCACCCTTTGCGTCGTTATGATCGCCTTCTTTTTCCAGTACCCCGGCAAGAGCGTCGCCCCGATTCCTTTCGTGGCCGGGACACTGCTGGTGCTCGTATCCCCGAGCGTGGCGATTCTGGCCCTGCTCCTCGGCTCCTTCTGTGCCGCCAAGCTGCGCGCCCTCTCGCTGTTCTTCGTTTTGGTTGCGCCCACCCTCGCCCTGCTCGGATATTTTCTCGACCGACTTCTCTGGCCGTCGATCGCCGGTGCCGTGCTCGCGGCCACGCCCATCGTCCTCGCCTTCTTTCGCCATCGCGAACTCGTCATCCCTGTCCGCCGCCCGCGCTCCAGCTGACCGCCCTCCTCGCCATTTGCGATTACTTCACCTCGACTGCGCCCGCATGGATCGGCCGCGTTGCGTAGAACTTAAAGTCGTCGAAGTTTACGTGCCCCCACGCGCCACCCGCCTGCTCGTCCACCACGCGCACACGAATTTCCCGCCCCGCCCACGGCGCGAGATCGATGATCACCGGTGCCATCGTCTCGGTTGATCCCGTTTTCCCCGCCAGCCGGCGTATGTCTCTGCCCGAAATTTTCAGCAACACGGAACTATCGGCCGCATCGACCAATTCCACCCGTGTCGTCTCATACGCCCCCGCCGCGAACAGCAACGCCGCCCACGGCTGCGTCACGCGAAATGCCGCACTCGTGAGTATCCCCGTCGCGGCATCGCCGAGGCCGTTTTCAAACGTCCCGATCCAATTGCGCCCGACGTGCCCGCTCTTCATCGGCGCACGTCGCGCCAGTACCGCATCACCCCATACCGGTTGCTTCGTTGTCGCCCCGCCGCTCGTCGTCCAATCGCGCAAATCTCCCGTTTCAAAATCCAGATTAAGCGACTTCCCGTCTCGCCCCACCGGCAACACTCCGCCGGCCACCCATGACGGATTCACCGCCAACGCGTCAGCGGTCTGCGCCTTGGCCACGTCCGCCGCCCGCGGCGTATGCACCACCACCTCGCGCGGCGTCACCGCGTGCTTCTCCGCGTCAGGAAACAACACCGTTGGTTGCGCCTTCGCCCACTCCGCCTGACTCACCCTGCGCGCCTCATTCACGAAAACGAAGGCACCTTTTTTATTGCCAATCACCAGATCCGGTCGCCCGTCACCGTTGACATCACCCAACCCGACTTGACGCCCCACGCCAGAATCGGCGTCGATCAAGTTCGGCACCCAATCCACACGACCATCCGCGCGGCGCACGAGCTTGAACCAATATAGTACCGCCGGCGCATTGCTCTCGGGTGCGCCCGTCGGACCGTGCGCCCAAAAACACTTTCCTGTCACAATGTCTTTCAATCCGTCGCCGTCGATGTCCCCCAACTCTACGGCGTGCAGCTCTGAAAACGTCACTCCATAACGATTTTCCCGCGGCTCCTTGTTCATGAAAACATGCGCCTTGAACTGCAATTCTCCGGCCCCGTCGTTCGCTGCCAGTTGCTCATACCACGCTAGGCCATAGCCGTGCGCCGCGAGCGCGGTGATCACATCCGTGCGCCCGTCGCCGTTCACGTCGTAGGCAAACATCTGCGCCGCCGCCGGCGCGAAAAAGAATGTGTGCAAACGCCACGGCGGATCACCCGCCAGCGAGGCCGGTTGCTCAAACCATCCGTCCTTGAACAACACGTCCAGCCGACCGTCGCCGTTCATGTCGCCAACCCCGAGCCCGTGCGTGTAACGCTGCCACGTGCCGCCGGTCGAGATCGCCGTAAATCGCCATTGGGCTCCGGGATTTTTCACGTCTGGCGTCGCGTATCCAAAATTCCCGCCGTGCGCGCATACGATCTCCGGCTTCCCGTCACCGGTCAGATCGACCAACGTTGGCGACTCATTGTCGACCTCGGCGAGCACCGTGTGCCGGACCCACGATCGCCCCTGTCCCGCCGGATTGACGTAGAGATAGGCGGGCGTGTGGGGCAGTCCGTAAGTCAGCACATCGTTCCATCCGTCTTCGTCGAAATCATGCACGAACGCGAAAAAATTATCCGTCGAGTAAGCGTTCTTCTTGCCGAATCCACCCTGGAACCCGGGCAGAACTTTCTCCGTCCCATCCGTTTCCTTGACCTTGAACGTGGTCTTCGGTGCGTAGAGCTCGTGCCGCCGGGTGAAGTCCGGCCCTTCCCACCAATACGGACCGTAGACGACATCGGGTTTCCCGTCGCGATTGAGATCTCCGAAGGCCGCTCCCTCGCTCCAGTAGAATTTCTCGAGATGCTGTTTCTTAAAAGCAGGCACCGTGACTTCGGCCTCGCTGGCCGGCACCACGAGCAAGAGCACTCCCAGACACAGCAGTCGTTTCGGGGTCATGCATCACCGTGACTCACCGACCCGTCCGTTTCAAGCGCGCGCTACCCGCCAGCCCCGCCGTCAGCCACCAATGCGGACACGACTCAACTTCTGAAGGAAACTCCGGTCAGTGACGTCCTTTTCTCGCAGGCCCTGCTTCATTTTACGCATCAGATCTGCCCCGGCGCGCCGGACCCACCATCTCACGCCAACCATTCAGCAATCGCCACTCGCAGCATGTCCTCCGTCTCCGACGCGCAAAACGCAAAATCTACCTCGAAGCCGCGCGCCGGAAATTTTGCCTGTGTCGACATCGACTTCGGCCTGCCGTCACCGAAAGCCGCGACGCTTCCCGATCCAACCCGAGCTTGCACCGTCGTTCGCTTTGCTTACGACAAGTCCATTCACCCCGCCGCTTTCATCCGACTGCTCCTCCTGCTCGCGCTGCAGGCTCCGCCGCTCGCCGACGCCAACCCGCTGCCGCTCGCCGGACGCCGCGTGGTGATCAGCCCCGGCCACGGTTATTATTTAAACGACACCTCACGCTGGGTCCTGCAGCGCACACCCTATTTCGGGATCGTCGAAGATTTCGTCAACCACGACATCGTCACCGATCTCTACGCGGCGCTCCTCGAGGTTGGCGCCGACGTCGCTGCCACCCGCAATCTCGATCGCAACGCCGGCCTAGGTGAGTCCGGTTTCCCAAAATGGCAGGAGGCTGCACGCTACCACTTGAAAGCGATAGGGGTCCCCGAATCCGTCTGGAACGGTTCCGGCGGCAGCGACCTCGGCCAAGACATCAACTCGCGCCCGCGCTACGCAAACTTCCTCAACGCCGAGTTGCTCGTCAGCGTCCACAACAACGGCGGCCTCGGCACCGGCACCGAGACGTGGTACGAAACCAACAACGCCTCCGCCCCGCAGAGCAAGCGCCTCGCCGACGTCGTCCACGCCGCCGTCATCACCGCGATTCGCCGAGACTACGACGCCGCGTGGGTCGACCGCCGCGTCAAGGGCGCCGCCGGGACCTACGGAGAAAACTCCGTCGCCACCCGCCCCGCCATTCTCGTCGAGGTCGCGTTTATGGATCGCCCGACACCCGACAACACCGCGCTGCAGGTCGACCGTTTCAAGCGGATCGTTGCCACCGCCATCCGCGACGGTATCCGTGAATACCTCGTCGGCCCCGTGCCGGTCGCTCCCGCCACCTTGCTGGCCGCGAGCGACGCCACCTCCATCAACCTCACGTGGGTCGACCGTTCCAACGACGAAACCAGTTTCCGCATTGAGCGCCAACCCAGCGCTGGCCTCCCTTGGTCATCCGTCGCCACGGTCGCCGCGAATCTCACTTCGTTCCGCGACTCCACCGCGACGCCCGGCACCACCTACGTCTATCGTGTGACCGCGTGCAACGCTGCGGGCGACGCCGCGGATTTCTCCAACGAAGCCACCGCCACGCTCGCCACAGCCATCCCGACTCTCGTGCTCGCCGCCGTCACTCCTTCCGCCGCGCAGATGCGCGGGTGGGGTCAGGACGTGGAGTTCCTGCTCACGATCACCGATCACGACGGACGCCCCGTCATTGCGCCGTCCCTCCTCATCCATGACGGTGTGCGCAACACCACCGCGACCGTTACTTCGCTGACCGCCGATGCAAACGGACAACTCACCTTTCGCTCCGCCGTGCCCGCCGGCCAAGCGAACGGCTCCTACTCGTTCACGTTTCAAGCCACCAAAGCCGGCTACACCGCGAGCGCACCCATTTCCCGTCAGATCTCCATCAACCAGCCCGTCACCGCGACCACACTCGCGGACTCGCCCACGCTCCTCGCTCAACCCGCTCCGCTCGCCGCCACTGCCGGTGCCACCGCCGCCTTTTCCGTGACCGCCCGCGGAGAGGAGCCCCTTTCCTTCCAATGGCGTTTTAACGGCACTGCTCTTCCCGGCGCGACCGCCCCGTCGCTCACGCTGCCTGCCGTCACCGCCGCTCACGCCGGCAGCTACACCGTCGCCCTCACGAATCGCCTTGGCACCACCACGAGTCTCGCCGCACCGCTCGTCGTCCATCCCTCCGCATGGCTCTCCAACCTCTCCGTGCGCACCACCCTCGCCACCGGCCAAACCGTCATCGTCGGCCTCGTCGTCAACGGCGGTGCCAAAGATCTCCTTCTGCGCGCCGCCGGTCCCGCCCTCACCGGATTCGGACTCACCGGCACTATGCCGGATCCCCGCCTCGAACTTTACCGCGACTCCGCGCGGATCGCTCTCAACAACGATTGGCCCTCCTCGCTCGCCGTCACCTTCGCCGCCGTCGGTGCGTTTCCTTTCACCGCCGCGAGTCGCGACGCCGCGCTCCTCGTTTCCCTCAGCGGCCCGCACACCCTCCAAACTACGGGTTCGACTGGCGGCACCGTCTTAATCGAGAGTTACGACGCCGGTACCGGCAGCGCCGTGCGCGTCATTAATCTCTCCGCGCGCAATCGGGTCGGCACCGGTGCCGACGTCCTCATCGCCGGCTTCTCCGTCTCCGGAACGGGCACGCAACGCGTTTTGATCCGCGCCGTCGGCCCGACTTTATCCGCCCTCGGAGTTCCCGCCGTCCTCGCCGATCCCCAGCTGGAGCTGAACGACGCCACCGGCGTGGTCGCCAACAACGACAATTGGGACGCCTCGCTCGCGCCCGTCATCGCCTCGGCGGGTGCGTTCCCCTTGCCCACCGGCAGCAAAGATTCCGCACTGGTCGCCACACTGTCCGCAGGGCGCAACTACACCGTGCGAATCTCCGGCGTTAACAGCGCCGTCGGCGAAGCCCTCATCGAAGTCTACGGACTGCCTTGACGCTGCCGCCTCGCGCGCGGCCTCGGCCCCATGAAAACCGAGAAATCCTTCCTCGACGTGCTCGTCAGCCTGCTCGTCCTCTCCGCCATTTTTTCGTCATCGAGCGAATTGCCAGCCGCGGTCGCAACCGCGTCCAACCCGTCTTCCGCTCTGGCTGGTTTACCGATGTCGTCTATTGATTCACGACGATCCTTTTCACCAAACCGTTCGTGCGCCTCAGGCTCATTTTACCCGTGAACGTGTTGCTGCTCGCGGATGTCACTTCACTCGACGTCGTCAAGCTCGGCTCCTACGCCGGCTATGGCCCGCTAAGTCGTCAGCCCCTCTGGCTGTAAGCGATTCAGATCTATTTACTCGTCGATTTTTTCGCATATCGGACGCATCGCCTGTTTCGCTCGGGACGCTGGTGGCCCTTCCACGCCGTGCACCACAGCTCGGAAGACCTTGATTGGCTCGGCAGTCTGCGCGTCCACGCCGTCAACGATCTCGTCAACAAACTCGCCCAAGTCACCCCTGTCCTCCTGGTCGGTTACAATCCGCTCGTCACGCTCAGCTCGGCTCCCGTGCCCGCGTTCTCTGCGATCTTGGTGCACGGGAATGTGAACGGGGACTTCGGCGCGCTGCGCAGCGTCATCGCGACACCGGTCTTCCACCGCTGGTATCACTCCATGGATCACGCCGCGTGAGACAAAATTCTCGCTGGTCTTTTCCCCTGCTGGGATATTCTTTTCGGCACCTGCTACCTGCCGAAAAATCGTTGGCCAGAAACTTCGGGATCTGCGAACCGATGCCGACCAGTTGCCTTGGACAGCTCGGGGAACCGTTCGCGTGGGTTCGCCGCCGCGGCAAGAAAGTCGACCCAAAGTGAACGGGCAATTCTCAGGCCCTGATCGGGCGAGTTCTTACCTGCCCGGGTAGCGGCGAGTGCCCGCAAGCCTCCAAGCAACTCGCTGGCGCTCGCGGCCACACTTCACGACTGAAACTAAAAAATCGCACGGTCGTCTGTATCCGTTTTATCCGAATAATTTGTGGTCGGTTTAAACCGCGGGATTTAGCAAAAAACGATGCTGTTAGGATCGTCGCGTCCCGTGATTTAAGACGCGATCCGCGCGCGGCCGCCCAAAAACCGAAATCCGTTCCACTTCAAAAACGACCGTTGCCCCAATCAGGACTGGTCACTCCCCTCCTCCCGCGCCTTCACCGCATTCTCATGAAATCCCTGCTCTGCTTCTTGCTCTCCGCCCATCTGCTGTTCGCCGCCGAATCCGCACGTCCCTTTGATACGCCGGACGCTTGGACATTTGCCGATCCCGCCGCATGGACGTGGAGCAAAGAAGAGGGCCAGTCCGTCCTTACCCTGAAACGGCAGCAAACCTATCAGCCGAAGGTGCGCAGTCCCTTCAACCTCGCGTGGCTCAAGACCACGGAATGGAAATCGTTCACCCTTACGCTCGAGGGTCAGCTCACGAAATTCGATGCGGGCAATAATGATTTGTGCCTCGCCTTCGCACGCTCGGACGACACCCGATTCTACTACGCCCACTTGGGCGAAAAGGCCGACGGGGCTCATCACCAACTCCACCTCGTCAACCACGCCGACCGTCAGCCGATCACGGCCACTCGCACCGGGGGCACACCCTGGCAGCCCGGTCGCTGGCACCGCCTCAAGCTCGTCCATGACACGGCGACAGGGCTGATCACCGTCTTCTTCGACGACATGGAAAAGCCCGTCATTACTGCGCAGAATAAAACTCTGAACCACGGCCGGATCGGACTCGGCTCCTTTGACGACCTCGGCAAATTCCGGAATCTCCAAATTCAGGGCGAGAAAAAGTAAGGCGGGATGGGTTCACAATGATCGGTTGAGGGGGGTTTAAAGGAGCCTGCTAACTGGTGATGCGGCAGGTATGATACCAACTGAATGCACGCTACCTTCAAGCCGGCGGAGCTCGTCTTGAGCGTAAATTGCACGAGCGGCCGACAACCCACCCATCAACGCGACACCCGAGCAGCAGCTCGTTCTCGCCCACATCCGAAATCTGCGGAGTCCTGAATCTGCGGGAAAACTCCGGTCTTAGTTGCGACCAAACCTCAGAAGATTTCTCCCACAGATTCGGGTCCCAGCAGATTGACGAGAGCCTAACCCGCCTCCGAGACGGTCCGATGCGAGATCACGCACGCGAGGGCAATCGTCGGCACTATTTTGCTCTCCCCGTCGCCGGCTCCGTGAGGAGAAACGTCATGAGATCGCGGATCTGGTTTGGAGTGAGTGCTTGCAACAATCCCTCGGGCATCAGCGAAACCGCTGACGCTTTCATCCCGGCAATCGTACCCCTGGGAATCGTCAGGTTCTCGCCGGAGACTTGCCCGAGCACGAGGGCTTGAGCCGTATCCTGAAGCACGATACCACTCGCCGCAGAACCGTCTTTCAGCGTCACGACGTAGCCGATCCGGTCGGGATTGATCGCGGCACTCGGCTGCACGATGTCCTTCATCACCGACCCGTAGTCGCGGTAGACGAGATTTGAAAGATCCGGGCCGATCAATCCACCCTCGCCGCGGACTTGGTGGCACGCCGAGCACACGGCCTGTTGCCCGGTGAACACTTCGCGACCGCGTTGCCAGTCGCCGCCTGCAATCTCGGGAATCGTGCGCGTCGTAGCCTCGTCCGATTCACCGGCGTGACGCACCGCGAACGGCAGCAGGAAGCGGCGCAGCGGCAGCGCCCGCGGACGCGCATCTTCTGCGGAATGCCACGCCGCCTCGAGCGCCGGCGCGCCGACCCCGGTGGCCAGCGTAATCTCCACGGGCCACCACGCGTTTTCTCGCGACGTCGTCGTGATCCTGACTTCACCGTCGGCGCGTTGTTCGATTTGCGCCGCAGCCGGAGCCTTGACCGCCAACCGCGCACCGGCGGCGGGTTTGAGGGCAACGGTCACGGTCTCGGCCGGATATTCAAAATCGATCTTCGCTCCCGGCTGAATCGCCGTGCGCAGCATCAGATGGAGATCCCATTGTGTCCGGAGGACGAGAGTGCCCGGCGTCTTCAGCAGCGCAAACAGCCGCGTGTGTTCTTCGCTCGGAGCCGTGAGCGCCTGCGCGACGGCCAAATCTAGGTGAGGCAACCAGCCGGACCAACCCACTTGGCCCGTCGCGTCGCGCCACTCGGCTTCCACGCCGGTGAGATCGGTGAGCACATCAATGGCGGCGTGTTGCGGCAACTCGTGGCGGGCGGCGTCGTGGGTGCGCTCCGCCGTAAGCCCGTCTGGCAGTTTTACCGCATAATTCAGCGCCGCCGTGCGCGGAGCCGAGCGCAACACGACCGAACGCAGGTCCGCCGCCACGCCCGCCGAGAGCACCGCGAGTGCCGAGCGTTTCACTTTTGACTGGTCCTTGACCACTTGATACCCCGGCACCAGTGATTCGAAACGATCGCCCGCCGCGACATGCGTTCCTTGCGTGAGGGTGCTCTCGCGCAGCAGATTTTTCCAGCGAACTGGATCTACCGGGCGATCAAATACCAGGCGCGTCTCCGTGGGACTCACCGCGTAGGCCAGCACCGGCTGGGGCGCGGTTTTATCCGTGTACGCCAGCTTGAACAACTTGCCCTTCCCTTGTGGACCTGTTCCCCAATCGGGGGCTCCGCTGTGGCAGGCCACCAGCAGATCGCCTTGCGGCGTCGGCACGGCATCAATCGTCAAGGTCGTCAGGCAGGCGATGAGCTCGTTCTTCGCAACATAGCCGGCTGCGGTCTTGACGAGTTTGGTGCGCCAGATTTTCCCGCGGGATTCGCCGGCGACCAAGACATCCCCGCGCCACCACTCCGGACCGAAGATCTTTTCGCTGCCACCTACGGGTTCGTTGAAATGAACCCCGCACGTCGACTGATGCTGCGGGCCGTAGTCGAACACACTCGGCTCATCAATCACACCGGGAAGGTGGACGGGATGCCGCGGGGGAAATCCGTAGTGCCGCCCTTTCTCGATATGCAGGAGTTCGTCGAAAGGATTTCCATTCGGGAGCCAAGTAGCGCCTTCCTGATCCGAGCAAAACAGATCGCCCGCGGCATTAAACGCGAGCGACACCGGAAAGCGCAGCCCCGTCGAGATGATATCGCGGCGCTTCCAGTCCGGGGAGAGTTTGATGATCGTACCGCGCTCGCTGAATTGGTTGTAGTCCGAGAGGCCGGTTTGCTTGTTGAGGCGATACGCGCCGTTCCAAGCATCGACGCCGATTCCAAAATAGATGTTGCCCGCGCGATCGACCGCGAGGCCGATGGCGTCGAGAGTCGATCCGGCCGCTGCGGTCGGCGGTAGCCACCCGCCTGTGACCGTCTCCATTTCCGCTGTGCCGTCGCCTTTATCGCGGAGGTGAATCACGCGCCCACGACTCGCGAGGTAAAGCCCGCCGGGGCCCCAGGCCATGCCGATGCTGGGCGGGATCACGGCGCGGGTGTTATCGAAAAAAAGCGTGCTGGCGTCCTCAAGTCCGTCGCCATCGGTGTCCGTGAGTTGATAGACATTGCCGTCGTAGCCGAGGGCGAACAGCCGCCCATCCGGGGCGTAGACCAGGTTGTTCAAATTGCGCAACGCCAGCGGCAATTCACGCACCGTGAAGCCCGGCACAAGCAACTGCACAGGGGGCGGGTTGCTCACCGCGATCGGTGATTTCTGGATCGGCGCCGCGGCGCTGACGACTCCGGCACCCAGCCCGAGTGGGATCGCGAGCAGAAAGATAAGGGGGGTGCGACGAGTCATCATGGAAAAAATACGCTGGGTAAAAAGAGGGCAGCAACTAGGTAAAGAATGCGAACGAATCAAGGCCAGCCACTACGGAGCCTGCGTGGACGGCGTAACCGGGCAACGAAAAGCCCGCTCGATCGCGTCGTTCGGATCGGTCGAAACCGCCCGGTCGCGCCACAACCACCGCATCATCTCGGGGAAAATCGCGCCGCCTTGTTTCTGCCCGTGGTTGCCGATGCCCCACGCTTAATTCACCTCTTAGCCTTTCGCCGTGAGCGCCTGCATCAGGCGGACGTTTTGGTAAAACCAATCGTTCTCAGAATTTCCGGGCCGGCGGTTGTCGTTGCGCCCGTCCTGCAGGCAGATTCGGAGCGGTTTTTTCTCACTCGCCGCCACCAGTTCAGGAAAGACATGGCCGCCACGGATGTTGGTGAAGCTCCCGACGAACGTGATGACCTTGCGGAAATCATTCGGGCGAAACCACGCCGTGCTAAAAGCCGCAATGCCACCCGAACTCGCCCCTATAATACCGTGTAAGTCCGGATCGGCGCTCACGTTGAATTCTTTTTTCACCGCCGGCATCAGCTCCTCCACGATGACTCGCGCATAGTGGTCGTTGGGAGGATTGTATTCTGCCCCGCGGTTCGTCGTGCGGTCACCCCAATCCCGCGGGGTGGGCTCAGGTTGGTCCGGTCGCCGTCCCGGATTGATAAACACACCGAGCATCACCGGAATTTCCCGCCGGTAGATCAGATTGTCCAAGACGTGCTGCGCCTGCACGCTGCCGGGCTCGGCCATCATCGCCTGCCCATCGTTGAAAATCATCACCGCCGCCTGCGCCGGATTATACTAAGCGGGCACATACACATAGTAGGTGTGTTGGGTGCCCGGAAACACCTGCGAGGGAATCACCTTGGCCGCGGAAAACGTCCCCTTCGGCACCTCTTCCATCGGCAGCGAGTCCGGCCCGAGTTTGTAGAACGTATCCATCTGCGGATTCACCGCCGGCCGAGCCGCCCGCGCGGGTGCCGCGCACTGGGAGCGGGCACGGGCGCAGGCGCGGTGGACGTTTGCGCGAAGCAGGGCAACGCGGACAACAGGCTCAGCAGGGCGGAATCGAACGTGGACTTCATGGGGTTGGCTGTTCTGAAACAAGAATTGAGAGTCATGTCGGAGATGCCCCGCGCTCGCCGGAGGCAAGAGTGAAAAAAATCCCGCCGTCCATTTTCTCAAAGCAGACGGCTTGCCGCTGCCCTGCAAGGTCTCCCTACTACTCGTCCGTCCGTCGCCCCTCGCCACCAGCCTGCTCTCACCATGACACCGTTTACCCATCTCTGTCGCGCTGCGCTTCTCCGTCGCGCCGTTGTTGCTGCGGCCTTCGCGACCGCCCTCGCCGCCCAAACCGCACCGTCTCCGGCTAACACGGCCGCAAGTAAGGACGAGGCTGTCATCCTCTCCCCGTTCGAGGTCAACTCCGCTGACGACAAAGGCTACGCCGCCTCCTCCGCGCTCGCCGGCACGCGCACCAACGAAAAACTCGCCAACCTTCCCAACTCGATCTCCGTCTTCACCGCCGACCTCCTGAGCGACCTCGCCCTCAACGATTTTTTCGGCGCCGTCGAATTCGCAGCCGGTGCGGAAAATATTTTCAACGACACCGGCACCGTCGGCGCGCCCGTCGGCTCCCGCTCCGGCAACCAGATCAGTTTTCGCGGCATCCCGTCGATCCGCCAGCTCCGCGACGGCTTTCCTTGGTTCCTCCCGGCCGACACCTACAATACCGAGCGCATCGAATTCGCCCGCGGCCCCGGCGGCCTTGCCTACGGCGACGTCGACCCCACCGGTATTATTAACGTCTCGACCAAGCGCGCCACGTTTCGCCGCAGTGCCAGCGCCACCGTGCGGATGGATTCGTTCGGTACGCAGCGCTACTCAGTCGACGTGAACCAACCGCTGCTCCCGCGCCTCGGCCTGCGCTTCAACGGCCTCAACTCTGAGGTGGAACAGTTCCGCCAACGCGGCTCCCGCGATTTTCGCGGTTACGCCAGCGCGCTGCGCTGGGAGCCGTTCAAAGACCGCCGCACCCGCCTCGACGTCAACTACGAGGGCGGCAAGACGCGCAACAACCAGAGCACTCTCCATCTCAACGACGGCAACAAGGCCTACATCCGCGGCACTGGCACCAACGCCGCCGATGCCGATCCGCTTAACCCCGGCGTGCAGGTCAACGGCATCGGCATGCGCCGCATCGCCGCCCCCGGCAACGCCCACGTCTACCTCGATATCGGCGGCACACTGTACGACATGCAGTCGACCGCCACCACCACGTTTCGCAACTCCGCCATACTCACCGGCGCCACCGTCGCCACTGGCACCGATCCCCAGAATCCCGTCCGCTACCCGCTCACCACAATCCCCTACAGTGTGTATCCTGATGGCGAGGACTGGGGAGGGCCCGACAACCGCCACGACACGGCTTTTCACGCCTACAACGTCGAGCTCTCGCACCAACTCGGCAAACATCTGCGCCTGCTCGTCGCGCACAACGGCCAGGTCGACGCCACCACGCGCCTCCAAACGTACTCATCGTCCGGCGCCCTAGGCATGAATGCCCGCGCCGTCTTCATCGACGTCAACCGCGTCCTCCCCCATCCCACCACGCCCAACGCCACGATTCCCAATCCGCGCTTCGAACAACTCTTCCTCGTCTACGCACCCACCTTCACCACCGACGGCAACAAGTCCACCGGCTGGCGTACCTCGATCGTCTACGACACCACACTTCCCTTTTGGCACTCCACGTTCCGCGCCGTCGCCGGTGCCAACTATCGCCACGAAAAAAACTATCAGGACACTTACGCGTTCGCGATGGATCAAAAGGAAATCTCCCGTCGCGGCCTCACCGGCGCCGCCACCACCTACGCCAACAATCTCGTCCATCCCGTCCACTACCTCGCCGACGGCAACGGCGACGACGCCCTCCGCCTTCGCGTCGAGCCCGGTGTCACCACCTTTTACCGTAGTGGCAACGGTCAGACACGCTTCGACCAGACGCTCGGCTCCGGCAACCTCACCACGCTCGGCTCCTTCTTCACCGGCCGCCTCCACACCAGCGCCGGTATCAGCCGCGACTACTTCCGCCAAAACCGTGCCCGCGCGCCGATCACGTTCGCTGCAACCGGCGAAACCCGGCTCGTCGATCTCAGCAACCAGCCGATTCTCGATGCCGCCGGCTACAACGTGCCCGTCGAGCCCTTCAACCGCACCTACGCGACCAACCAAACTTACGGTGGCGTCGTTCGCGTCCTCCCGTGGCTCGCCCTCGGCGGCGGCTATTTCGAGTCCGCCCTCTTCACCGACAGCGTGAGCTTCGAACTCGGCGGTCGCCCCCGACTCCCGCGCACCGGCGAAGGCTACGAATCCAGCCTGCGTTTCAATTTCCTGAACGACCGTATCAACGCCACCATCACCCGCTTCAAGACAACTTCGGAAAACAACGCCCTCGGCGTCAGCGCCGGGGCCCAGACTGAACTCAACGCCCTCCTCCCCGTCGGCCAACGCCTCCTCGGCACGGGCGACTACCGCGACCAACAGACCGCAGGTTGGGAAGTGGAAGTGCAGACCAACCTCACTCGCCAGTGGACCGTGCGCACCACCTACTCCATGAACCGCGTGCAGTTCGGCCGATTCTTCCCTCTCGTGCGCCCCTATCTCGCCGCGGCGCAAGCCGCCGCGAAAGCCCAAGGACTCGACCCCGAAGACGCCACCGCCATTACGCAGCAGCTCCTCGACGATACAGAGGGCGCCGTCCGTGCCGTCCGTCGCGAAACCGCGAATATCACCACGCGCTACAGCTTCACCGAGGGGAAATTAAAGGGCTTCGCCGTCGGCACCTCCGCGCGCTACGCCATGGGCCGTCCCCGCGCCGCCCTCTCGTCCGGTGGCGTCGTCGTACTCCCCGCGATGAGGACCAGCAGCTACATCCTCGTGAACCCCTTCGTCAGCTACCGGAAAAAACTCTCCGGCCACAACTTCACCGCGCAGCTCAACGTGAACAACGTCCTCGGCCTCAATTCCGACCAGGGCAACAGCTACACGTGGCCGCGCAAAACCGAGCCCCGCCAATACGTCACCACCGTCACGATGGAGTGGTGAGCGCAGCAGCACCTGGCGGCGACGACCCGCCGGATCCATCCGCCCGAACGCTTCTGTGATCAACGCCGAGCGCAGGCGTTCCCAATCGAGTATTCGACGAGATGACTGCGACGACACGCCTGCGTCTCAGCGGGACTAACGAGAATAACTCAGCGCCCTCGCTCGCGTTAATCCTCCGACTGCAGCGCGGCGACGACGCTGAAATCCTCCAAAGTCGTCGTGTCACCCTTCACTTCGCGACCACTCGCAATTTCTTTCAGGATACGCCGCATGATTTTTCCGCTGCGCGTCTTCGGCAGGCTCGCCGCGAAGCGCACGGCATCGGGTTTCGCGATCGATCCGATTTCCTTGCCGACGTGGTTGCGAAGTTCTTCCTTCAGTGCCTCACTCGGAGTGATCCCGGACTTGACGGTCACGAAGACCACGAGGGCCTGACCCTTGAGTTCATCGGGCCGGCCCACGGCCGCAGCCTCGGCGACGGACGGATGCGAGACGAGGGCGCTCTCCACCTCGGC
>SXGR01534586.1_pt1 | contig 15499 bp, 14 predicted proteins | sample 3174711 | NCBI WGS metagenome assembly SXGR01 (sample SAMN11356860, study PRJNA531348) | freshwater metagenome | isolation source: freshwater sample F1-60 | place: China: Fuxian Lake, Yuxi | collected 2017-12-25
CGGGGTCGAGGTTGTTCATCAGCATGCGGAGGGCGGCTTCCTGATGCCAGCCCTTGCAGCTGAGGGTACTGCCTCGGGGTGCACGGATCACGCGCGCGGGAGTCACAACCGCGACAGAAGAAAGGTGACGAACCCGTTATGACATGGTGTCGCGGATGGTGCGAGGTTAGACAAGGAACATGCCCGTGCTCACGGCTTCAGCGAGCGCTGTCATATCGCCGGAGAGCGCGCGATCGGGACCAAGCGGTCGCACGATCTTGCGCACGCGGGTGGCGGCCTCTCGAATGCGGGGCGACGACTGGAGCGGCGCGCGGCCTTCGAGCGCCTGCACCGCGCACATCAACTCGATTGCCAAGACATGCGTCACGTTCTGCACCACGCGGCGGAGCTTGATGGCCGCGCCCATTGCCATCGGGACGACGTCTTCCTTGCCGCCGTCGGTCGGGATGGTGTCCACGCTCGCCGGATGGCACAGCACCTTGCACTCGCTGGCGATTGCGGCGGCCGACACCTGGACCATCATATACCCCGAATGCAGCCCCGGTTCATGGGCGAGGAAGGGCGCGAGTCCTTCATTAAGGTCGGGATGCACCAAGCGGTCAATGCGTCGCTCCGACATCGTCGCGAGATTGGTAAGCGCGATCGCGAGCACATCCGCTGCCATCGCGCCCACCTGTCCATGAAAGTTTCCACCAGAGAGCATCGTGCCATCCGCAAGGACCAGCGGGTTGTCGGTGGCCGCGTTGATCTCGCGCGCGAGCAGCCCCTGCGCGAACCGAATCGCATCGAGTGCCGGCCCGTGTACCTGCGGCATGCAGCGCAGCGCGTAGGCATCCTGCACTCGCGGGTCCGCCACACGGTGTGATTCGCGAATCTCGCTCCCCTGGATCAGGTCGAACAACTGCTTGGCCGCCTCGCGCTGGCCTACCTGACCGCGCGCCGCATGGATGCGATCGTCGAACGCCGCGTCCGTACCCAGCAGCGCGTCGAGTGTCGCCGCACCGGCAACCTGTGCCGTTTCCCAGAGTATCATCGCGTCGGTGACCGCGAGCGCACCGATACCGGTATGCGCCTGCGTGCCGTTGATGAGCGCGATGCCTTCCTTCGACTGCAGCACCACCGGCGCCAGACCCGCATCGGCCAGTGCCGCGGCGGCGGCCATCCGCGTGTCGCCCTTGAACAGGTCGCCTTCACCGATCAGCGAGAGCGCGAGATGGGCCAGCGGCGCGAGATCTCCGCTTGCGCCGACACTGCCCTGTTCCGGGACCGGCGGCCAGAGGTCGGCGTTGAGCATGCCAATCAGCAACTCGGCGAGGATCGGGCGGGCGCCCGAAAACCCGGCGGCGAGCACATTGGCGCGCAGCAACATCATCGCACGCACTTCGCGCTTCGGCATCAACGGACCGACGCCGCAGACGTGAGAGCGCACGAGATTGACCTGCAACTCGGCGAGCTTGGCGGGAGGGATCCGCACCTCCGACATCTTGCCAAACCCGGTCGTGACGCCGTAGACGGCGGCACCCGAGGCCACGACGTCATCGACGACCTGTCGACTTGCGCGCATCCGTTCGACGGCAGCGGAAGCGAGCGCCACGCGGGCGCCCTCTGCCGCGACGGAGCGCAGCGCGGCGAGCGTCAGCGTCTGGCCGTCAACGGCGACAGTCATGTGAACGGTCATCTCGAGATGTTTTGGCTACCGTAGCTCGATCTGTTGTAGTCGAACTTGATGTCCGGTTGAGCCGTAAGTGCCACGAAAAAGGTAAACGTGAAATTACCGTTTGGCGCCTGCGTGAAGCCGAACACAGCGCGCCAGTCGTGCAACGTGCGCTGCAGCGAGACCGTCTGCATACCGAACTCGCTTCGCTGAAAATCGTAGTTTGTTGACCACGACGCGGACCAGTTGGGCGTGAGGTTGAAACTGCTGCGCGCCTGCATGTTGATCTGCGGCGGAATTCGGAAGAACGTACCGCCCGCGGTGGTCTGCAAGGCATTCACATTCGTCGGCGGCGTCGCGAGCGCGTTGCGTACGCAGAAGTCGTACTGCAACGGGTTGAGATCGCGGTACGGGGCGCACTGCAGCGTGGCGTCATACTCGACCACATGACCACCGACCGGCGGTCGTTGCTGACTGAGCGAGAACGACAGCTGCGCCTCAAAGGCCTTGCCCGTCGGCAGTTCAAGCGGAGAGCCGCGGATGGACTGTCCGGCCATCCCGGCCGTGGCCGCCAGCAGCTGCCGTGACCCCATCGATGCGGAACCAATCGGCGTGCTATCCCGCCCCGCGGTCAGTTGGGGCCCGCCAAAGAACCGACCGAAGATTCCGCCGATTCCCGATCCGGCACCGAGAGTGAAGCCGGCGCGCACCGACTCGAGATAGGGGCTGAACACCGCCGAGTCGGCGAGCACATTGCCCTGGAACAGAGAATAGCCCACCCCGACGTCGAACCCGGGCAATAGGTCCGACCGCAGCGTGATGTCCATCCGGTCGGTGGCGAAGCCAGACTTGCCAGTGACCCGCGCGCGCTCGAAGTCCCACGTAATGGGCGTAAACTGGAGCGAAAGCAGTTTGACGATGGGCGCCTGTGCGCCATCCGTCGTGTCTGCATCCGACCGCATCTTTGCCTCGAAGGTCTGCTGGATCGAGAGCGTCACGCGGTTTTGCGCGTTGGCGCCGAGATAGCCCACCTGCGTCTGGCCCAACGCGCCGAGGTATTCCGATGAGATGCTGCTCTTCGGTGAATACGAATAGCCGAGGGAGGTCGCGAGCGAATGTCTGAATCGCGCCACCGGGCCGATACCGTTGTACAAGGCAAAGAAGGTCGGCGAGATGCCCAGCCCGTAGCTCAGCCGCTTGCCCTGCGACACCCAGTTCGCACCGGTGCGTTCGGTCCGCACCAACAGTGCGCCCGAACCGACGTTGCTCATCGTGATCGACGGGACCAGGTTGAGCGTCCCGCCGAAAAACTGCGGCAGGTTCATCCCCAAGTCGAAATCGAGTTCGCTCAGCCACGTCTTCTCGAAGACGCGCGTGCTCCGCTGGCTCGTATCCACCGGATTGATGATCGTTCGCATCTCGGGATAGTCGTTGCCGCGATGGGAGGCCCGAACGGACGCGCTGATCTGGAAATCGAAGATCTTGAGCGGTGTGCTGAGGGTGAACGATTTGTTGTGGGTGCCGCGATCAACCTTTACGCTGTCGATGGTGCCATCGGCCAGGGAGATGAATCGACGGGCGAAGTCACCCTGCCCGTCGAGGTGCTGGCTCGACGAGGACGAGGCGTTCAGCCCCGGCGTCCACGTCAACCATTCGCCGAAGCTGATCGGACGCGAGGTCAGGCTGAGATTCGGAAAATCCTGGTCAACCTGCGGCCTGCCGGGATACTGACGACGCGTCCCACCGAGACTCATCTGCAACGGCCCGAAATCACGCTGGTAGTTGAGCTGCGACGCGATCGTCGCGAGCGCTGCCATGGGCGCCAGCGCGGTCTGGCGCTGCACCGTCGTGCTGGTGGCAAAATTGAGATTCGCCGTCAAGCGCGAGCGAATCGAGAAGTCCTGCTGATGCGTCAACGAGAGCTGCGTGTTGGACAAGCCACTGCTCAACGTATGGACGCTGGCGCCAAGACGTCCCGACACAAATCGATCGAGCCATCGATACCGGACTTCCGAGTTCCAGCGCGTCCAGCCGGGATCGGCGTCGGTCGCGTTGGCGCTCGACCGCCAGTCAACTCCCGCGGCCACGTCAACGTAGTCCGAAAGCGCGAAGTAGTACCCCATGCTTTCGACGGTGCGTCGGTAGAACGGACTGTTACGAACCAGCTCGGCGAACCCAAACCGCGGCGTGAGGATGCCGCTCCGCCGTCCGCTCCGCGCATCCTGGAAGATGAATGGCAGCCAGAAGACCGGAACGCCTTGGATGTGCATTACCACGTTGCGCGCCACCAACATGTCGTTCGACACGCGCTTCAACTCACGGACCGAAAAGTGAAAATGCGGTATGGGGTCGGCGCACGCCGTCATGCTGCTGTTTGAGCCGTAGAAGACCTGGTCGCGACCGGCGGATGAGTCAGCACCGGAAAAGGCCGCGCGGTGGGCCTCGACATACCAGGTTTCGCCACTCGTCGTAGCGTTCGACACGCCGCTGGCGCTCCCCTCCCTGCGCACCATGTCGTACGCCAGCTGACCGAGGGCGACCACCTCGTCTCCGCCGGCTGGGTCGCGCATACCAATCGTGTCACCGCGGGCGAGCACGCTGTCGACGCGACCTCGAAACTCGATGGTGTCGGCGACGAGCGATACGGCTTGCCGATCCACGGCGGCTCGCTCCCCCTTCTTGCCGACGAGCATCATCAGGCCATCGTTCGCGCGATATTCAAGGCGATCGGCCTGGTAACGCACCACATCCATGCCGGGAAGTTTCATCAGTTCGAGCGCGACCGAGTCCACCGGCGCCCACTTAGCTGTTGGGGCGGTGCGAGCCTTCACCGCGGTGTCGGGACGCTGTGCCTGCTGACCACCCGGTTGCTGGCCGGGGAGCCCCTGCTGGCCAGGAAGCCCCTGCTGACCGGGCGGGCGTGTGGGGAGGACTTGGGAGTAGCCCACCGACGTACACAGGCTGAAAAGGAGACCAATCACGCCGACCTGCGTGAGCAGGAACAACGGCTTCCACAAGGCGGAGCGCGCCACGCCGCGCATCACTCGGCCCTGATGGATTCCGAGGCGGCCTCGCGCTTCAGACGCGCCCGGTAAACGAACCAGGAGACAATGATGCTGAACTCGTACAGGCCGTAGATCGGCAGCCAGAGAATAAGGGTGCCGACCACCTGGTCACCAGGAGTAACGACCATTGAAGCGACAAGCGAAATGGCCGCCGCCCATCTTCGCGCCTTGCCAAGCACCGCCGGCGTCACCAGGCCCAGCGCAGTGAGGATCAGCACGACGATTGGCATCTCGAATATGGCGCCGAACGCCAGACAGATGAAGAACATGAAGCCGAAATAGGCCTCCGCCGTGATCATCGGCTTGAGGGCTGACGATTGGATGTTGTTCATCAGCTCAATCGAGACTGGCACGAACACGAACACGGCGAGTGCGATGCCCGCGAGAAAAAGCAGCGCGGCAAACCCGAGCATGGGGACGATCACCTTGCGCTCTCGCAACGAGAGCGCCGGCGAGAGGAAGCACCACAGCTGATAGCCGATTACCGGGCTCGCGAGCACGATGCCCAATACCCCGGAGATCTGCATTAGGATCGTCGCCGGGGCCATCGGGTTCATGTAGTTCAGTTTTCCATCGGGCAGCAGTGCGGCAATCGGCTTCACGAGGACTGGCAGGATGTCGAAGCTGTAGCTGAACCAGAACGACGCCCCAAGGCAGACGAACAGGGCGATCAAGCTCTTGACGATGCGCCAGCGCAGTTCCTCAAGGTGATCGAGGAACGGCATCTCGGAAGGCGTGGGCTGGTCGATTGGCACGTGCGGCGCCGCAGTGGACTACGGCTTCTTCAGCGTGCGAATCATCTCGACGGCGAGGTCATGCACGTCGGCGCGCGGATACTTGTCCACGATCGTCTGGAACAACTCGAGCGATTCGGTCGTCTGCCCGACTTCCTTCAGCGCCATCGCCCGCTTATAAATCGAGCGCGAGATCACCTCGGGCGGTCCGGCGTATTTGCTGATGACGAGAGCGTAGACGGAGTCCGCGGCGATCCGATTCCCTTCCTGCGCGTACGCGTCGGCGATGAGCATCTGCGCCTCAGCTGCCTTCTCGTGCGTCGGGTATTCCGTGATGAGCGTGGATAGACCTTCGCGCGCCGCAGCCGTCGCGCCCCTGCGAAGCTGGTCGATCGCCGCCACGAAGAGCTGGGCCGCCGGCGGAGCGTTGGCGCTCGTCGCACCTGATGGTACACCAGCCGGCACCCCTAGCTCCGCCGCGCGCGGCGGCACGACCGGTGACGCCGTCGCCGTGGCCTCCACACTCGTCCTCAGGTCCTGAATCCGCTTCTGGCTCTGGCCGACCCCTTCCTGCACCGTCGCGATCTGCACGCGAAGGTCGTGCATCGACAGGGTCACGTCACCCTGCAAGCGCTGCACTGCCGACGCTATCCGGCGAAGCGAATCGCTGACGATGCCGAACTCCCGCGAAAACTGGAGCGAGAGCTGGCGCGCGACACTTTCCACAAACACACGGTTCGAGGAGTCGGAGCGGACCTGTTCAGTGCGCAGCGTGGTCTGCATCGTGGCCACGCTCACCTGCAGCTTTTCGATGTCGCTCCGCGTGGCCAGGCAACCGCCGGTCGCCACGAGGGCGACCGGCAGCGACCAGATCAGCGCGCGTTGCCCGAGGATCACGGAGCTTTGAGGTTTTGCCCACCCGCCGTGACTTCGAACTCGGCGCGGCGGTTCTTGGCCCGGACTTCCTCGTCCTCACCCTGCTGCGCAGGACGCTGCTCGCCAAAACTCACGACTTCAAAACGTGATTCGGCGACGCCGCGGGCGGCGAGGTAGCGGCGAATACTGGCGGAACGACGCTGTCCGAGCGCGAGATTGTACTCATCGGATCCCCGATCGTCGGTGTGACCCGCAATGCGGATACGCACATCGGCGTTGGCGTTGATGATCGCCACCTTGGCGTCGAGCGTAGCCAGTTGATCCGCTCGAATCTCGTCCATGTCGTAGTCGAAATAGACGGCGGCGGCGAGCTTGGCCCGGGCGGCGGCAACAGCGGCTGCGAGACGCTGGGTTTCGGCGGCCACAGCCGCCGCGACGCGCTGACGTTCGGCTTCAGCGGCGGCAGTGGCCGCCGCACGCGCGCGGTTCGCGGCGTCGATCGAATCCTGGTTCACGCGTGGCGCAGGCGCAGGCGCAGGCGCAGCCGCAGGCGGCTGCTTCTTCGCGCACGCCGCAAATGCCATGAGCGCAACGAGGGTGACCAATCGGCGGGGGGTGATCATCGGGCGAGTCTCCGGAAGGTTGTTGGGGGGCCGCTCAGGGTTGGTTAAACATCGAAAGCAACGGCGACCAGGCCGGATTCTGCACCCTGCCACCGCGTGTCAGTTGTCGCGCGCGCGAACTCTCGGTGTCGAGCACCCAGAGTTCGCGCGATCCGGTGCGGGTACTCACAAAAACGATGTGCCGCCCGTCCGGAGCCCAGCTCGGGTCCTCGTTCTCGCCGTCGCTTGTGAGCTGTTGCGTGGACTTGTCCCGAATCGAAATCGTCATCACCTGAAAGACACCATTGATCTTCGACTGGAACGCAACACGTTTTCCGTCCGGCGACCAGTCCGGGTTGGATCGGTATAACTGATCTCCAAACCCTGTGCTGGTGAGGATATCGGCGCTCGATCCGTCCGCATCCATAATATACACCTCAGCGTGTCCGATCAGCCCGGAAGTGAAGGCGATGCGACGGCCGTCCGGACTGAAGGTCGGACTCGTATTGGTGCTACCCCGGCGCGAGGTCAGCCGGGTCGGCGGATCGGTGCCGGCAGTGGACGCGGTATATAGGTCGGTCCCGTCCGAGCCCGCCGCAAACACCACCTGCGATCCGTCCGGCGAAAAGGTCGGCGACATGTTGAGGTCGGAGACGCGGATGGTACGCGACACGCCGCCACCCATCAGGTCGCGCACGACGATGCGTGATCGACCGTCATCCGGGAGCAGGTTGAAGGCCAACTTCGTTCCTGTTGGGTGCCAGGCTGGCGACAGCGCACCCGCGGTGCCAGGGATTGGCCTCGCCGATCCGCCGTCGGCGTCCACGGTCCAGATCTGATTGCCACGCACGTAGGCGATGCGTGTGCCTGCAGTCCCCCGCTGCCCGAGAACCGCCCACTCGATCGAGTCGGAAGCGGCGTGCACCACCGCGCGCCATTCCGGTGAATATGCCGGCGCCGGGAGCGCCATGTTCAGCACGAGAATGACCTGCTTCTGGGCCACCTCGTGGACGGCGACGTGCAGAGCACCGGCCGGAGTGACCACGGCCTGGACCACAGCGACGGCGCCGAGCTTCGCGAATACGGGGTAGTTCAGCGCACCAGACGGCGCGTCACCGCGTTCGAGCGCGATGACGCTGATCCGGTCGCTAAAGTCGAAGTCGCGCACCAAGATCGCCCGCACCGAGTCGGCGTTCGACCCGGTGACCGGCGTGATCGCGACACCGGGCTTCCCTGTGCGATCGTAGGTGAGGCCGATCCGTACGCCGGCGGCGGCACTGTCCTGGGCGCGGGTTCGTGCCGGAGTCAGGCCACAGACTAAGGAGACGATGCAGAGAAGCCACCGCATGGGCGAAACGAGTCCGCGCCTCGCCACGGTCCTACTCGTCTGACGCGCCTGCCGTGCTTTGGGTACTGCTTGGCTCATCGCATCCTCTTGGGGTCGAAACTAAAGATCACCGGCAGCACGTCATCGGTGAACCCGTCCGGCAGCGGTCCAAATTTCCTGAGGCGGCCCGCCACCTCGACCGCGCCGATGCACGACTGGTCAAAGACGTACGACCCGCTCTTGGCCAGCAATCGGATGGACGTAACCGTGCCGTCACGCTGAATCAGGAACGCCACTTCCGCGACGAGCAACTGTGCGTTGGCGGGCACCTCAAACTGCAGCGCGATTTGCCGAACCACATTATTGAGATACCCCGGAAATGGAAACTCGATTCCGGCAGTGAGCACGTTCGCCACGTCGGTGCCAGTCCGACCCTGCGCGCCACCGCCAGCCTTGGGGGCCGCCGCGCTCTTCTGCGGGGTGGACGTGGGCGTCACGTTCGGCGTCACCGCCTTGGTGGGCTTTGGCGCCTTCTTTGGCGCTTTCTTCGGCGCCGCCTTGGTGGCGACGGTCCGTTTACTCTCCGGTGCGGGTGGCGCCTTGGTCTCGACGAGTGGCGCCGGGGTCTCCGTCACGACGCCAGCGGCCCGCTCGCCAGCTGGGGCTGCGATAAGCTCAACACGGTAAAGCGGAGGAAGCGCTTTCGCCGGAGCCGCAGCCCGGTAGACGACCAGGGCCAGCACGGCAACGTGCAGAATCGCGGACGACACCATGGGGAGCGTCAGCGAGGCCGACGGCGCCCGGACCACGCTCACCGGGGAGTGTCCTCAGGCTCAGCCATCAGCGCGACGTTTGTCACGCCCGCGTTCTTGACGACGGCGAGGACGCGCAACACCATGCCGTACGACGCATTGCCGTCGCCTCGGATATACACGCCGTCCTTGCCCTGCGTTCCAGCAAGCGTCTTGAAGCTGGCACGGAATTCCGAGAACGACAGCGACGTTTCGTCGATGAAGATGCGGCCTTCCCGCGTTACGCTGATCACCAGGCCACCCTTCGACTCGACCGCGCGCGCGTCAGCCTTGGGAAGCGTCAGATCCACGCCGCCCTGCATAATCGGGGCGGTAATCATGAAGATCACCATCAGCAGCATCATCAGGTCGACAAGAGACACCACGTTGACCTCGGCGTACATGGGCGTCCGCTCGCCACGCGCACGCCGCCTCAAATGCGACGCTCGCGAGCGAGCAGAGCGATAAGCTCCGCGCCGAATCCCTCGATTTCGCCGTCGAACCGGTTGAGCCGCGCTGCGAAGACGTTGTAACCGAAGACGGCTGGCACGGCGACGGCAAGCGCCGCCGCCGTTGCCGTGAGCGCCTCTGCCACGCCAGGCGCCACGGCGCCGAGGTTGCCCGACCCCTTCTGCGCGATGCCGACGAATGCGTCGATCACGCCAAGCACCGTGCCGAATAGCCCCAGCAACGGACTGGCGGAGCCGATCACCGCCAGTGTGGGCACATACTCACCAAGACGATCACGCTCAGCGGTGAACTCGGCGTCCAGCACGAGATGCAGCGCTTCGACCTGCGCCGCCGTCAGCGTGGATTGATCGCTCCCCGTACCAGCGCCAACCGGGCGGAGCTCGTGCAGAAAGCTCACTGCGCGCGCGAGCACCCGCGTGTACGGGCTCGCCGGCGACCGCCTCGCGATGCCGGCCGCTTGCTCAAGTGTCGCGGCTTGTCCGAACTCGGCGAGGAATGCCGCCGACTGCTTCGCCACACGCCGAATCTCCATCCACTTAGCGAGCATGATCGCCCAACTGAGGAGCGAGAGCAGCGCCAGGACGACCAGCACAATCTTCGTCGGGAGCGATGACGCAAGGATCAGTTCCGCTGCGGTACCCGGGATGGCGTTGCCAGCTTGGAGGATCATGTTGTTGCGTTACGGGAGAAGTTGGGCGTGGTCAGGATCCGGCGATTGCGCGGAACCAGTCGTAGGTGTGCTTGAGTCCCGTCTCCAGCGCCACGCTGGGTGTCCATCCTAGGCCACTCGCCGACTTGGAAACATCGACGAACGATCGCTGCTGCTCGCCCGGTCGCGCTGGCGCATACTCGACGGGGCAGGTCTTACCCGCTGCGCGCATCAGCGCCTCCGCCAAGTCCAGTACCGAGGTGGGAACGCCGGTGCCGACGTTAAAAGCACGCACGTCGAGCCGGCCGGCCCGCGGTATCGCCGCAGAGGCAGCGAGCGCGTTTGCACGCGCCACGTCACCCACAAACACGTAGTCGCGCGTCTGTCGTCCATCACCAAAGACCGTGACCGGCGTCCCGTCAATCAGGCGTTGACAGAACATCGCGACGACGCCAGCCTCTCCGTGAGGGTCCTGTCGCGGCCCGTAGACGTTGGCGTACCGCAGGGCCACCACGTCGAGCTTGTGCACACGGCCGTAGTACGCGACGTAGTACTCCGCCGCGAGCTTCGCGATCCCATATGGCGACTCCGGATCTTTCGGCTCGGTCTCGGCGCTCGGCGGCTCGGCGAAGTCGCCATAGATAGCGCCGCCCGTCGAGGAATAAATGAAGCGCGGCGGCTTCGGAGCCTGACGCGCCGCCTCGAGCAGGTTGAGCGTGCCCAAGATATTGCGATCCGCATCCGCGATTGGATCGGCGACGCTCTTACGCACGTCGATCTGAGCGGCGAGGTGGCAGATCAGATCGAAACCACCGGTCTGGACCAAGTGAGCCGCGTCGGGGGACCGAATATCCAATTCTTCCAACCGGACCCCAGGCGCGACGTTCCGTCGCTTGCCGGTGGAGAGATCGTCCAGCGCTGTGACGTCGTACTCGGCTGACGCGAGCGCGTCCGCTACGTGCGAGCCAATGAAACCGGCGCCGCCCGTGACCAGCGCGCGACGTTTAGTCACGCCTTGCTCACCGCGACTTGGCGGAAACCGGCACCCGCGTCACACCGCCGCTCATCCTTTCCGTGCTCCCGACCGACGCCCGTGCGTCCGCTACACGTCCTGTCGCGTTGAGAACTGCGCCTACAACGAAATGAGAGCGTGACCGAGAGAATCGCATGCGGGTGTGAGAGTAACGGGGTCACCAACTGGTCCAACCAAGTCACCGACGGGTTCCCAATCTCCAACGGCGGAACTCCCCATCGATCGGGATCGGCGATTATGGATGAGGACGAACTCACGCCACCGAGCGAAACATGGACGGGGACAGAGTGGAGCGACAGAGGGCGACCGGATACCCGGCCGCCCCCCAATATCCATGAGTTCCTGACGAACTGATCAGAACGGGAGATCGTCGTCCTCTGCCTCGAGCGCGTTCGGGAACTCTTCGAAATCTCCGCCCTTGGGCGCATCGCCACCCTTAGCGCCGCCCTTGGCACGCGAGGGAGCCGGTCCGTCGGTGTCGCCACCGCTGCCGCCCTTGCCGCCGCCGAGCAGGAGGATCTCGCGCACGTTGATCTCGGTCACGTACTTCGTCTGGTTCTCCTTGTCCTGGTACTGCCGATACTCGATCCGGCCCTCGATATAGAGCTTGTCACCTTTCTTGACGTACCGCTCGATAATGTCGGCCATACCCGTACCGCGCGTGCCTTGGTTCCAGGCCACGCACTTGTGCCACTCGGTCTTTTCCTGCTTCTCCCCTGACGCCGAATTCCACTGGCGGCCGGTGGCGAGAGAGAACTGCGCCACCTTGCCTCCACCTGTCGTTGTCCGGATTTCGGGATCGTTCCCGAGATTTCCGATCAACGTCACCTTGTTCAAGCTCCGACTCACAACTCCTCCTGGAATGGATACAGCGTCAACCTGAATCTATCGCGACGGTAGAGCGTCACCAAACAATTGCAAACCGTATCATCTGAGCGCAGCCGGGATTTCGAGGCGCATCACGATCGCATCCTCGACCGGGTCGCGATAATAGTGGCGGCGGCGAGCGACTTCGGCAAAACCACACGCCGCGTAGAGCGTGCGAGCGGCAACGTTGGCGTCGCGGACCTCAAGAAAGACGGTCTTCACCCCGCCACGCACCACCGCGGCGATCACCCAGTCCAACAGCGTTCGGCCGATTCCTCGGCGGCGAGCCGCGTCGACCACCGCCACGTTCGCGATTTCAGCTTCGTCCGCAGCGGCGTACGTCACCGCGAACCCGACTACGGCACCATCCGCCTCGGCGACCACGACGGTGGCGCTGCCGCCAAGAATAAGGTCTCGAAAACCCTCCCGTTTCCACGGATCGGAAAAGCTAGCCACCTCAATACCGTGGATCAGGTCCACGTCGGCGGCGTTCGCTGGACGGATCTGCACAGCAGATCCTGGCCGGGCTGATGCCGCCTTCACGCAGGCAACGACCGTCCGTGCGCCGCCTCCCATTTGACCTGCGCTTCAGCGAGTCTTCCATAGACCGGCTCCCACGCATCGACCGATACGGCCCCTGACCGGACAATGGAATCGAGCAGCGGCGCGACGCCACGGGCGTGCGGCATCGCGGTATTCTGTTCGAGCGGACCAATCATGATCGCGCCATCCCGCAACGCCGCTTCGACCGCCGCTTCAGGGGTGACCCGCGCAGCCAGCCCAAGCGCGGTGAGCGACCCATCGGCAGCGCGCGTGAATGGTGCGACAAACCGCTCGCCGCGCATCGCGTCGAGCACGGCGAGATACGCACCGGGGCGAATGTCCAGCGCACCCGCAACCACGAGCGCGAGCGACGACACAGCATACAGCGGAATTGCGTTGCCGAACGCGATCCCCTTGGCGATGGCACCCGCGATCCGGATCGACGTGAAGCGGCCAGGCCCCTCACCGCAGACCACATGCTCCACGTCGCGCACGGAATGGCCGGCTTCAGCGAGTGCGGCGAGCACGGCGGGCATCAGTCGTTCTTCCGTTTCGCCTCGCATGACCACCGTGCACTCGGCCACGACGCGACCGCCGCGAATCACCGCGACGCTTCCCTCGTAAGTGGCGGCATCGAGCGCGAGCGTCACGGCTGTTGGTGCGGTCACGGCGCTCACCAGACGAGCCGCCGAAGGTCAGGCGCCGACTCAATGTGCGAGAGTACGAGCCGATGGTCTGGCGCGGACATCATTGCGCCAGCACGCTCAGGCCATTCCACGAGCACGACGGCGTTCGCACCAAGCATCTCATCCCAGCCGATCGTCACGAGTTCGTGCGGTGACGCGATGCGGTACAGGTCGAGGTGAAAGACCATGGCCCTCGGGCCGCGATACTGATGCACGAGTGCAAACGTCGGGCTCGTGACCGGCTCCGTCACGCCGAGTCCACGGCAGATAGCCTGCGCGATCGACGTTTTGCCAGCACCGAGTTCGCCGGTGAGCGTGACCAGCGCCGGTACAACCAGCGACGCGCCGAACCGTTCACCCCAGGCATCAAGCGCGTGGCGGTCGAGTGCGTCGGACCCATGGGCCGCAGCGGTGGCGGTCATCGGCGCGCTGGCGTGCGGCGCGGCGTGCGGCGCGCCTTCCCATCCATCGCGGCGCGGACATCGAAGAGCTCGTCACGCAGACGCGCGGCCGTCTCGAAGTCGAGATTCGTGGCCGCCTCACGCATCTGCTCCTCAAGCTGTTTCACGAGACTGGGCATGTCGTCCGTTCCATACTTGATGCCTGCCTCGGCGACACGCTGCTGTTGCTTGACGCCCGCACGTCCGGCTTCCTGGGCCTCGCGCTCGTCGCGCGCGTCGGCCACCCGAGTGACAAACCGCACGTCAGCCACGCTCTTGACCACACCCCTCGGCATTATACCGTGCTCCAGGTTGTGCGCGACTTGGATGGCGCGACGGCGCGACGTCTCGTCCATCGCGCGCTGCATCGATCCGGTAATCCGGTCGGCATAGAAAATCGCGCGTCCATTGATGTGACGTGCCGCGCGGCCAATGGTTTGGATCAACGAACGCTCGCTCCGCAGAAACCCTTCGTGGTCGGCATCGAGGATCGCTACCAGCGACACCTCAGGCATGTCGAGCCCCTCGCGCAGCAGGTTAATGCCGATCAGGACATCGAACTCTCCGAGGCGGAGACCACGCACGATTTCCATCCGTTCGATGGCGTCGATATCGGCATGCATGTACCGGACCCGCACACCGACCTGCTGCATATAGTCCGCGAGGTCCTCGGACATCCGTTTGGTCAGCGTGGTCACTAGGACGCGTTCGCCCTTTCGCTCGCGCAGTCGGATCTCGTGCAGCAGGTCGTCCACCTGGCCCTTCACCGGACGGATCTCGATCGGCGGGTCGATGAGGCCGGTCGGCCGGATGACCTGCTCGACGACCACGCCTTCGGACAACTTGAGCTCCAGATCACCCGGTGTCGCGGAGATGTTCAGCGCGCGCGGCGTCAGCGACAGGAACTCGTCGAACATCAATGGCCGGTTGTCGAGCGCACTCGGCAGGCGGAATCCGTAGTCGACCAGCGTATGCTTGCGCGAACGATCGCCATTGAACATCGCGCCGATCTGGGAGAGCGTGACGTGCGACTCATCCACGACGACGAGAAACTCGTTCGGGAAATAGTCGAGCAGGCAGGCCGGACGTTCGCCAGCCTTCCTGGCCGAGAGCAAGCGCGAGTAGTTCTCGATGCCCGGACAGGTGCCGATCTCGAGCATCATCTCGATGTCAAAGTTGGTCCTCGATTCGATGCGCTGGGCCTCGAGCAGCTTGTTTGCCGCGCGCAACTCGGCCAGACGCTCAGCCAGTTCGACGCGCATCATGCCGATCGCGCGCTCGAGCGACGGGCGCGTGGTGACGAAATGCTTCGCCGGATAGACCGCCGTCCGCTGTAGTATCGCGATCGTCTCGCCCGTGAGCGGACTGACTTTAGTGATCCGCTCGATCTCGTCGCCGTACATCTCGACACGGACCGCCTGTTCTTCGTAGGCCGGAAAGATCTCGACCGTATCGCCGCGCACCCGGAAGGTGCCGCGCTCGAACGAGACGTCGTTGCGTGAATACTGAATTCTTACGAGCGCCCGAAGAATGTCATCGCGCGCGATCTTCTGCCCCGCGTGCAGCGTGACCATCGTCGCCCGGTACGTCTCGGGATCGCCGAGACCGTAGATGGCAGACACAGTCGCGACGATAATCACGTCATCGCGCTCCATCAGCGATGACGTGGCCCTCAGGCGCAGCCGGTCAATGTCATCGTTGATCGACGCGTCCTTCTCGCTGTAGGTGTCGCTCGACGGCACGTAGGCTTCCGGCGGGTAG
>SXGR01536087.1_pt1 | contig 15497 bp, 21 predicted proteins | sample 3174711 | NCBI WGS metagenome assembly SXGR01 (sample SAMN11356860, study PRJNA531348) | freshwater metagenome | isolation source: freshwater sample F1-60 | place: China: Fuxian Lake, Yuxi | collected 2017-12-25
GGCCAGGGTCGTCAGCTGGTTGCCGAAACACCTGAACTCCCCACCCACCGTCTGGGGTGCTCCGGTCAGGGTCGTCAGCTGGTTGAAGTTGCAGTCGAAAGTCCCACCCACCGTCTGAGGTGACCCGACCAGGGTCGGCAGCTGGTTGTAGGAACAGGAGAAATGCCCATTCACCTTCTGTGGTGCCCCTGACAGGGAGGTAAGTTGGTTGTTGTAACAGTAGAAATTCCCACTCACCTTCTGGGGTGCCCCGACCAGGGTCGTCAGCCGGTTGTTGGGACACCAGAAATCCCCATCCACCGTCTGGGGTGCCCCGACCAGGGTCGTCAGCTGGTTGAAGATACAGAAGAAACTCCCACTGACATGTCCGAACGAGATGCCCGACAGAGACTTCAGTCTTTTGTAACTACAGCCAAAATCTCCTTCCACATCGACCAGACCGGTCTGTCGGTTGACCGACCAGGTCCCGCTGGTGCAGTCATTCAAAAATGCCTCTTGGTCGGGAGTCAGACCCGAGAATTGGGCTTCGAACAGGGAAAAGGATTGGAGGTGTTTCACGCCTTATATATCTCCAACCGCAGTCATTCGAAGTCGGGGAAAAAAAGGGCATGTTGCAAAAACCGGCGGCCCACCTGGAATCAAATCACAGGAACATAAAAATTTCAACACAGAAGAAATTTATCTGTCAAAGAGAAGTTCTGGGAATTCACCACGCCAATGCTCATCGTAATACACATTTACATCAAACATGTTCCTCAAAAATTGAGGGGGACAAAATTGGGGACACCGAAAGAACCCCGGCCCTAGAATTTGATGTGATTCAGAAATAATTATGTATAAAAAAAATCAAAAAGTCTTGCCCCAGACATCGCAGGGAGATATCCCTTATTACGGTCCAACAATTTATCAGAATCGTTTATCCAATTTCCAAGCTTTCCTTCTTGTTCGGCCCGTGCGATTTCCTTGATTAAAATCTCTAAAGTGAGAGGCTGTCTCTTAAGGTCAATCTGAAGAGTTTCATACATTTTAAAATCGTATTCTTCTTTTGGCACTTCATATCCCATCGTGTCTCTGACTGTTGCTGAGATTAAATCACTTCCTCCCCCTATGCCTTTGAGACCTCCATTTTCGACCCATTTGTTCCACGTTTTAGTGTGATTTGGGAATTGACAATCGAAGTACCACAAGACCAATCCTTCTTCGTAATTTGAATGAAAATATCTTAATTTCATTCTTTCCAGCTCGTCATCATTCCAATACTGATTATCTGGCCATTTTTCATGAAAATAATTGGAATCCCAATTTACGCGGTTGATAAATTCCCTGTTTTTATCGTTGATGGGAATTGGTTTGTAATTTTTGAAAGCAAAAGTTTTATAATTAATTTGTTTATCATCCATCATTTCTCTGTATTTAGCGTTGCCCTCTTTGGACCAAGGCTTATTGACTCCTTCCCCACTTTTCCAAAAATCATCATCAAAATATCTTCTTGAAATGTCTTCTGCTAAGGTAACAATAAAGGGGCAATCCATTTCTTTCTTTTCTGTCAGAGATTTAGGAACCTCGCTTTCTCCCCCACTTGTTAGATATTCTTTTTCCTCTTGGGTTAGTCCATCCATGCCAGATTTATTATACATATCCAGAACTCTATTGTAAAACTCCTCCACATAGGCCTCAAATAATTTAATGCGTTTCATAAAAACAATTTTTTTTATATATCATTTGCATCGAACGTGTTCCCCAAAATTCGAGGGGACAAAATTGGGAACACCCAAAGAACCCCGGCCCTTCCAAATAAAAAACAAAATCGAAAAACAATTTACAAATGAAAAGAAGCACACACAGACAAACAAGGAAACACAGAAGAACATTCCCACATCTAACACATTTGAACCCGAACGTATAAAGCATAAAGAACTGCCTATGATGGTAAGGAATATCAGTATGAAGGAACTATAACCCTTTTAAGATAGTTAGAGATTAAATTCCCTCTTTGCTTCCATTCCGATTTCATCGATGGTCTTCTGACCTCCTCTATCGTCTCTGGTGTTAAGAATAATGTCGTAGTCCCCTTGATCTTGCTTCTTTGGATAGATCCAATATTCTCCTTCGTCTTTGATTCCAAGATCTTTTATAAATTTCTTGACCCAATCCTTTTTAGGAAGTAAATTTTCGATTTCCTCTGCAGTCCAAGAATGATCCGGATCAACCCCACCTTTAATAGGAAGAGCCTCATACTTAAAGATATAAGATTTCCCAAGCACACCATCTAAAGGTCTGTCTCCCCTTCTTAGAACGTTTTTAATCGTGTGATCGATTGGTGCGTGGACTAGAAGCCATTTTGGTTTGTCTTGAGGACTGAACATGTCTATAACATCCCCTTGAACATCGTCGTAGATAACTTTATCTTCGGTTTCTGGTTTTCCAAAAGTCTTTCCTGTAGCATCCTTTAAACCTTCTTTTAAAATCTTTCCGTGCATTGCTTCTTGAGCCATATACCATCTTGCAGCCTTTTCAAAATTTGGATCCTCTGGGCTTGAATATTTATAGGGGCATCCAGGATAAATCTCGGAGAGAGTTGGTTTTCCTGAGTTTCCAAAATCCTCTTCTCCTAGCTCTTCAAACATGACATTATAAAAAGAATCTACCGGTAAAATTGCCCAAGAGTCGTCCAGCTTAGTTAGAGCAGAACTTTTTCCTGCGGAGGAAGCACCATCCAGAATAAAGTGTTTCTGTGGGGCTTTTCCCCCTATTTCTTCTTTTTCGTTGAGGGAAATAAATTGAGCAAAATTAAGTACTTTCAATCAAAAAAAATATTTTTCTCTATATATCCAAAAAAATTAGAATCTTCTTAGAACATAGACTTTTGTGTCGTAGTACTTAAGGGTTATCTCTACAGGATAGAACACACAAGAAGAGACACACGTACCTAGAAAGCTCTCCTTGGCCCAGACATCAAAGACAGACAAGAAGAATTGGATTCTGGAAAGGACTCTGCCCAGGCATCACAGAGATACAAGAAGACACATAGGTAGCTAAAGGACTTGAGGGCACTCCTGCCCAAGAACGACAGACAAGCAGAATTGGATTCTGGAAAGGACTTGAGGGCACTCCTTGACCCAGACATTACAAAGAAGAATTGGATTCTGGAAAGGACTTGAGGGCACTCCTGCCCAAGAACGACAGACAAGCAGAATTGGATTCTGGAAAGGACTTTAGGGCACTCCTGCCCTTTCCTATTTACCCAGCTCTTTCCAGCCCTTTCCAGCCCTTTCCAGCCCTTTCCAGCCCTTTCCAGCCCTTTCCAGCCCTTTCCTATTTACCCAGCCCTTTCCTATTTACCCAGCCCTTTCCAGCCCTTGGTGACCTTAAAGTGCCGGCGCCCCCCTCCCCCTTAAAATTTAGTCTATACGCGAGGGCCCCCTAACTCAGTCCCTAGGGGTCCCCCAAATAAGCTTAAATCAGTCTTGGGATCCCAGTCAGGCCCGAGCCTAGACCGATTCCTGGCCGGGTTTTTTGGGGGACCCTTAAGGGGCTCTTTATCCCCCTGGTAGGGACCCTGTTTTTACCCCCCTTCGCCTGTGGGAGGGGGTCTTTATTAGGGTCCCCCTTTCGGGAGGGGCCCCTTTTCCCGGCCTTTTGAACCCTAGCACTATTTCGTTTTGGCCGGGATTTTTTTGCCCGGTGGTCCCCCTTTCGGGAGGGGCCCCTTTTCCCGGCCTTTTGAACCCTAGCACTATTTCGTTTTGGCCGGGATTTTTTTGCCCGGTGGTCCCCCTTTCGGGAGGGCCCCCTTTTCCCGGCCTTTTGAATCCTAGCACTATTTCGTTTTGGCCGGGATTTCCCTGCTGCCCCTGCTGCCCCGGCTGCTCCTGCTCCGTTGGGACCCCTGGTCCACAAAAAACTCTGGCCCCCCAAATAGGCCAGAGTTCAAAAAAGGGGACCTAGACTGGCAGAGTCCAACCTCGGGTTTGTTGTCCAACCCGGAAGGGGTACCAAGCCCTTCTTCTCTGCTGCTAGGTCCCCGGGGGACTGAAATTGTTCAGTCCTCGGTCAGGTCCTCTGCCTCTGTTGGGTCTTCGTCCGAGTTGGCTCGGGGCTGGGCTGAATGTTCCTATTTCCATAATTTTTTTAGGGAGGGATTGGAGGAAGGTGGGAGGTTGGTTTTGATGCAGTAAAAGTAAGGCAGGCAGGGGTTGGAAGAACGACGAAATCAGAAAAAATTCTGAATTTTTTTCGAGGCCTGAGCCCGGGTTTCCCCGGGCCCAGGTTCTCGATCAGCCCTAAGGCTGGATGGTGTAGACCTGTTTAGATTTCCGAATCTTGAGGATGGAATCAAAGGCATAGGTGCGAATAATGACCTTGTTCACCAGGCCTCCTTGGTCTCCTTCTGTCTTGGGGTCGGGAAAACCTTGGATGTCTTGTTTATCAATAGTCTGGCCATCCAAGAAATAAGAAACCCGGCCTGGCTGCAAGAAAATGCATTCGAGGTACATTTTTTCTTGGTGAGTGATAAAGGGGGAATCTGGGATTCTCGAGCCCCATTGTCTAGGACCTGGGGTCCAGATTGGGTTTTGGCTGTCCCCGGCCAAATTGGATGATTGAGACAGGGCCTGCAGGAGACCTGCTGCTTCTTTTTCCTGGGCTAATCTTCGGTTGACCATGTTGAGGTAGCCAACCCCACTTTTGAAAACCATGACTCTGGAACCTGTGACCAGCTTGGTTATTCTTTTGGAGTGGGGATTGGCCCGGCTACCCTTGAGATCAACCTGGGTGAGGGTGTCGAGACCGATGATTTGGCAACCGGAAAAGGAGTTGACCAAGGTGGGGATGGAAATGGGTGTGTGTGACATAAAAATGGGGTTTGGTTAAAGAGGTTGAAAAAATTGAATATGTAAAAGTAAGACCTAAAGGGGCTGAAACTTCGACGTTTTGAAAAAAAATTCTCTTTTTTTTGGGGCCTGGCAGGCCGAGGCCTAGAGGCCAGGAGGACCCCCGGGAGGGGATCCCCCTAGGGGTCTAGATTGTGGCTGGAGTCTCTGACTGGAATGTGTAAGAGTAGCAATCGTCTCCGAGACCTCGATCGATGGATTGGGGATTGGTGAGGGGTAAGCCGCATCGACAACAGCGACCTTCGTGCAAGAGGGTGACACCTTGGGTTCTTAGTAGGGTGGGGTCTACCACCGTCTTGCACAACCAGCGAAAGACTCCGGCCAGCTGGGAGGTGGGGTTCACCTGGCGACCCATTTTGTAGGTCATGGTGTCTTTGAAGATGGTGCCCGCGAAGATCATGCCCTGCTCCTTATCGCCCAAGAGGGAAATGCTGACGAAGAAAATGGGGAGGCGAACCTTGCGGTCGTTTTTGTCCCGGGCCTGTTTCACCTTGATGGTGATGTGCTTGTCCGTGGCCGGGTTGAAGAAAGTGAGGACTGCCCGACCTGCAAAGAAGAGACGGGGAAGGGTGAGGGGGTTGACGTTGGAACGTATCATAAAAAGTGGTTTTGGTTGACTCCGTAAATATACAGCCCATTTCCCCGATTTATTCGACGTTGCCCCAAAAAAAAACGAAAATTTTTTTCACCTGGAAGGCCGGGAAAGGCCTCGGGCCTCCAGTCCCCGGAGGGGCCAGAGGCCCGAAGGGCCCGGAGCCTAGGCTAGTCCTCCTGGTGGCTCGATGAGCACCAGGCAGTGGCCGAAGTGCCGGTCGAGAGTGCGGACCAGGTGGGCATAATCCCCGGCCATCATTTCTTGCAGAATGGGTTCGGGATCGAGCCTGTGTTGGCGGGCCAAGTTCTTGGCAGTGCCGAGCAGGACGAAGGCGTTGCCCTCAGGTCCCGAGAGGTCGATGGTGAGGCTGCTTGGAGCCTCGGTGTGGGGTTTGAACATGGTTAAGGGTTTAATGGGTGAAGAGAAATTTTTGTTCGCGTGAGAAGTATGTTAGTAATATAGTATGTTGGAGGGCCGGGGGCCCACCCCCTACCAGGTGGGGGGATGGGCTTCGATAAACTCCCGCTCGTACAAATGGGAGTTGTCGTTGTACTTGATGACATCCTCCCACCACCGAATCCCCATGGACAGACGGGGAACGGCGAACTTGCCCGAATCCTCGTTGTGAACAAAGAAGAAGAGATCGTTGCGGCCTCCGGTCTCGGGCACTGGTCGACCTGCTTCATCCAGGTCTGGTCGGGTTTTGACCTCCGTGTGGTACTTCACTCGGACTGCCATTTCCTCCAGAAAGAAATTCTCAAAATCTTCAGGAGTTGAATCGCCTAGGACTGTCCCGGGCCACACGCAGAGTTGAACAAAAGAATTGGTTGACATAATTTGGTTTTTTAAGGGGTTAAAGGTTAAAGGTTAATGATAGGACAAAGATAAGACCTAACCTGAATGGGAGAACGACGAAGTTCGAAAAAAATTAGAAAAGTTTTTAGCATGAAGGCCGGGTTTTAGGTCCCGACCAACAAAAAAGCCCTAGACCATCTGGTCCAGGGCTTGAAGGAGGCCTTAACCCCAAACCTCCCTCTGAAGGGGGATTTTTTATTCCTCGGGTGAGGTTTCTTCTCCCCCTATCATCTTGCTAAAGAATTTCATCATTTCATCGTGCTTCTTCACTTGCTCGGAGTGGATTATACCAATAATATATCCTGCCAACAGGAGTTTCTTTTCGTAGCGCGAAAGGTGACCCGGAACATCCAGTTCCTCAACTCGAATTTTGTTACCGGAATTGACCAAGGCATCGGAAACACAATCTTCTCCTTTGTAAATTTCCTTGCAATCATCGGAAATTTCTTTGAAGCAGAGTTCGGACAGGCCTAAGCCTCCAGAAATGGTCGATTTGTCGACCGGTACATCGTGTGGGTGATTTTTCATAATTTGGTTTTTTTTAAGTGGTTAATGGTTAGTGAAATGGGTTAATGATAGGACAAAGATAAGGCCTAACCTGAATGAGAGAACGACGAAGTTCGAAAAAAATTAGAAAAATTTCCAGCATAAAGGTCGGGAGAACTAAAAACCCGGCCAAAGACCGGGTTTCAAGATTTTTTTGGCCGGTTTCTATTTCAAATTCTTGGCCATGACTTGCCATTGATTTGAAACGACTTTCATTGAGTTTGTGTGGGAAGGAAAAGAATCGTATTCTCCATTTCCCAAAATTTCGTAGAAACATTCTGTCCATTTCAGGTTTTCAAGATTTTCCTCCAATTCACTCACATTTTGAACCAAACCTCCAGAAAGGTCTTGCAAAAAATGGTCCCAATTTTTTTCAATGGGTTCATTGTCGTAGGATTTCACTTCTTCTTGGGTTTGCTCCCACACAAATTCTTCTGCCTCTTGCAAAGTTGGAAAAATTCCAATTTGGGAATTTTCACTTCTTGGCAAATTGTTGAACATGACCAGGAATGGTCCTGGATTGGAAATTGGGTTGTTTTTCATTGGTTTGGTTTTTGGTTAATGGTTAATGATGGGACAAAGATAAGGCCTAACCTGAATGAGAGAACGACGAAGTTCGAAAAAAATTAGAAAAATTTCCAGCATAAAGGTCGGGTTTTAGGCCTAGGGCTGGACCAAAAACTGAGCCCCCAATTTCATGATTCTTTGAATTTCTTCCGGTTTTAGATGGGAAAAAATATTTTCCCCGAGATAGATAAGAGTAGGGCCTTGGAGAGACCAGGCATAGTCCCTCATGTAGATGATGCCTTGTTCGCGGAGAAGCTCGTCGACCTGGGCCATGATAATTTTTTTGTTCATAGGGAGTTTGTTTAGATCAGTAAGAATAGAACCAATCAAGGCATCAGAAACGACAGCTCGGAAAATTTTTTATCCTCCCCCAGACAGGGAAGCAATTTCTCGCGAGGAGAGGGTATGTTAATAAGATACTATCTTTAGACCTCCTGTGCAACCTGGATGAGCTCCTCCGGAGAATAGAGAGGATTATCAGGCACGTTTAATGAGAAGTACAAAGGCACCTGGGTTGGACCCCGCCGGTTCTTCGAAAATTCCAAATAGGTGGCCCGAGGATTGTCCTTGTCAAACCTCAACTCCAACATGCCGGTGGTGGCGTGCTTCAGCCGGTTGGAGCCCACAAAAACTCCGCCTTTTGTCACCTGTTGAATGAGCAAAAAGGTCGTGTATTTGCCCTGGTCATTGGCGGCCTGGTTGTGCTGGTTGAAAAATTCCAACAGCCACTTCTCGGCCGAAGGGGTACTGGTTTTACCCTGTTCTCTGATGATCTCTTTCACCTCGAAAAAAGAATCCACCAACACCACATCCCAACCCTCAGCCAATATGTTAGTCAACAGGGTTTGTAAGGGCTGGTCTAGATGCTCGCCCAGAAATATGGTTTGAATGCGACCGAAATGGGGAAACCTCTGGACGTAGGGAAAGAGATCGATGCGGTTCATTTCCCCAGAGAGAAACAGACACCGGTAACCCCTCTGAGTTAGATGGGCCAGGATATCGAGACAAACCGTGGTCTTCCCAACCCCAGGGTCTCCCACCACCAGAAAATTGGAGGCCTTCGGGAGGCCTCCCTGCAGGGTAAAGAGACCATCGAGCAGAGTTCCAGTTGTTAAGGGTTTGAGTACTTGACTGTCCAATTTGACCTGGTCCAGGGCGATGGGCTGGATTTTTTTGGGAGGAGTTGGCATTCCCGGTAGGACAGGGATTGGTACAGGGTTGGGCTTAGAAGAACTCATAGCTTTCCTTACCGCCTCTGCTATCTTGGCTTTGGCTTCTGGGGACAGAGGCTTACGCACCCCTGTGCTGGTTTTTCTGGGCATTTTTTTTAGTTAGTTGACTGGTAAAAAATGGCTTTGACCCCTGGAGCCAGCTCGACCCAATACTGGAGAGAACCTTCTGGGGTGTGGAGGGTGCCAAGAAAAGAATTTAATTTTTCAAGGTAGGCCTCAAACTCTGGGCCTTCCTCGGGCTTGTCGAAGTTCTCTGCAATTTCATAATTGTAGATTTGCCACATTTTAGCTCGGTCCCAAACAGGGTAAATCCTAAGTCTAGTCGTGGATCCTGGAGTGAATCCTGGCAGCAAAGAGGAGAGGATTTCTGTCACATCCAGTTCCGTCGAACTATGAAAAGGTCTATGGTCTGGTGGAGCTTGAAGATAGGCGGGAGTACTCATGGGATAGAAAGTTTAAGATGGGCAAATATAAGACATTTCTGAACTCGTAGATCAAACTTTGTCCAGAAACTTTGAAGTAAGAAAATTTATTGGGCGATGGGGACTAGCACTTCCTCGACGAATTCCTGCATATCAGCCGTAGAAATCTTGTTGACGGAATCCGATAGCTGGTGACACCGATAGAGAATTCTAAGGTCCAAATAATCCCCAGCCGGAGTCTGAAGAGCAGAGGTGCCCTGGGTCAAGACAGGCACCGGATTGATAACGCAGGTATCTATGCCATTGTCCCTAAAAATCACAGCATCGTTAAAGGGTAATTTGTGCATGATTGGAGGATTGAAAAGGTCGATGATTTTGGTGCTCAAACGACCTGGATAATTACCGATAAAGAAATTTTTGCCCCCTATCCCAGTCAGTTCCAAATTCAAAACCCAATCTGCCTCGAAGTCTCCATCCAGAATCCGGTCGGAGAGCCTCTGGGCTCCAAGGCCTCCAAATTCTTCCGCATCGGTCAAACAGATATTTACTTCTGGTTGCAGCTTCTTGAGGGCAATCAAGTTGATGACAGAACACGAATTGTCGTTGGCGTTGTCAGAATCTGGATTGAAGATGTCGTGGTGAGCTACGAACCAGTGCTTTCCTCGACCTCGGAGGAGAATGTTAAAGAGAGGAATTTGGGAGTTCTTGGGATCTGGAAATTTATCTACCTCGTATGGCATGCCCTGCTCCTTCAGGAGCCTAATGAGAAAGGCCACCCGGGGAGGCAGACCGTCGATATTTTTGTAGTAGGGACCTCTGTTCTTAACAGAACAAAAATCATAAATCTTGTCATAAATCATGGGCAGTGTTTTTTTTCGCGCGTGGAGAGTATGTTACGAACATAGTATAATTAAATCAACACCCTTATCTATCTTCTGACCTCAGCCGAAGAACTGGACTTAGATATAGAAATTTTTAAATTGATGATACAATACCTTTAAGAATAAATAGAACAATCCAAAGTAAAATTATTAAAGATGAAAACCCTACTACTAAATAGTAAAATACATCAAATGGTGTGGTTTTTAGTTTCATATTATTTTTTATAGTAATCGTGAAAAGGTTTAATAATCATATAAACAAAAAGGACTACAAAACAAATACCAAAATAGGGTAGTAGTTGACTTAGAATTTGATTTATTGTTTCTATCATAATTTTAATTTTTAGTAGTCAGGACAGGATTCGAACCTGTATTTGCAGACCCTTTCGAGCCCGTGGTTACCATTACGCCACCTGACTATTTACTACCATCTTATATATACGCTAAAAAAAACTAACGATAAAGTCATTACTTTTTTATGCGTATGGTGATAAGGGGTTTTTTGATAACTAACACCTAAATCAAACCACCAATCACTTTCCAAACAATTTAACATGCATTCTATATTCATAACTTTAATTTTTAGTAGTCAGGACAGGATTCGAACCTGTATGTTTACTCATTTAGGCAATCAGACGAACAACTCTGAACCACTTAACTTTCAACGGTCTGCGTCTACCATATCCAACACATATTATTACTCTTTGTGCCTTCATTCCGCCACCTGACTATGTTGAGGATGAGAAGTCCTCTGTGTTGTAGAGGTAAGTTGCAGAAGCGACTCTCTTGACATTCCTTTCTCAAGGGAACAACACAAGTAGTCAGGACAGGATTCGAACCTGTATTTATACCACCATACAACTCTCTTTGCGGGTGTCTAGTACTCAGACTCGTTGTATGTGCGTTACCGTTCCGCCACCTGACCAAATGAAGGGACTGGTTACCCCTTCTGTACCGTTTTCCCGGTTGACTGAACTTTCTGTTCACACCGTGCCTGTGGCACTACAGTGACTGGTTGTTTCCCCACACCCAACTACCAGAAAGTTTTCCTCGTCGGATGTGGAGCCGGAACTAAAAAAGAAAAAGCAAGAACTTTTCTTTATGAACCTTTTGCCATTTCCAGTCTCACGACTGGAGGTAATGATTTTTCCAAGATGTCAAAGAACAATTTCTGTAGTAGCGGGGGTGGGAATCGAACCCACAGCCTCTGGGTTATGAGCCCAGCGAACAGCCTTTGCTCTTCCCCGCAATGATTATTTATCTCACCACCAAGAATCGTACCAAATTGTGTAGCCTTCTTTCAGTGATGCCTCTGCTTTCCTCAAAAAATCCATGTCCGAGTCATAGTCCGAGTCGTCGGATTCCCCAAAGAAAAATCCTTCGGTTTTGGGGAGAGCTTTGGATTGGACCTGCTCCCGGATTCGGTCCAAATCTGCCTGAACAAGTTGAACGGGGGTACAGTTGAAGGTTTCTTCTTTCCCCTCTTTTTCCCGGTAGATTTTCTCCATCAAGCCGTGCATGTCCGGGTGTTTTCTCCAGTAATGAAATTCTTCCGCTTCGATGTTGTGTTCTCTGAGTTCACTCAATTCCGATCCAAAGTCGGTGGGGGTGGATGGTTGAAAATCTGTCATCCGGTAGGCATACATGTCTAAGCCCATAGTTAAAAAGTTTAGTAGGTTAAAAGTGGTTTATGGTGATTGATTTGACTCTGTAAAAATAATAAAAATTTAGATTCGTGGAACCTTTTAGGGGAAAAATTTTTGAAATTTTTTGGAGTTCATTTAATTTCTCCCATTCTGAAGTACCATTGATTCTGGGAGAAATTTGGGACTCTCTTGAGCTTCTCGAGCATGAGTTTATTAAATTCTATACCAGAGTTAACTGTTTGGGGTTCTAGTTTATACTGCTCAATTAATTCTGAGGGCAGGACCATCACTCGAACAACCAGCTGGGACTTTTCCCAGAACTTGGCAATGAGTTCCTCTTGGATTTGGCGAAGATAATTAGATTTGTTCTCCCTGGTCAGGGCATTCATGTAGTTGTGAAAAGCTTCTATGTTGAGAGGCTTTACCAGAGCATACATGCCTTTCATAGGCCCATACATTCCCTCGTGCACAAGGCCTACAAGTAATTTGCCGTTGTTTTGAATGAGTGCATCTTCAAGGAATGAAATGTCGGTGGTGTCAGGTTTTTTTTCGTAAGGATAAGGAGCTATTATAACTTTATTTACTTTATTTGGTTTTTTAGGTCCTTCGGGGTTTTGTGGTTCCATAGTTGAGAATTTATTTTGTAAATATAGGCTATATATTTCTAAGAACTTCGACAATTTAAGAAAAATTTTCAACAGTCGTTCATCCTCCCAGGTCGGGTTTTAGAGTCCCAAATCGTTCATGAGGTGGTAATTCTCCTCTGCTTCTGTCCCAAACCTTTCACCCACTGTAATGACAGCGGAGTGGGGAATGTCCTTGCTATAACAGGAGCTGTTGTATCTAAAGGTCCTTTCCCTGCCATCCCTAACCTCTGTATTGATTTCATAGGTGGCATCTCCTATTCTTTTAACGTGCTTGGTACGATCCCAGGTTTTGTATTTGGGCTTAACTGGTTCCACCCTGATGTATTTTAAACCCGACCAAACAACCCTAAATTGGTCGTACTTTTCGTAGCGAGGTCTGTAATGAGGGTCTATGATGTAAACGAGTTGCCCTACTTTTACCGTCCTGACCTTTTCAATTTTTACCTTTGATTTGCACAAGATAAAATAAGGCACCTCGATAAATCGATAGGATGTGGAGCTAATTCGAACTGAAATGTCTTCCCAGACGGTGGGTGGGAATTTTTTTTCAACTTTATTTGAGCTTTGAGAGCCAATGGGGTACTCTACAACGTGACCCTCTAAACATCCTGCTCTTTTTTTATCAACTTGAATTTTACAACCATGATACTTGAAATCCCGTGAGTTAACAGTAACTACGTTTCCAATTTTCACCAGTTCATAACACACTTTTCGATAAACATTGTGGGGAATGCTGCCACATTCTTGGATGAATTTCAAAACGGGTAGACTGTGAAACGATTTGGTGAATTTGGGTTCTGATGAAAGGAAATCCTGAAACAGAAATTCCCCGATTTGAGGCATATAGGCGAATTTTTCTGTTAGAAATTTTTGGACTGAGACAATGATTTCAGGAGACATAGTCAAATTTGGTTATTGGTTTAAACAGGGCAAATATAGAGAAAAAATCCCATTTTAAGCCTCAGACCTCAAAAAAAATTTCAGAGTGGTAATTCTGGGTCTGAACCCGGCCTGTTGACAGTTAAATTAAAGTCTCAAACCCGGGAAGACTATTTTCTCATTCTAGCCAGACCATAGAGAAAAACAACCATGCCGGCATAGAAGACCTTTGTTTCAGTGTCTCCCTCGACTATGACCAAATGGGCGAAATGAACCAGAAACTGAAAGATGAGACCTATCAATTCCCAAAGCGTCGAAGTAAAGGACAGAAGGTAAATGAGACAGATTAGCACAGTAATCTGAATGAACTACACAACGACTAAAGATCGTTGTGTTTCGGATCCACTAAGGATCTTCTTTTTAGACGTTTCATAGCCTTTGCTAGATTTCTCTAGTCTTATTTGAGCTCCGCGTCCGTGATTAGTCGTTCCAACTGATATATCTTTACATCTTAAACCTTCATTTAAGATGTTTTTAGCAGCATTTAAGTCTCTGTCTAGTTGCCTACCACACTTACATTTCCAACTTCTATCATTCAAAGTTAGTGAATTATTTATCCAACCACACTCATTACAAGTTTTGCTAGATGGGAAAAACCTATCAATATGTATAACTTCTTTATCGTTCCAGTTGGCTTTATAGGTCAAGACTTTTATGAATTTACCCCAAGAAGCATCAGTTATAGATTTGGCTAGTTTAGGGTTTTTAACCATACCTTTGATGTTTAAATCCTCAAGGAAGATAACATCAAAATTTTTAACCAAATCTAAACTTGTTTTGTGTATCAAATCCATTCTTGAATTAGCTATCTTCTCATGAATTCTAGCAACTTTAAGTCGTTGTCTATCATAACGATTGGATCCTTTAGTTTTTCTTGATAGATGTTTTTGATTTAGTTTCAATTGATGTTCCAGTTGTTTAAGGAATCTACCCCTCTTGACTTTCGAGCCGGTTGATAACACGAGGAAATCTTTTAGACCTAAATCTATTCCTACTTTTTTACCAGTTGTAGGAACTGGTGTATATTCTTTTTCTGATAATATACTTACAAAATATTTACCTGTTGGTGTTCTTGATAATGTAGCTTTCTTTATTGTTCCCTTAACTTTTCTTTCCATAATCATCTGGATTCCTTCTTGAAACTTAGGTATAATTAGTTTTTCATTTTTAATCTTAGTAAATTGAGGAACCGTAAATGAATTTTTGGATCTTTTAGATTTAAAGTTAGGAAACTTAGTTCTTTTATTGAAGAATCCTTGATAGGCAATATCTAAACAATTTAAAGAATATTGAAGGGTTTGGCTATTGATTTCTTTCAACCAACTTGTTTTTTCATTTTTCTTAATATCAGTTAGATATTTAGCTTGATCATAGTAATTCAGAGATTTCTTGCCATTTAAATATTCTTCTTTTCTTTGGTTTAAGAAATAATTATACACAAATCTAACTGAACCAAAGTGCTTATTCAGGAGTATCTTTTGGTCCTCGGTTGGTTCCAATCTAAATTTATATGTATATTTAAGTAACTTCACTTATAGATTTTTTTTGATTTAACTATAAGTATATATTATAGTTGATGGGTGAATTTTAGAAAGGTGGATTTTTTATAGAAAATAGAACTTAAACTTTTTTGATTATTTTGACTAAAATATGGATCAAATTCATCACAGAAGCTAAAGACTTCTGTGTTTTCTTTGACTAGACATATAAAAAAACCAATTACAAAACGCATACGCGGGGGAGATAGTATGTTAGTGAGGTAGTATGTCTAGAGGGCCTTCGGCCTAGACCTTTAGAAGGAACTATTCTCCAGTTTTCTGGTCTCCGCCTTATTCAATTCTTGGGCGACGTTGTTCTCGTAGCTGACACAAACCTGACCCTGCCCGATTTGATAAGATTCTAGTTCCATATAGATGTGATTGCCATGGGAGTCCCGAAAGAAAACAGCAGATCTCATGGCACCTTTTCTGATGGCCTGAAGCTCAAAACCATCCCCTTCATAGTAGGGACTTAAGAAGAACCAAAAGTCACTTTTGGGATCTCCGTAGTTGCGGATCAAGATTTCTTTGAATTTTGCATGCTGGTACTTCAATATACTCCAAGAAAAAACGGGCATAGTGTAAACAACTATCTTCCAGACTTTTTTGGAAATAGGAGTGTAGACCAGACCTATTTCATATCTGTCCCCAGCCACAGAGCCAGTAAGATATCTAATGCCATCTACGCTTCTGAGAGGTTTGAAACCTTTGTCAAGAAAAGACTGATAGGTCTCGGA
>SXGR01597991.1_pt1 | contig 15496 bp, 13 predicted proteins | sample 3174711 | NCBI WGS metagenome assembly SXGR01 (sample SAMN11356860, study PRJNA531348) | freshwater metagenome | isolation source: freshwater sample F1-60 | place: China: Fuxian Lake, Yuxi | collected 2017-12-25
GAAAACATCGTCCGCCACATCGAGCTCGGCGAGACGCCGATGGCCGCCGCAATCAAGGGTTCCCGTGAGATCGGGTTCACCATCATCTCGATGACGATCTCACTCGTCGCGGTGTTTATCCCCGTGCTCTTCATGGGCGGCGTGCTGGGGCGCCTGCTGTACGAGTTCGCCGTCACCATCAGCGCGGCGATTCTCGTCTCGGGCTTCGTGTCGCTCACGCTCACACCGATGCTTTGCAGCCGTTTCCTGAAACCCGTCAACCACGCCAACAAGCACGGGGTTTTCTACCGCGCGACTGAGCGAGTCTTGCAGGGGAGCGTCGTCCTCTACGAGCGCACGCTCCGGATTTCGCTCCATCACCGCGGCCTCACGTTGTTCGTCGCCGTCTCCATGGTCGGGCTCACGCTCTGGCTGCTCGAACTCGTGCCCAAGGGTTTCATCCCCACCGAGGACACCGGCCGCCTCAGCATCTCTATCGAGGCGGCACAGGATGTGTCCTTCGAGGCGATGGCCCGCCACCAACGCGCGGTCATGGCCGTCGTAATGAAGAATCCCTACGTCGCCGATGCGTCCTCTATGATGGGCTCCTTTGGCCGCAGTGGGAGCGGCGGCGGCAACACCGGCCGCATGTTCGCCGGCCTGATCGATCGCGACAAACGCCCGCATGCCACCGTCATCGCACAAATGCTTCGGTCTGAAACGGCCAACATCCCGGGCGTGAAGGTATTTCCCCAGGTGCCGCCGAGCATCCGCCTCGGCAGCCGCGGCGCCAGCTCGGTTTATCAATACACCCTCGCCGGCACCGACCTCCAAGAACTCTACCGCGTAACCCCGCTGCTCCTCGAACGCGTCAAGGAAGTTCCCGGCATCATCGACGTGAACTCCGATCTGCAGATTACCAGTCCGCAGATCATCATCGATATCGACCGCGACAAAGCTTCGTCGCTCGGCCTCAACGCGCAACAGGTCGAGGAGACACTCTACAGCGCCTTCGGATCGCGCCAGGTCTCCACTATCTATACGTCGACGAACCAGTACTCGGTCATCCTCGAGCTCGATCAGAAATACCAGCGCGACCCGAGCTCGCTCGCTTTACTCTATCTGCGCAACCGCGAGGGCAAACTTATCCCGCTAGAGAGTGTCTCCAAAGTGCGTGCGACCGTCGGCCCGCTCACCGTAGCACACATGGGTCAAGTGCCGGCCGTCACCATGACGTTCAACCTCAATCCCGACATCGCGCTCAGCCAGGCGACCGCCGAAATCGAGCGAATCTCCCGCGAGCTCCTGCCGCCGACCATCAGCGGTACGTTCCAGGGCACGGCCGCTGCATTCACCAGCTCGCTCGCCGGCCTTGGCTGGACGCTGCTCATCGCCGTGTTAGTGATCTATCTGGTCCTCGGGATTCTCTACGAAGATTTCCTCCACCCGCTCACGATTCTCTCCGGCCTGCCCTCGGCGACCTTTGGCGCCCTGCTGACGCTCGTCCTTTTCAGACAGGAGCTGAACATCTATGGCTACGTCGGCCTGATCATGCACAGCGGCATCGAGAAGAAGAACGCGATTATGATGATCGACTTCGCCCTCGACGCCAAACGCAACCGCCAGAAGGGAGCCGAAGAAGCCATCTTCGAGGCCTGTATCGTGCGCTTCCGTCCCATCATGATGACCACCGTCGCCGCCCTCGCCGGCACCTTGCCCATCGCCCTCGGCTGGGGCGCCGGCGCCGATGCCCGCCGCACGCTCGGCCTCGCCGTGGTCGGCGGTCTCGTCGTCTCACAATTGCTCACACTCTACATTACGCCGGTATTCTACCTCTACATGGAAAAATTCACGAAATATCTCACCCCGAAGTCCGTCGCTGAGATCGAGCGTGAAACCTCCGCCGTCGGTGCCGCCATCAGCCTCGCGAAATAATCTTCGCGAACGCATCCCTTACTATTACAACTAAATTTCTCTGCTGTTTCGTATTCGCCTTGTCACTACTCGGCGATCTCCTCTCCGCGCCCGTGAAATGGACGGAGGCAATTGACGCCTACACGACCGCCGACGCCGAACAGCCTCCGGCCCGGGGAGGCGTCGTGTTTATCGGCAGCTCCTCGATCCGGAAGTGGACGACGCTCTCTCAAGACTTCCCCGGTCTCCCAGTGCTCAACCGGGGCTTCGGCGGTTCCGAACTCGCTGACAGCGTCTTCTACGCCGACCGCATCATCCTTTCCTACCAACCCCGCAACGTCGTCGTCTACGCCGGCGACAACGACATCAAAGCCGGCAAATCTCCCGAGACCGTCGCCGCCGATTTCAAAGCGTTGCGCACGAAAAATCACGCGGCACTCCCCTGACCCGAACTTTACGTCGCCGACAAACTCCACCTCACCCCCGCCGGTTACGCCGTCTGGACGCCCCGCCTCGCGCCGCTGTTGAAATAAAGCTCCTCGGCATTCGTTCGCTTGCGCCTGGCCCGTTCAGCCTGCGTATGCCCGCCGTCACCCGACCGCGCTCCAGCATTGCCCACCGAGTGTTCGTGTCTTTGGTGTCTCGTGTGGTTCCTCCCTCCGAATCCCCCGTGCAACGCCTCACCCAGCAGATCGCCTTCATCGCCGAGTGCGACCAACTGAAGGAAATTTTCCGCCAGACAATCAACACGCAGAGCCGCCGACCCGAAAACGACGCCGAACACTCTTGGGCCTTCTGCCTGTGCGTCATGGTCCTCGCCGAGCATGCGAACGTCCCTCACCTCGACGTCCTGCGCGTCCTCAAAATGGGTCTCATTCACGACCTCGTTGAAATCGACGCCGGCGATACCTTCGCCTACGACACCGCCGCCATGGTCAACCAGCATGATCGCGAAGCCCGCGCCGCCGACCGCATCTTCGGCCTCCTGCCGGACGATCAGTCCCGCGAGTTCCGCGCCCTCTGGGATGAGTTCGAAGCGCGCACCACACCCGAAGCGAAATTCGCCCACGCCTGCGACCGCTTCCAACCCATGCTGCTCAACGCCCGCACGAACGGCGGCAGTTGGCGCAAGCACCACGTCACCCACGATCAAGCCCAAGGCCGTAATGCCCCCGTCGCCGATGGCTCCACTGTCCTCTGGGCAGCCATCGAGCAGTTGCTCCGCGAAGCCGTCGCCGCCGGCCATCTCGCGCCCACCCGGCAGCCCGCCCTGTAGCGCCACGTTCCACCCCTCGCACAGGATTTCTTTGCGCCGTCTGCGTATCCTTGCGGTCATCGCGGGTCGCTTGTGCAGCGGTCGCTTCCCTCAAACCGTCCGCGCAGCCTGCCCACATCTCCCTCGCGCGCCCCCCGTTCCGCGTGCAATCCCCATGCTATGCGCTTTTTCCTCCGCATCCTTTCGGTTCTCTCGTGCCACTCAGTGCTGATCCTCTGCGTCCTCGCCGCTGACGCCACATCTCCCGCCTCCCTCGCCGCCGCTCCACCCCCGCGCGACTGGATCGACCCGACACCCGTCACCGCGTCATCCGGCTCTCGCCCGACCAAGGCGGCTCCAGCCTGTCCGTCCACCAAAACGGCTACACACCCGAAGGTGCCAAACTCATTCTCCACACCCGCGAGACGGTGTTCTCGCCACAGTCAACCTGACCACGCTCGGTCTCTCGCCCACGAAACTCGAGATCGTCGCACCCGCCACCCGCGCCATCGCCACGGCTTGGCGCACTCGCGAAGCCTACGTCCGCCGCGACGGCCACATCGTTGCCCTCCACCTCGCCACCAAAACCGAACGCACGGTCATCAAACCCCCCAGGTCGCTCAAGGCCGCGGCGGTGCCTACGCCCTCAAGTGCGACGAATTCCTCCTCGTCGGCATCGCTAGCGATCCCGACGGGAAAAGAATTCCGCGCACCCCGCCCACCAGTGGCACCGGCGGCACCCTCAAAGCCCAATGGGCCGCTGGCACGCCAAAGATGATTTACACCATCGACGTCAAGACCGGCGCCTTCCGCGTCATCCACCGCGAAAACGACTGGACCAACCACCTCCAGTGCCCACCCACCGACGCACTCCAAATTCTTTTCTGCCACCAGGGCCCGTGGCATTTTAACGACCGGACGTGGACCGCCCGCGCCGACGGCACTCCCGCCCGCCTGCTCCACGAACGCACGATGAACATGGAGATCGAGGGCCACGAATTCTTCAGCCCCGACGGTAAAAAATCTGGTACGACTTCCAGACCCCGCGCAGCACCGTCTTCTGGCTCGCCAACGTTGACCTCACCAGCGGCCACCGCAGACGGTATAGCCTCAAACGCGAAGAATGGTCCGTGCATTATGACGTCTCCCCTGACGGTAACTTTTTCGCCGGCGATGGTGGCGGTGCCGGCAGCGTGGCCGCGAGCAGCGGCGATGCCGTGCGCCTCGTCCACCCGGTAACGGCCAATGGATCTACGCCTTCTACCCGTCCCCTGTCCGCGGCAGTTCCTTCCGCGATCAGAGACCACTCATCGACATCGGCGTCCTGAAGTCCGAACGCCTCGTCAATATGGCGAATCACAACTACAGCAAAGACACTGGCGTCGAACCCAACCTCACCTTCACCCGCGACGGCAAGTGGCTCATCTTCTCCGGAAATTTTCACACCAACCCCGGCCATGGTCAAAAGGCCACCACTCACACTTACGCCGTCGCAATCGCCAAAAAGTAGGGCGGACTTCACTCCGCCGAATGCAGATCCTCTCCTCCTATGAAATCCTTCCGCCCCTTCCTCCCCATCCTTTCCGTCTCATTCGTCCTATTCTCCTCCGCCCTCGCCCACGCCGCCGCTCCCACGGATCGCCCGATTATCGCGCTTTGGCCCAACGGTGCCCCCGGCTCCGAAGCCCGCCGCACCGAGCCTGAAAAAATTGTCGGCTCCAACGTCTCCAACATTCACCAGCCGACCCTCACCGTCTACCTACCCCCACCTGCCCTTGCCACCGGCTGCGCCATCATCGTCGTCCCCGGCGGCGGCCACGCCCGCCTCGCAATCGAACACGAGGGCTACAATGTCGGGCAGTGGCTCGCCGATCAGGGCATCGCGGCCTTTGTCCTCAAACACCGGCTCGCCAAGGATGACGCTACGCCCGCCGGCACCCCGCAACCTTACACCATCGAACGCGACGCCCTCGCCGACGGCCAGCGCGCCCTCCGCCTCGTCCGCAGCCGCGCCGCCGAGTGGGCGATCAACCCCACCACCGTCGGGATGCTCGGTTTCTCCGCCGGCGGCGAAGTCGTCGCATTCACCGCGATGCGCGCCGCCCCGGGCGACACCACCGCCGCCGATCCCATCGATCGCCCCTCCGCCCGTCCTGATTTTCAAGCGCTCATTTATCCCGGAAAATCCGGCCAAATCATCCCTGAAAAAGGCGCCCCGCCCGTCTTTCTCGCCGCCGGCTACGGCGACCGCGCCGATATCTCCGAGGGTCTCGCTGAGGTGTATCTGCGTTTCAAACGCGCCGGCGTACCCGCCGAGCTCCACATCTTTGCCGGTGCCGGCCACGGCTTCGGTCTGCGTGAATCCAATAAGTCCCCTGCCGGCGCCTGGCCCACCCGCCTACGCGAATGGCTCGTCGACCGAAAATTCCTCCCCACGAAACAAGCTTTCCCGCAGGAGCGATAAACTTTCCCGTAGCGTCGAGCGCCAGCGAGTCGACGGACGCCACACGCTGGAGCTCGCGGCTACCCGGCAAATCAAAGTCTGAAGCTTTTGGGCGATTGGTATTGGCGCCCCTCACCGGCTGTTAACGACGTTGCAGCCAAAGCCGCACCCCCCATCGCCGCGCCGCTCACGTCGCCAGCACCGCTCGCCACAACTCCGCTTCGCCCGCATGCCCATGTAAACCGAGCGCGACCGCGATGTCATCCGTCGTCGGTTCGACCACCTGATGCCGTGGATCGGCGGGAAATTCCGGCCGCACCACGCGCACGAGTGCCCAACACGCCCACGCGCGCCAGCAGCGTTGGTCGCGCCGCGGCTCGTTCATCCGATCGGCGTAGTGCTGAAAATGTACGCGCGGATTGCCGATGAACACGTCGGGCGGTGTGTGGGCCACCATCCACGCCACGGCCGCATACGGCAGCGGCCAGTCGCGGAGTGCCGGTTCTTCGCTCCGGAGATCGGCCCCGAGCGCACGGTCGAGGCAGAGGATCGCGCGCGCTGCCAGGCCGCGTTGCCAGAGGGCGTGGCCGTATTCCAAACAGTCAAAATAAAATTCCGCCCCGCGCTCCGCGCCCCGATGCGCGTGCAGCGCCCGCCAGTCGAGCCCGGGTCGGGGAGGCGGTAGGTGTGGACAGCGGGGCAGCACAGACATCCGCGCGTTGCTGGCGGAGCCCCCGCCCGGCGTCAATGCTAGGGTCGCGCGGTGCCCGCGACTCCCGGGGCAGTGTCAAAGTCGTGCCGCCAATTTTTTTCCTCTTTCTCGTTATCTTTCTCATTCGTCCGACCTCCGGCTCGGAGAGGTTTGTCGGCCGGAGAGAAAAATTAAGAGAAAGAGGCAAGAGAACCATTACTGGGCGCGCGACCGACTTTGAAGCCGCCCGGCCACGACTCCGCGCTTGGCGCGCGCGGGAGTTTCGGCGACAACCACTCCTCTGAACCCGCCGCCTGACAAATCCTCCCATTTGCCCGCCCCCGTACTCGCGGTCCACCACATTTCCTGCTGGCACCGCGCCGTTCTCTGGCCCTTCGGCCTGCTGCTCAAACTCTGGGGCCGCTCGCTGCGGTTCGAAACGACACCCGAAGACCTCCGCGCCTTTACGAAAAATGACGAGCCAGTCGCGATCGTGCTGTGGCACAACCGCCTGTTTCTCGCCGCCGAGATTGTCCGCCGTTACCGCCAAGGTCGTCCGGCCTATGCGCTCGTCAGCGCCAGCAAAGACGGCGCTTGGCTGGCCGCATTTTTCTCCTTGGCCGGCATGCGCACCGTCCGCGGTTCAAGCAGTCGCCTCGGCCGTGAAGCCGCCACCGCCCTCGTCGACGTTTTGCGGGCCGGCTATGATGTCGGCATCACGCCCGACGGCCCCCGTGGACCCTGCTACGAAGTGAAGCCAGGCGGAATCATTGTGGCACGGCGCACGCAGGCTCCGCTGCTTTTGATCGGCGCTGAATTTGAATCCGCCTGGCAGCTGCGCAGCTGGGATCGTTTTTTCATCCCACGCCCTATTTCGCGAGTGCGGATGCGCTGCGAAGTGGTCACCAGCGACCAACTCGCCGACCGCGATGCGGCCACCTTGGCGATTCAAGCGAGACTACTCGCGCTAAACCCGGATCACCCCAAGCCGGATCGCTCTCCCGCCGTCCGCTAGTTGCGGTGGGCCGCGAGCAGCAGACACGCCGGCTGCCCCGATCATCCCGTTCATCAGCCCAGCAGATCGTGTTGCGACGCGGTCGGTAAAAACGCTAACGGGGCGCGATGTTGGGTTGAACTGATAGTGCACTTGCTTCCTTTTTCCTCTCATCCTTCGGCACCGCACTGTGCATCCATTTCCCTAAAATGTCCTCCCCCACCCCGCCACTTGCGCAACCCACCCCGCCACTTACCCAACCCGCGCCCACTTCGGTTGGCGGCATTCTCCGGCAACTCGGTCCCGGGCTCATCATCACCGCCTCCATCGTCGGCTCCGGTGAACTGATTGTGACGCCCAAGTTGGGCGCGAGCTTTGGGTTCACGTTGCTTTGGTTCATCATTCTCGGGTGCGTTTTGAAGGTCTTCATCCAAATCGAACTGGGCCGGTTCACGCTCGCGCGGGGCCTCACCACGCTCGAAACCTTGAACCTCGTGCCCGGACCGCGCGCGGTCGTGTCGTGGTTGTTGTGGCTGTGGGCGATCATGTTTATCGCGACGATTTTTCAGATCGCGGGCATGGTCGGCGGCGTGGCGAGTGTCCTGGCCATCGCGGGCGTCAACCTTCCGACCGAGATCATCGCAATTTTCATCGGTGTAGTGACCGCACTGCTACTCGTGGTGGGCCGTTACCGCTTTGTCGAAGCTGCGTCCACGTGGATGGTCGTGGCCTTCACGCTGTGCACGATGACCGCCGTGATCGCACTACAGTTCACTCCGTATGCAATCACCCTGAAGAATCTGGCCGAGGGCTTCAGTTTCAATCTGCCGGGGTCGTTTACCGTTGCGTTTGCGGCCTTCGGAGTCATCGGCGTGGGCGCTTCGGAGCTCATCTTTTATCCGTATTGGGTGTTGGAAAAAGGCTACGCGCGGCACGTCGGCCCACGCGACGGGACCGTCGCCTGGGCCGAGCGGGCCCGCGGTTGGATGCGCGTGCTCAAGGCCGATTCGTGGGTTTCCTGCGCAATCTACACCAGTGCGACGATCGCGTTTTACCTGCTCGGCGCGGCGGTGCTGCGCGCCAAGGGCCTCGACGTGACCAACGCCGACATGATCAAGACACTCTCTTCGATGTATGTGGAAACCTTCGGCGCGTGGAGCCTTTGGCTGTTTCTGATCGGGGCGGTGGCGGTGCTTTACTCCACGATCTTTGTGGCGACGGCTTCGAACGCGCGGCTGATGGTCGACGCGTTGGTGGTGTTTAAGGTGCGGACGTTTTCCGCCGAGGCAGACCGCCAACGGATGATCCGGTGGTGCTGCGTGCTCGTGCCGGCAGCGTGGACGTTGCTCTACGTCGTTTGGGGATCGCCCGTGACGCTGGTCTTCGTCGGCGCCGTGGCCCAAGGCATGATGATTCCGTTTCTCGCGCTCGCGGCGCTCTGGCTCAACCACCGCCGCGCCGATCCCGCGTTGCGCACGGGGAATTTCTGGCGGGCGTGCCTGTGGGTATCGGCGGCCGCCATGACCGCCGTCGGCCTTTATCAGGTGGTCACGACGGTCGCACCGCTGCTGAAGTGACGGCCGGGGACGCCACGGCATGGCCCACACACACACGCACCGGCTCGCGGAACGTCCAACGCAACGTCGGTTTTGACTCGGGAGGCGAACGACTCAGGTTGGACTCACCATGAACCTGCTCCGCGCCTTCGTTGCGCTCGCCCTCACACTCGTCGCCGCCAGCGCGGCTGAAAAACGTCCGCTCACTCCGCAAGATCTCTGGGCCGTCAAACGCGTCGGCAGTCCGGCGCTGTCGCCCGACGGCCAGCAAGTCGTGTTCACCGTCCAAGAGTGGTCCGTGGACAAAAACAAGAGCACGACCAATCTTTGGCTCGTGGCCGTCGACGGCGGCGAACCACGCCGGCTGACCACGGCGAACGTCACCGATACCGCGCCGACGTGGAGCCCCGACGGGACGCGCATCGCGTTTCTTTCGAAACGCGGGGACGACGAAAACAACGCGCTCTATGTCATGCGTCGCGATGGGGGCGAAGCGGAGAAGATCCTCGAGCTACCCTACGCGCTCGCCACGCCGAAGTGGCTGCCCGACGGCAACGCGATCGCCGTGCAGACCCGCGTCATCCCCGAACTCGTCGGCACGTGGGAGAAGGCTGATCTCGCCGCGATGAAAAAGGAAATCAAGCGCCGCAAGGACTCGAAGATGACGGCGAGGTCCACGGAGAACCGGCAATATCGTTTCTTCGATGCGTGGCTCACCGACAACCTCGCGAGCCGCCTCCTCGTCGTCGACGTCGCCGCCCGGACCTTCCGCGACCTCACGCCCCAGCGCACGTTTCTGTTCTCCAACGGCGGCGATGCCGCCTTCGACATCTCCCCCGACGGCGAGCTAATCGCGCTCACGATGAACTCCACGCCGCCGCCCTTCCGCGAGGACAACAACGCCGATGTTTATCTCGTGTCGATCGACGGCAAAATCGCGCCCCGCAATCTCACGCTTGAAAACATAGGCACCGACACGTCGCCGGTTTTTTCACCCGACGGAAAATTCCTGGTCTTCGCGCGCACGCCGAGCTCGATACATAATGGCGAGAGCCGCCGCCTCTGGCGCTACGACCTCACGACCGGCAAGAGCACGGCGCTCACGGCCGCCCACGACTGGTCCTTCGACGAAATCAAATTCTCCAGCGATGGCGCTCATCTCTGGCTGACTGCGGAGGAAAAGGGCCTGCTCCCCATTTTTCGGCTCGCCCTCGACGGCTCGGGGCTGCCGGTCCCGATGTTCAAAGATGGGACGGTCACCGGCCTCGAAGTTTCCGGCCGCACCGTGGTTTTCCTGAAAGACTCGACCAACCGCCCAAACGAACTCTTTTCCCTCGATGGCGACGCTACGGCCAAAGCGCTCACGCGCTTCAACGACGCGTTCGTCGCCCAGATCGATTTCGGTAAGGTTGAGAGCTACTCATTCAAGGGAGCCCAAGGCGCCGACATTCGCGGCTGGCTCGTGTATCCGCCCGGCTTCGATCCGGCAAAAAAATATCCGCTCGTTCAGCTCATGCACGGCGGCCCGCACACGATGAACCGCGACTCGTGGAGCTACCGCTGGAACACGCATTTGTTTGCGGCGACCGGCGCCGTCGTCACGTGGGTCGACCGCCACGGCTCGACCGGCTACGGCGAGAAGTTCGCGATGAGCATCGTCAACGAGTGGGGCGACAAACCCTTCGAAGACATTATGCGCTCGACGGATTTTCTCCTGCAAAAACTCCCGAACCTGGATCGCGATCGCCTGGCCGCGGCCGGCGCGAGCTACGGCGGCTTCATGGCCGCGTGGGTGCTGGGGCACACCGACCGCTTCAAATGCATTATCGATCACGCCGGCGTGAACAGCTCCTACGCCCAATACGCGTCTGACGTGCCGCACGGCTTTCCGCGCGTGATGGGCGGCATGCCGTGGGAGAATGTCGAGGGCATGCAGCGGCAGAACCCGATGACCTACGCGAAGAATTTCAAGACCCCCACGCTCATCCTCCACGGTGAACTCGACTACCGCGTGCCCTACGGCAACGGCCTCGAACTTTACGGCGTGCTCCAAGGCATGGGCGTGTCGTCCCGGCTCGTCGTTTACCCCAACGAAAACCACTGGATTCTCAGCCCGCAGAACGCGATTTACTGGCACTGGGAAATGCAGGACTGGCTCGCCCGCCACGTTGGGGTGAAGCCCACGCTGGCAAAGCCGACCTTCGAGAGTAGCGAAGCCAAGTAGCCCCGCGTGCCGCTCTGAGTAGATCAGGACGTCGGTAGCGGCTGCCGCTCACAACGGCAGGCGCGCGGATACCGAGGCCGCTACGCGACCGCAGATAATTCACGACGTTCGCGCGCTCTGACTCCCAGCGGTGCACCTGTGGCCAGGTGCCGTTTGACCACCCTCTGCCAACAGCGCGGAATCAAAAAAAGGACCACCAAGTCCGGCTCTCGCTTCCTTCACTCCTTTCCCTCCCTCCGTATTCCCGTCTTCTACGACTGCCACCGCAGCGGGCTCACAATATTGGGGTAAGCGGCGCGCCCACGGCCTTGTAGAGGCGCGTGAGGATTTCCTTGGTCGAGAGCAGTCCCTCCGTGCCGGGAAACGCACCGACGTCGCGATAGTGACGATGAAAGTCCGGGTGGGTCGGCGCGACGGCCGGTGCGCCCGCGTTGAGCTCAAAGCTGCTCGTGTTTTGAAACGGCCACACGTCGATCGGCCCGAGGGACAGCGCGTCGTCGATAAATTTATTCACCGCCTCCAAACGCAGCGGCAACACGCGACGACCGATCACCGAGCTGTTCTCCGGCCGCAGGTCGCGCTCGATCTCCGCGCCCAGTTCCCGCGCAAACGCCTCCTCGTCGACGAGCAGGCCCACCTCGGCATTCAGATTCTCCGAGCGCGGACGAGATTGTAGGAGCCGACAAACGCGAGGCGTCCGTCGACCACCAGCGACTTCGCGTGCACGCACAAGAACGGCGGCCGCGCGGTTTTCCCCGGCTTCGCCAGCGCCGTCGCCACCGCCGTCATTTCCGCATGCCGCGGAAACAGCGTGAGCAGCGAACCCGGCAACGGCTTGAACTCGTGCACCTCCAGCCGGAGCTCTTCGACATAATCAGTGCGCAGCCGGTAATTTGCCGAATACGCGAACAGGTTCTCCGTCGACGCAAAGCTGTTGGTCGAAATCTGCATGCGCAGTTCCGGATTTTTCACGTGCATTTCCCGGATGAGCGCTCTGGCTGGTTTGCTGAGCACGAGAAAGGGACTCTGCATCACAATCGAAGTCTTCGCTTCCTCCAGCGCGGTCCGCAGGGCCCGCGTGCTACGCGGCATCTCCCCATCCGCGCGGGCGACTGACTTGCCCGGCTCGTCGCAGACGAACGTGACCGCGCGCACCGGCTTGAGCCGCGCGACAAATCGCTCCGTCACCACGCCTGCATCGTCTGCCTCGCGCGTGAGCGTGGCGAAATGCGGACCGAAATCGTAGTCCGCCTTCGTCTCGTAGCGTCGAAATTTCCCCGCCTCGATCACGCCGCCGACATCCTTGAGCGCGCGGCTCGCCACGGCTCCGCGGAAGCGCCAAAACTCCTCGAACGACTCCACTGCCGCACGCACGACGGGCCCCACGGCCAGCACATCGCGGTCGCGAAAGTTCATCGTCGTCGAGTGATCGAAGTGGGTGTTCTCGATATTGCGACCGCCCGTCACAAGCACCGCGTCGTCCACGAGGAAGACTTTGTTGTGCATCCGCTGGTTGGTGTCGCGAAAAGCCAGCGCGCCCGCGAAAAGCTTGCGCCCCAACGACGGTTTCAGGTGCCCCGCCGCCGGCCGGTAGTGTTTCACTTTGAGATTGGGATGCGCCGTCGCCAGAAACGCCATTGCGCCCGGGTCCTGCTCCGACACCATGTGGGTCGCCAAAATGCGCACCTTAACCCCGCGTCGGGCCGCCTCGATCAGTTCGTAGATGAGCAACCGCCCGCACTCATCGTTGGTCCAAATGAACGTCTGGATCGAAACCGACGCCTTTGCTTGGCGGATCAGGTGCACGCGCAGCAGCAGCGCATCGTAGCCACCGCTGATGATTGCGAGGCGGTAGCCCGTCGAACGATCGTCGGCCTCACGCTCAGCCTCGGCCGCAGCGATGGCCGCTCCCAAGGGTGATCCCGCCAATGCGGCTCTCGTTGCTTGGCCCATGCCCAGGCAACCCAACATCTACGCCACTCCGCAGACTCCCAGAAATTTCCGCAATCGCACCATGCCCCCAACCTCCCGGCTCCACGCGCCAATGTCCAGCCGGAGTCCGGCCGAAATCACCCGCCGAAAATCCGCCGAGCTTCATGCCAAAATTCCCCGAGCGCCGCGGATATAAATTGCGTGGACACAAATTGCGCCTCGACAGCATGGGTCCGCGCGCAGCCAGTCACTTGAATTCTTTCCATGCCCCCGTCTGACCCCAAGACCAACCGCTGGTTTGCCGATGAGATGCACCCCCACGAGTCGGAGCTGCGCGCCTACCTTCGCGCCAAATTCTCCGCGCACCTCGACATCGACGATCTCGTGCAGGAGACCTACGCGCGTCTGCTCCAAGCTCGCGAGCAGGCTCCGTTGCGCTCGGCCAAGGCATATTTGTTCACGACGGCGCGCAACGCCGCCTTCGATATTTTGCGGCGCCGCAAAATTATCGCGATCGAAGGCATAGCAGAAATCGACCTCCTGCCCGTCTTTGATGATAGGCCCGGTATCGCCGAGTCCGCTTGCCATGACCACGAACTTCAACTGCTCGCCGAGGCCATCCAGGCCCTCCCCGAACGCTGCCGACGCGTGCTGACCCTCCGCAAACTTCACGGCCTCTCCCATCGCGAGATCCCGCAGCAACTCGGCATCGCGGAAAACACCGTCAACGCCCAGATCGCCATCGGCGTGCTCCGCCTCCGCGACTACCTCCGCGCCCGCGGCGTCACCAAAGGCGGCCTACCGTGACCAAACCACCCGACTCCCCTCGCCCACCTGACGACCGCGCGCCTTCGTTCGAGCTGATCGAAGCCGCCGCCGCTTGGCTGAGCCTGAGGGACCGTGGTATCAGCCCCGCTGAGACCACCGAATTCGTGCGCTGGCTCCAACACGACCCGCGACACGCCACCGTCTTTACGGAACTCGACGCCGTCTGGAACGACTTCGACCGCCTCGTCACCGTCCCCGCTTCTTCGCCCGCGTCCGCCAACTCTTCCTTGCTCCCGCCCGACGCCGATCTCCTCGCCCCCCGCACCCGCTCCCGCCACCACCGCATGCTCACGTGGGCCACCCTTCCATTCGGAGCCGCCGCCGTCGCGCTCCTACTGCTGACGGCTTCCTCTCTCCGCATGCCGCGCCATACTGCCGAAACCGCTGTCGGCGCCTTCCAAAAATTCGATCTCCCCGACGGCTCCGTCGCCCAAATCAACACCGATTCCGCGATCGACACCGCGTTTATCGCCACCGAGCGCCGCATCCGCCTCGTGCGCGGCGAAGTTTTTTCACAGTCACCAAAGACCCCTCGCGCCCCTTTCGTCACGTCCGGCCCCGTCGCTGTCCGCGCCGTCGGCACCGCCTTCAACGTCCGCCAACGCGCCGTTGCCACCGAAGTCCTCGTCACTGTAGGCCGCGTCCGGGTCGACGACGCCCACGCCGGGCACTCACTCCTGCCGGCCACCTCCTCCGCACCGGCCACCGAACCTCCGCTCCTCGTCGCTGGCGAACGCGCCACCGTCCTCCTCTCCTCAACCTCGTCCGCCTCGATCACTTCGCCGGCTCCCGCCACGACCGCCACCGTCGAAAAAATCGCCCCGCCTGCCGCCCAACGCGCGCTCGCCTGGCAGGAGCGCCGTCTCGAATTCGACGCCAGCCCGCTCGCCGAAGTCGCCCGTGAGTTCGATCGCTACAACCGCCAGCAACTCGTCATCCCCGACGCCCCGCTCTCCGCCAAACGCTTCAGCGGCACCTTTCGCGCCGACGCCTACGAATCCCTCGTGCGTCTCCTCGAAACCGACTTCGTCGTGACCGCCACCCGCACCGACCGCGAGATCGTGCTGCGGTCAAGAAGTTGATCGCTGCAGCGAACTGCTCGATCCGTTTGCAACCACGGATGAACACGGATCGACACGGATTTATCCCGATCGTCGCCGATTCGGCATCGGCTCATTCCTCGGTCGCAATCCGTGTCCATGCGTGGTTAATAATTCCTATCGTGGTTTATCAACCATCGCTGCCGCGACTGCGCCGCTCACCTGCCTCTTCGTCGAGTTTCGCAAAATCCTTCTAGCAGTTTTCTTCTGCCCGCTCGTCTGCCCCGGTGACCAAACCCGTTCCGACCACATTTTGATTTTGACCAACCGCCTGCCCCACCACTTCGCGTACCCGCGCCGTTCGCTTCGCCGATTTCCGGCGCGCGCCCGCGCCTCGCTGAGCACGCTCGTGGGCCTCAGCCTGCTTTTGGATTCTCCCGGTGTCTTAATGGCAAAGACTCTCGGAGAGCAGGCAGGCTGGAGGGGTGAAACCAAACAAGGACGAGGCGGTGGTCGCGCATTATGGGAAGCTGTTGGGCCTTGAGGGGCCATGGCAGGTGCACGCGGCCGAGTTGGATCTGTTGCGCGGGCGAGTCGAACTTGAGGTGGCGTGGGACGAGAGAGCGGCGGTGGTGTGCCC
>SXGR01638310.1_pt1 | contig 15496 bp, 18 predicted proteins | sample 3174711 | NCBI WGS metagenome assembly SXGR01 (sample SAMN11356860, study PRJNA531348) | freshwater metagenome | isolation source: freshwater sample F1-60 | place: China: Fuxian Lake, Yuxi | collected 2017-12-25
GAACCCGTCAAGCGCGGCATCTACGGCGGTGCCTGCGGCTACCTGTCCTTCGGCGGCGAAATGGATCTTGCCATCGCCATCCGGACCGGCGTCATCAAAGACGGCATGTTGTACGCCCAGGCCGCTGCCGGCATCGTCGCGGACTCCATCCCCGAAATGGAGTGGCAAGAGACAGAAAATAAGGCGCGCGCCGTATTGAGAGCTGCAGAGCAAGTGCAAGACGGATTGGACGGGGAGATTTAAGATGCTGCTGATGATCGACAACTACGACTCTTTCACCTTCAACCTCGTCCAGTATTTTGGTGAACTGGGCGAAGAAGTTCGCACTTACCGCAATGATGAAATCAGCCTTGAACAAATCGAAGCGCTGAATCCATCGCGAATCTGTATTTCACCCGGCCCTTGCACGCCACATGAAGCCGGCGTCTCTGTACCGGTACTGAAGCATTTCGCTGGCAAGCTGCCGATACTGGGGGTCTGCCTCGGCCACCAGAGCATCGGTGCAGCTTTTGGCGGCAAAGTAGTTCGCGCACAGGAAGTCATGCACGGCAAAACTACCCCCATCACGCACACGGGTGTTGGCGTTTTCAAAGACTTGCCCAGCCCTTATACGATCATTCGGTATCACTCGCTCGCGATTGAGCGCGCGTCCTTGCCTGATTGCCTCAAGATCACTGCGTGGACCGCGGATGGCGAAATCATGGGGGTGCAACACAAAGAGTTTGCCATTGAAGGCGTGCAGTTTCATCCGGAATCGATACTTTCCGAACACGGACACGCGCTCCTGAAAAATTTCCTCAACACCTGAATCGCGAGCGGCCCATGCCACTGACACCGCAACAAGCACTTCTGCGCATCATTGAACACCGCGAAATCTTCCATGACGAAATGCTGGCCCTGTTCCGCCAGATCATGGGCGGCGAAATGTCACCCGTGATGATCGCCGCGCTCACCATGGGACTGCGCGTAAAAAAAGAGTCGATTGGTGAAATCGCCGCAGCAGCGCAGGTGATGCGCGAGTTCGCCGCCAAGGTCGAAGTCACGGATGCCGACCAACTGGTCGACATCGTCGGTACCGGTGGCGATGGTGCTAACACCTTCAATATTTCAACTGCGACCATGTTTGTGGTGGCCGCAGCCGGCGCACGCGTGGCTAAACATGGTGGGCGCAGTGTCTCCTCATCCTCTGGCAGTGCAGATGCGCTGGAAGCGCTTGGTGTGAACATTAACCTGTCGCCGCAGCAGGTTGCAGCCTCCATCAATGAAACCGGTATCGGTTTCATGTTCGCCCCCAACCATCACGCAGCCATGAAGCATGCAGCACCGGTACGCAAAGAGCTGGGGGTACGCACTATTTTCAATATCCTCGGCCCGCTGACCAATCCTGCGGGTGTGCCAAACATCATGATGGGTGTGTTTCATCCGGATTTGGTTGGCATTCAAGTGCGCGTACTACAAAGGCTGGGTGCAAAACATGCGGTCGTGGTCTGGGCACGCGACAATATGGATGAAATTTCGCTGGGTGCGGCAACCATGGTAGGCGAGCTAATTGATGGCGAAATCCGTGAGTACGATATTCATCCGGAAGACTTCGGTTTGCAAATGACCTCCGGTCGACAACTGCAGGTCGCTGGGACTTCAGAATCCAAACAAAAGATTCTTGAAGCGCTGGACAACCGGGTAGGTCCTGCACGCGACATTGTGATGCTCAATGCGGGCGCTGCACTTTATGCTGCTGGTGCCGTCAGCAGTATCGCCGCCGGCGTCACACGCGCGCGAGAGACATTAGCCTCCGGCGCTGCACGTGCAAAACTCGATCAGTTCGTCCAGTTCACTCAAAAACTGGGTAGTTCGTAAAGACATCGAAAAATAATACTCATCATCATGCCCGATATTCTGAAAAAAATTCTTGATGTAAAAGCCGACGAGGTTGCCGCCGCAAAAAAAAATCAGGGCCTGGCCAGCCTGCGTCGTGATGTGGAATCCGACCATGCCTCGCGCAGGCAGATTCGCGGCTTCGAAGCCAGCCTTCGCAACAAGATCGCCGCAGGCAAGGCAGGAGTGATTGCAGAGATCAAAAAGGCGTCGCCCTCCAAAGGCGTGCTGCGCGAAGATTTTCAGCCCGCCGAGATCGCGCAAAGCTATGCGCATCATGGCGCCGCTTGCCTGTCTGTTCTGACCGATGTTCATTTTTTTCAGGGCGCGCCTGAATATCTGCAGCAGGCACGCACTGCCTGCAAGATTCCGGCCTTACGCAAAGACTTCATCATTGATCCGTACCAAATCTATCAGGCACGTTCCTGGGGCGCCGATTGCGTATTGCTGATTGTTGCTGCGCTCGATCATGGCTTGATGGCCGAACTCGAAGCCTGCTCGCATGAACTGAGTATGGGCGTGCTGGTCGAGGTTCACGATACCGATGAACTTTCCGCAGCGCTCAAACTGAAAACAGCGATGCTAGGCATTAACAACCGCAATCTGCGCACTTTCGACACCCGTCTCGAGACCACGATCAAGCTCTTGCCTCGGATCTCGCCCGACATATTGGTCATCACCGAATCCGGCATCCTTGCCCCAGACGATGTCAAACGCATGCGCGATGCCGACGTTCACGCTTTTCTGGTCGGTGAAGCATTCATGCGTGCTGAGGAGCCCGGCCTCGAACTGGCGCGGCTGTTCAGCTAAGAACTATCGTCGCAAATCAACCCAAGCGGATGGGGATCCATCCGACTCAACGCGAGCCGAAGCGCAAAGGATCGAGCCGATTCAGCCAATAACGCGCCATCGGCAAGGTTTCGCCGCACAACTCTGCAACCAGTAATTCAGCGCAGAGCGGTGCACACGCTATGCCACGCGAACCATGCCCCACGCTCACAGACAAACCTTCGGCGATCTTCCCCACCAGGGGTAGTCTGTCTTGTGTCGTCCCACGCCATGCAACGCGACCACTGAAGACGATGCCGGGATCCTTGGCAAAATCGGGTAGCAAGCGCTGCAAGCGCTGGAAATTTTCCAGATCATCTGACCTGCGAGCAGACCCATCCTCGTCGTCATACTGAATCGTCGCGCCTATCGTATGCACACCGTTGATGGCGGGCGTGATGTAGCCGTCGCGACAGACAATCACATGAATCGCCTCACCCGCTTGTTCGGATATGACGGACAACTGCCCACGGGCCCGATCGACGGCTAAGGGCACCGGGCTCAGTTGCGTTGTATAGGCGGTTGCCATGACGACCTGGCTGGCAGAAAAAATTTCACCCTCAGACAGACTCAGCTGCCATGAACCGTCGGCATTCTGATCGAGGGCTATGACTTCAGCGCGGGCACGCAGGTGAATCAGTGGATGATCGAGCATGGCATGAACGAGCGCAACGGGATCAATCCATCCGGCCTGCGGCAAAAAAAATCCAGAGCTGGTTACCGACTGTCCACATAGCTGATCTGCTGCCGTGCCGCTGAATTCGGCAATCTCATCACGCGCACGCATGCTCGCGTAATCACGCAACTTGTCATGACGCCGCTGATCGCGTGTCATGCGAAATGCACCGCAAAAGGCATGCGGCACTGAGGCACCATGCTGGGCAAGCCAATCCTGCAGCCACTGCACGCCCGCTGCAGAAAATTCGGCAATCGGATTATCGGCACCGCCCGGCTCAGGGCGCACCACCGCAACGGGATTGCCGGACCCGCCCGCGGCAGGCTGCGCACGCTCCAACACCGTGACTGCCGTGCCCCTGCAGGCGAACTGGCGAGCGAGACTCGCACCGGCAATACCTGCACCGATGATGACGGCGGATGAAGAAGACAAGTGCTCCAAGCGATAAATTACTTGCAGCGACCTTCGAAAATCAACGAGGAGGTTGGCATCTCGAGGGTGTCGCTGACGGTGATGGCGATGCGATCGATGACCACCTTGCGCATCGCGCTTTCCGGCGTCAGACCCATACAGCTGAGCAGCTCATCGCTGACCTTGCAGTTCAGCCCCTCCATTGTCAGGCCCGTCAGTTCATAACGATGCCGGGCATCTACGGGTACCGTTGACGCCGCACCGCGATGCTCGAAGCGCCGCTTACCCTCGCACTCGTACTGAATATCCGCCGAGCGCGCAGCCAGCGGCAGGCATAGCCCCATTAGAGAGGCCAACAAAATGGCAAACTTCATCACAGTCATCCGGAAAATTGACAGCACATCATACAATGCGAGTGACCTGCCTTTTCCTCCTGATGATCGCCACCATGAAAACCTGCCTGACCGCCTTGCTTCTTTGCTGCACTGCGCCCGTAATGGCTCAGCAGTGGGTTCGCTATGCCGAGAACGATGAGAGCCTGATGTACTACGACAGCCTGCGCACCCGGAAGATGGGCGACACGGCCTTTGTCTGGGACTTGCACGATCTGAAAACCGTCACCACAGACGCCTCTGGCAAGCCTTATCAATCCGTACTTTATGCAGTCGAGTATCAATGCCGCGCCCGCAAATGGCGAGTATTAGGTACTTCACGACATCCACAGCGCATGGGCGCCGGCAAGCCGGTTTCGGAGGAGGCAGGCGCCATGGCATTTGCCGAGGCCGGGCCGGGCTCTCGCGCAGAACAGCTCTTCGTCCATGTCTGCGAGTAACCAGGGAATCGGGCTGATTACAGCGCCCAAGAGAGCCGCGGTCCACAACATAGATTGAATTCTGCGACATCTGCTTCGGTTAGTGTGCCGGCGCAGATGCGCAATGGGATCAGGTCACGCAGGGACTCGACATATGTGCGACATTAGTCGCTATGCGCGGTCCCTAACGAAATAGCGTTCGACTAATTCTCTACAACCGTACGCCTATTGGACAAATTCTGTTTGTCGTTGCCCCCCCGCGTTATGGCATTGACTGTCGCCTCGCGTTATCGGGGCACACCGGGATAAGTTGCGGCAACCTACCATCTCGTACGATTTTTTAGACAACCTCTTTCAAGCAGGCCTACCAGACATCCGGTCTGCTTGCCTTACTGTGGTGCACCGGGCAAGCAACGAGAACTCCGCTTTCAGGCAGATTTGGAGAGCAATTCGAAATGCTCAACCTTGGGCGGCGGTGCAAAAAATGGCCCAACGATGCCTCGCCATTGGGTAAACGCCTCGGAACCCCGAAAAACGAAGAGCCATGAACGGCTTCTTGGTAGCTCTATAAATTACTCCAGCCTCGTACTCATGGCTTTCCCTCATCATGCGCATCGTTCTTCTGTCTGATGACTCCCAGCAGCGCAAACCCCTTGAGAGCCTGCTCAAGACCAGTGGCCATGCGTGCAGCAGTTTTGAGTGTCAGGAGGCGCTGCAGTCCCATCTCACGACTTCGGAGCCGGACGTTTTGCTGATTCACTGGCCAGATAGCCGCGACAGAACGTCCGGCCCTTCGGTGCTGAACCGCTTACATGAGTCATGGCCTGAGCTTCCTCTGCTGATAATCGTGACTGCCCCACCGGACGATGCCACGATTCGCCTTCTGGCGACCCGCCCGGCAGAGGTGCTACTCAATCCAGTCAGGCGCAGCGAATTGCTGCTGCGCTTGCGATTGCTAATGGATAGATATCGACCCGACCGGGAAGACGAACCCGAGATAGCTTATGGGCCATTTCAATTCCTGAAAGGTCGCTCACAACTGAGATTCGGCAACCAGATTATCCAGGTGACGCAGAAGGAGTTTGCGCTGGCGCTGTTATTCTTTCAGCATCTGGGACGCCCGCTGTCCCGCGCCTTTATTCATGAAGCCGTGTGGTCGGGCGATGCCGAACTGTCATCACGCACGCTGGACACGCATGTGTCGCGGGTGCGGACGAAACTGGGGCTGATACCGCAGAGAGGCTACCGTCTTGTACCGGTTTACAGTTTTGGATACCGACTGGAGCAGATTACCGAATAGTCATAATGCCCCCGGCGCTATAATAGGCGCAGTCAAGATTAACCCATCTTAAAATACTGGATGCAACTGTTCGCGGTAGGGCTCAATCACACCACGGCTCCTGTCTCGCTTCGCGAGAAAGTGGCCTTCCCGGCCGACCAGCTTGGTCAGGCAGTGGCGTCTGCATGCTCGTGGTTGGGCGAGACAGGGCAGCAGGCTCATGAAACCGCGATTCTCTCTACCTGCAATCGCACCGAGATCTACGGCGCCAGCGCCAACGATGGCCAGATCGAGACAGCCATTGATGCGACCGCTCATTTCGTCGCGGAGTATCACAAGCTGCCTTACGCAGAACTCCGGCCCTATTTGTACGCACTGCCGCAGCATGATGCGGTGCGCCACGCCTTCCGCGTGGCCTCCGGCCTTGATTCCATGGTACTTGGCGAGCCTCAGATTCTCGGGCAGATGAAAGATGCCGTTCGCCAGGCCGAAGCGGTGGGCGGGCTGGGTACGTATCTGCACCAGATGTTTCAGCGCACGTTTACGGTCGCCAAGGAAGTGCGCACCACCACCGAGATCGGCGCGCACAGTGTTTCGATGGCAGCGGCATCGGTGCGCCTATCCGAACGAATTTTTGACAAACTCGCCGAGCAGCACGTGCTGTTCATCGGAGCCGGCGAAATGATCGAATTGTGCGCAACCCATTTCGCTGCGCATCATCCTAAAACACTGACGATTGCCAACCGTACCGTCGAGCGCGCCGAACAGCTCGCGCATCGGCTGGGTGGCAAGACCATGCGCCTTGCCGAGTTGCCTGACCAGCTCGCGAATTTTGATATTGTCATCTCTTGCACGGCGTCGTCACTCCCGATCATCGGATTGGGCATGGTGGAGCGCGCAATCAAGGCACGGCGCCGTAAGCCCATGGTGATGGTGGATCTTGCTGTGCCACGCGATATCGAATCCGAAGTCAGTCGCATGGATGACGTCTTTTTGTACACTGTCGACGACCTCGGCGCTGCCGTGCAAATTGGTATGGAAAACCGTCAGTCGGCGGTGGCACAAGCAGAAGCCATCATCGAAACCCGCGTGCAGGGATTCATGAATTGGCTAGACAGTCGTGCGATCGTGCCTCTGATTCAAGACCTGCAGGAAAGCGGTGAGCAAATGCGCAAGATGGAACTCGAGCGCGCACGCAAACTACTCGCACGTGGAGAAGATGTGGGGGCGGTACTCGAAGCGCTATCCAAAGGACTGACCGCCAAATTCCTCCATGGTCCACAACAGGCATTGCATCAAGCTGATGCGGACGAGCGTGCGCGTCTTGCCAAGTGGCTGCCCCAGCTATTCCGCACCAAGCGCTAGCGACGCCCTCCCCAGCCCCTAGCAGCATCCGGCACCTTGGCTGGTATTTTCTGATCCAACCAGTACAACTCTTGCTCCGCGCGCATCTCGCATGAAACCGTCTCTACTTGCCAAGCTTGATCAGCTCACCCAAAGGCTGGAAGAGGTCAGCGCCCTGTTGAACCAGGAAGGCGCGACCGCCGATATGGAGTACTACCGCAAGCTCACGCGAGAGCACGCGGAACTGGAACCGCTGGTTGCGCTGCACGCCCAATGGACGCAGGCCCAGGCCGATCTGATCGCTGCACAGGATATGATGCGCGATCCAGAAATGAAAAATTTCGCGCAGGAAGAAATCGATGCGGCTCAGGGGCGCGCTGCGACGCTGGAGCTCGATTTGCAAAAGATGATGTTGCCCAAAGATCCCAATGATGATCGCAATATCTTCCTCGAGATACGCGCTGGTACAGGCGGCGATGAATCAGCGCTGTTCGCCGGTGATTTGCTGCGCATGTACACCCGCTTTGCAGAGCGCAAACGCTGGCAGGTGGAGATGGTCTCGGAATCGCTATCGGAGCTGAGTGGTTACAAGGAGGTAATCGTTCGCGTCGCAGGTCATGGTGCGTACTCGCGACTGAAGTTTGAATCTGGTGGTCATCGCGTTCAGCGTGTACCTGCCACCGAAGCGCAAGGGCGAATACACACCTCCGCCTGTACCGTCGCGGTGATGCCCGAGGCGGATGAAATCGGCGAGGTCGATATCAACCCGGGAGACTTGCGCATCGACACCTTCCGTGCCTCCGGCGCTGGCGGACAGCACATCAACAAAACCGATTCGGCGGTACGCATTACGCACCTGCCAAGCGGAATCGTGGTCGAATGTCAGGATGACCGCAGTCAGCACAAGAACAAGGCGCAGGCGCTCAAAGTACTGGCCACACGCATCAAGGATGTACAACTGCGCGCCCAACAATCGGCAGAAGCAGCAACACGAAAATCACTGGTAGGATCGGGTGATCGCAGCGAGCGTATTCGTACCTACAATTTCCCGCAGGGACGTATCACGGATCATCGCATTAACCTTACGCTTTACAAGCTGGAGATGGTAATGGAAGGTGATCTAGACGAACTCACCGACGCGCTGATCGCTGAGCATCAGGCGGAATTACTAGCGGCGCTGGCAGATTGAACCTTTGGCCCGGCCGAACAAAGAACATCATTCAAGTTCACATCATGCAAATCAACCAATTCGCCAAACCACTTTTGCTACTCGTCGCTGTCGCCTGCATAGTCATGCTCGGCGTCGGCCTTTATCTGCAATTGGTACTGGAGATGCTGCCATGCCCGCTCTGTATCTTGCAGCGGTATGCGTTCGCCGCTGTCGCTCTGCTGTGTCTGATCACCTGCTTCCTGCCAGTGTCGATGCTGCGTCTGGGTACAGCACTCTCTGCACTTGCTGCCATGACGGGTGCGGGTATCGCGATACGACATCTATGGATCAAGGCGCACCCTACCATCTCGTGTGGTATCGATCCGCTGGAAACCTCGCTAAATAAAATTTTCATCGCCCGATGGCTGCCTTCACTCTTTCAAGCCGATGGCTTATGCACGACTGAATACGATCCGATTCTTGGGCTGTCCATACCGCAGTGGGCACTGGTCTGGTTCGTGATTTTTTCGATTATGCTGATGCTGGTGGCATTTCGAAGCAAGCCGGCCGCATGACAATTCGCTATCTGCTCAGGCTCGCACAGATCGACCCACTCGAAGCATGCATTCTGATGGCGCACGCGCTGAAATGCTCGCGTGTTCAACTGGTCATCCGAGAAAACGATGCATTGAGTGTGGAACAGATAAATGACATTAAAGCACTACTGAATCGACGCATGCAGGGCGAGCCCATCGCTTACCTGACCGGCGAGCGCGAATTCTATGGATTGAGCTTCAAGGTCACACCGGATGTGCTGATCCCCCGACCTGAGACCGAGCTGCTGGTAGAACTGGCGATGGAAAAATTACCCCAGGCTGGTCGCGTTGCTGATCTGGGCACTGGTTCGGGTGCTGTGGCCGTAGCGCTGGCGCACACGCGCCGGGATGCGCAGGTCATCGCGACGGACATCAGCGACGAGGCGCTGACAGTCGCCCACCATAACGCAGACCATCATGAGGTGAAAATTCAATTCATCCGTAGTAATTGGTTTGAGATGCTCGATGGTTTGTTTGATCTTCTTGTCAGCAATCCTCCCTATATCGCTGCCAGCGATGTCCATCTGTTGCAAGGTGATCTGCGCTTCGAACCCTGCTCTGCGCTCACCGACCATGCGAATGGCATGACGGCACTTTCAACGATCATCGAAGGTGCACCTGCTCATCTCAAATCCGGTGGGTGGCTGCTTCTTGAGCATGGCTATGATCAGGCCACGGCGGTACGCGACCAATTCACAAGTGCCAGCTGGCGAGACGTGCACAGTTGGAAAGATCTGGCAGGCATAGAACGCATCTCTGGCGGGCGTTGGGGTGCCATCATGAGCGAAAAGTAAAAGAGCCGATTACGCACTGTTTTTATGCATCCTCTATTCATGAATTCCTTTGACGATTATTCCGATGTTTCCCTCCATTGAACAACGACTTGCTGTTGAACTCGCTGCACGCCATGAACAAGTGGCTGCTGCCATTGCACTGCTGAATGAAGGTGCGACTGTGCCATTTATTGCCCGCTACCGCAAATAAGCCACAGGTGGACTGGACGATATCCAACTCCGCCTGCTGGAAGAGCGCCTGCGTTACCTGCGCGAACTTGAAAGCCGCCGCAGCGCCATCATCGCCTTGATAGAGGAGCAGGGAAAGATGACGCCAGAACTGCTCAAAGCCATCAGTCTCGCGCAAGACAAAACCTCCCTGGAAGATTTGTATTTTCCCTACCGCCCGAAGCGCCGTACCAAGGCACAGACCGCGCTAGAAGCTGAATTGGAACCACTGGCCAACGCCCTGCTGGAGAATCCTACGCTGGATCCCGAGTCGGAGGCTGCGCGCTATTTGCGTCCGCCTTTCACCACCGAGCAGGGTGACAACCCCGGTGTCGCCGATAACAAGGCAGCGCTGGATGGTGCGCGACAAATTCTCATGGAGCGCTTTGCCGAAGATGCAGTGTTACTGCAAGATATACGGGAATACCTGAGTAGCCATGGCGTGGTCGATGCCAAAGTCATTGATGACAAGCAGGATACTGGTGAAAAATTTACCGATTTCTTTGATTACTCTGAGAACCTAAGCAGCATCCCATCGCACCGCGCACTGGCACTACTGCGTGGCCGCAAGGGAGAGATACTGACAGTGACACTGCGTCTGGACACGGAAACAGAAAAAATCAAAATGGGATGCGCCGCCAAACCTGTTCGAAAGCAAGATCGCAGCACGCTTTGGCGTGCGCCAGCAAAATCGGCCGGCGGATAAATGGTTGATGGATACCGTGCGCTGGGCTTGGCGCGTGAAAATCTTCATGCATCTGGAAACTGAATTGATGACGCGCTTGCGCGAAGAAGCCGAAGCGGAGGCGATTCGTGTTTTTGCACGTAATCTCAAAGATCTGCTGCTGGCAGCACCAGCGGGGCCTCGCGTGACGATGGGGCTCGATCCCGGATTGCGTACTGGCGTGAAAGTCGCTGTGGTCGACGCCACGGGAAAAGTGGTGGACACAGCGACCATCGATCCGCATCAACCACGCAATGACTGGGAGGACTCACTGCACATATTGGGACTACTGGCGCGCAAGCATCAGGTCGCATTGATCTCGATTGGCAACGGTACCGCATCGCGCGAAACCGACAAACTCGCGCAGGATTTGATTCGTCTGCAACCCGAACTCAAACTCAACAAGATTGTTGTCTCCGAGGCGGGTGCATCAGTATATTCGGCATCCGAATTCGCCTCGCGTGAACTGCCTGAACTCGATGTATCGCTGCGCGGCACGGTATCGATCGCACGCCGACTCCAGGATCCGCTAGCTGAGCTCGTAAAAATTGATCCCAAATCCATCGCGTGGGTCAATACCAGCATGATGTTTCACAGACTCGACTTGCGCGCACTCTGGACACTGTGGTCGAGGACTGCGTAAATGCCGTGGGGGTGGATGTCAACACGGCGTCGGTGCCTCTGCTCGCACGCGTATCAGGCTTGAATGGTCAAGTTGCGCAGAGTATTGTCAATTTTCGTGATAAATACGGTATGTTCAATTCACGCGCTGCGTTGCGTGAGGTTCCGCGACTGGGTGAAAAAACCTTCGGGCAGGCAGCCGGCTTTCTACGTGTCGTGAATGACGACAACCCGCTGGATGCATCTGCAGTACATCCGGAATCCTATCCACTGGTCGAAAAAATTCTTGCGGATATCCAGCGGGATGTGAAAAGCGTCATCGGCGACAGTGCGTTGCTGAAATCCCTCCATGCCAAACGCTACGCCGATGAAAAATTTGGCTTGCCTACCGTGGCGGATATTTTGAAAGAGCTCGGCAAGCCGGGTCGTGATCCTCGCCCTGCGTTTGTGACGGCCAGTTTCAAGGACGGCGTCGAGGCGATCTCAGATCTGCGACCGGACATGATTCTCGAAGGCGTATTGACAAATGTTGCGGCTTTCGGAGCGTTTGTTGATATAGGTGTTCATCAGGATGGCTTAGTCCATATATCAGCGTTGTCGGATCAGTTTGTGAAAGACCCGCACACGGTAGTGAAGGCAGAGCAGGTGGTGAAGGTCAAGGTGCTCGAGGTCGATCCCAAGCGCAAGCGCATTGCACTGACCATGCGCCTGGCAGAGAATGCTGCAGGCAGCAGGGAGCAATGACTCCCGCGCGCCTCGGAGCCTAGGCCCAGGCTCAAGCCCCAGCACGAGACTGCGCAGGCAGGTTCGGCCATGGCCGATGCCTTTGCCCGGCTCAAGCGCTGAGCGAGGCGATCAGGCTTCGGGAGCAGATCCGGCTTTTTCCCTATAATGGCGCAAGTAATTCAACCTATTTACAGAGGATTTATGAGCGACGTTCAATCCTGGATTAAAGAGACAGTGACTAACCATGCCGTAGTGCTGTTCATGAAGGGCACCGCCCAGTTCCCGCAATGCGGATTTTCTGGCCGTGCCATCGAGCTGCTCAAAGCTTCGGGCGTGCAAGACTTGGTGACAGTCAATGTGCTGGAAGATGACGAAGTTCGTCAGGGGATCAAGGAATTTTCCAACTGGCCGACGGTTCCCCAGCTCTACGTCAAAGGCGAATTCATTGGCGGCGCCGATATCCTGGGCGAAATGCACGAGTCGGGCGAGTTGCAAGCACTGCTGAAAGGTTGATCGGTGATGAAGCGTCTGGTGATCGCCATCACCGGTGCATCGGGCGCATTGTACGGAGTGCGGCTGCTTGAGCAACTGAGGAAGTCGGACAAAGTCGAAACGCACCTGATGATTTCGGATGCAGCAGCGCTCAACTTGTACCATGAACTTGATATCAAACGAAAAGATATCGAGACCCTCGCAAACGTCGTCCACAGCATACGCGATATTGGTGCCTGTGTAGCCAGCGGTTCTTTTCACACCGACGGGATGGTCATCGTTCCCTGTTCGATGAAAACGCTCGCTTCGGTCGCGCACGGGATGTGCGACAACCTGATCACCCGAGCAGCAGATGTCATGCTCAAAGAACGCCGCCGTCTGGTGCTGATGGTGCGCGAAACCCCATTGAATCTGGCCCACTTGCGCAACATGACAGCGGTCACCGAAATGGGCGGGATTATTTTTCCACCGCTGCCGGCGCTCTACCAGCGTCCGCAGACAGTCTTAGAAATGGTGGATCACACGGTGGGCCGGGTTCTCGATCTGCTATCCGTCGAACAGACGCTGGCGCCGGAATGGACGGGATTGAAGACCGAGCGTTCGTAGAAACTTGTAGCTGAGTCGTCAGGTTTGGTCGGGCAGAGGATCGGTAGCCACGGGCTCTTCTTGCGTTGACTCTTGTGCATTTCCCTCCTGCGCTGATTGCCGTGCTTTTCCTTAACGCATGACATTTACCATCCGCTCGATGGCTTCGGTAAAGCCATTCATGGAAAATTTGCTGGTCTTGAATTCACCGTTGGCGAGGGGAAAAGCAATACCAATGACGGGTGTTTTAGCAAACGCCTCGTTCAGATAAGGTGTCTCGGTAAACCAATAGAGCATCACGTCGCCGTTCGCAGTGCTCATGGGCTCGCACACCGCGTCGAGCGCAAGCGCGCCCACATCTGAGGTCAACATGAGCGGGTAATTAGCACTGGGCTCGCAATCAAGTCCATTGGCAAAATAATATCTACAGTTGCCGTCGCCACACATCATGCCCAGCATGGAGATGCCGTTTTCATGGGTGCTGGCCTCGCCTCTTCCATCGAGAAATTGCGAAATCCAGTCACCGTGCTCGACTCTTTCCTGCGCACTTGCTGGCAGGACTGCAGTAAAAAGCAGTATCAGCAGAACAATAAGGCGTTGCATCGTATCTCCACGCATTACATCTCCGTTTAAACCAGAATGGTCGGAATTTACCACGGGGGCCAATCCGCTTGCCTGCCGGGCAAATGAGAATAGCCGGAGACCGTAGGCTGAATCTCTGAATGGCACCGGACATCTCCATCAAATAAGGACCGGTCTGACCGCGACGTCGGCAGCCAATCTTTCATTAAAGGCCTCTCTCAATGGATCTCCAGTTGTGCCTCTCCCAGTCCGCTGATCTCGATGCGTACCCGGTCACCCGCATTGAGCCATTGGGTCTCGACCACGCTGCCAAGCATCACGAACTCGCCCGCCTTGAGCCCGAGCAGACCATGCTCTGACTGAGCATTGGCCAGCCAGGCAAGCGCATTGAGTGGATGGCCGAGCACCATGGACCCAACACCACGACCAACTTCGATACCGTTGATCACGGCACGACCTGTCAGTGCGGCAAGATCGAGATGGTGCCAGTCTGATACCGGACGACCCAGCACACAACCGGCATTAAAAAAGTCATCGGCAACCAAGGTAGGTATGCCGAGGGCGCGATAATTTTCGTAGCGCTCATCGACCAGTTCAATCGCTGCCATGACCTCAGCGACTGCAGGTGCGACGGTCTCTCTGGGATAGGGTGCGGACTGTGGCGGCAAGTCGGCGGACAAGCGAACGGCTATCTCACATTCCATCCCGATTTTCACGAAACCATGACACGGCACCTTGCCATGTTCATGCATCACTGTTTTGCTGAAAATTCGACCGGCACAGGGATGATTGATGTTCACAAAAGCCTGCATGACCGGCGTTGTGCAGCCAATCTTGTGCCCCACCATCTCTCCCATGCCTACATCAATAAGCTGGGCATTGATCGCGGACTGTATCGCATAACCGTCGGTCACGCTGTGGGGGGCGAGATCCTCTGGCAGCGCCACAATCGGTGTCAGAGAGAGTCGTTGCCTGAGCAACTGCGTCGCAGCGAGATGGATTGTATTTTTCAAAATAATTCTCCGTTAATTATTTTTTCTTTGTATGCCGTCTCAGAGTCTAACAAAAACCCGAGCAAACCCAGGCTCAGGGAAATGCTGAATAAAGTCGCTTGCGGCGAGCCAGTGCAGCAGCGCGACGCAGCCACCCTAAAAGTCAAGGGCTTGGTGCCGTTTGGCTAGCCAGAAAAGTTTGCGGTGTTATGTAATCCAGGCTTTCTAAGCCCGAGGCAAAAAACAAGATTTTAAAAAGGCATGATACCTGTATTTTCGAGGCCTCGGTGGCAGGGAAGACGCTGAATAATTCCACGTTTTATGACGAGCAAGCGTGGCTGTGCGACGCGGGGATCCGTGGAATCCAGGGCTTGATGCCACAAACCTTGCCACAAAAGTTTCCGCTCTTGTTTAATCAGCGGTTTCCAAGATTTTCATTCGGAAATCGAAGAAAAATGCGCTGGTTTTCAGGGTTATAATCCGCCGTTTTCTTTCATTTGCCATTACTGGGTTACTCGGAGATTCTCATGGGTTCTATCTTCAAACAAGCTGGCTGGATCGCACTCGCGCTTCTGGGTGCATTCGCGCTCGGTACCGTCGCGCTTGCCCGCGGTGAGACCATTAACGCGCTGTGGATTGTGGTTGCAGCAGTGGCGGTTTATCTGATTGGCTACCGTTTTTACGCGCGCTTCATTGCAACGCATGTAATGCAGCTTGATGCCAACCGGGCAACACCAGCAGTACGTCTTAATGATGGTCTCGATTATGTGCCCACCAACAAGCACGTGCTGTTCGGCCACCAC
>SXGR01071896.1_pt1 | contig 15490 bp, 16 predicted proteins | sample 3174711 | NCBI WGS metagenome assembly SXGR01 (sample SAMN11356860, study PRJNA531348) | freshwater metagenome | isolation source: freshwater sample F1-60 | place: China: Fuxian Lake, Yuxi | collected 2017-12-25
GACTTCAACAAGGGCGACGTGACCGATCCGACGACGCTGGGTGGATGAGGTATGGCCGCAGACGAGCACAAGCGCGGCGCCATTCGGGATCTAATCCTTCGACTAAAGCGAACACCTGCGGTCACGGTTGAAGACCAGGCCGGCGGTTGGAAGGTGAACATTTCGAAGCCGTCCGATTTAGTCGTCGAAGTCACCGTGCCTCATGACGTATTGGAATGGTTTGTCACCGTACGAAGAGAAGGAACCGAGCTTTGGAGTGACTGGATGGACTACTACGCCATCGACGAACACCCAAGTGAAGATCTGGGCTTGGCGATGGCAACGGACGTTGAACAATTCGTTCGGAAGATTTCCGAAACCACTGTCCGAGTTGTTGAATCACGTTCCCTCTTTTCCAAGCGTCCAAGCATTCAATGGCTGTCCGCCGGGGCGTGGACAAAAGTGTCGTTGAGCGAACCATTCCGCTGACCAGATATGAAATGCATCACACCATTCGCCTTGGCATCAGCACTCCTCGCCCTCGCCGGCTGCGCCACTGGCGGCCGCATCCTCCCTGAGTTCTCCACGCTCCCTACGCAACCGGCCCTGCGCGACCCGCTGGTGATGTTGAACGGCGACCGCATCGCCACGCGCGAGCAATGGGAACAACAGCGCCGTCCCGAGCTCAAGGCGATCTTCCAGCACTACATGTATGGACAGATCCCCGCGCCCGTCGCCATGAAGCAAACCGTGAAGGGCGTCCATCGGGACTTCCTGGATGGCAAGGCCACGCTGAAGATTGTTTCACTCGAAGCCTCGAACGGCGGGCCGTCCATCGACCTCATGCTTGTCGTGCCGAACAACCGTCTCGCTCCCGCGCCGGTGTTTCTCGCGATGAACTTCTGCGGCAACCACGCGCTCACCGCCGACACCCGCGTCCCGCTCACCCAAGGCTGGCTCTACAACAGTTGCAAAGGCTGCACCAACAATGCCGCTACCGAAGCCGCGCGCGGCGGGCAGGCACAGGACTGGCCCCTCGCCCGCCTCGTCGAACGCGGCTACGCGCTCGCCAGCTTCTGCACTACGGACATCGATTCCGACCGCAAGGAAATCAGCGATGGCATCTACGCCTGGCTCGCCGGTGGTGACGCCGCGAAGAACAACCCGACCAATCGCGGCAGCATCGCCGCGTGGGCGTGGGGTTACAGTCGCTGTGTGGATTACCTCGTGAGCGATCGCGACGTGGACGCGAAACGCATCGCCGCCGTCGGCCACTCGCGCAACGGCAAGACCGCGCTCCTCGCCGCCGCGTATGACGAACGCATCGCGCTCTCCATCCCGCATCAGGCCGGCTGCGGCGGCACTGCGCCCAATCGTGTCTCTGCCGCGCTCGCCGCGCCGCAAAAGAACGGCCGCCCTGCCGCCGAGACCATCAAAATTATCAACGGAAACTTCCCGCATTGGTTCAACGGCGAGTTCAAGAAGTACAACGACAGCCCGGACAAGCTCCCCTTCGACCAGCACGAACTCGTCGCCCTCTGCGCGCCGCGCCCCGTGCTTTTCTCCAACGCTCAAGACGATCAGTGGGCGAACCCCAGCCAGCAATTTGAAGTGCTGCAAGCCGCCGATCCCGCCTATCGCTTCCTCGGCGTCGAAGGCCTCGCTGCGAAACAACTCCCGCCCCACCGTCAACTCGTGGACAGCCGCCTTGGTTACTACATCCGCGAAGGCAAACACTCCATGACCGTCGACGATTGGGAAATCTTCATGAACTTCGCCGACCGCCATTTCAAAGGCGGGCGCTGAGACGGATAGCGGCGCCGTAAGGCCTGGCTGCGACGTCGGTCAGTTTCAGTCACACCGGCCGGGCGGGCGAACCGTCAACTCGCGACTTCCACCACGCGCCGGCCGAGTACGTCGAGCTTTGGTGTGATGCCAAGGCCGGGCCCGGTTCCGGCTTTCATGAAGCCGTTCTCGCGTTGGGGCGCGCCGTTGGCCGTGCTAACGGTGACGTAGCTGTTGAAGTCCGTGCTGGTGAACCGGAATTCCTCCGGCGTGCTGTGCGCGAGATGCGCGATGGCCGCAGTGGTGATGTCCCCGCCCCAACTGTCCTCGAGCGTCATCGCGATGCCCATGCTCACGCAGAGGTCGCGCACCTGCCGGGTGTTGGTCAGGCCGCCGAGCTTGCTGATCTTGAGGTTCACCACGTCCATCGCGAGATCGGACTTGGCGCGGAGCAGCATGTCGAGGCCGTCCACGTTTTCATCAAGCACGAACGGGTGATCGCAATGGCGGCGCACGGAAAGACACTCCTCGTAGGTTAGGCACGGTTGCTCGATATAAACATCCACGTCTCGAACGCCGCGGACGACGCGCATGGCCTCGTGCTGCGTCCACCCGGTGTTCGCGTCGGCCACGAGCCGGTCGCCCGGCTGAAGCATCGCGCGCACGGCGCGGATGCGTTCGATGTCCGTGTCCGCATCGCCGCCGACCTTGAGTTGGAAGCGAGAGTAACCTTCCGCGCGGTAGCCGGCGACTTTGCGGGCCATCACGGCCGGGTCTTCCTGCGAGATGGCGCGGTAGAGCCGCACCGCTTCGCCAAAGCGCCCGCCCATGAGCACGCACACCGGCAGGCCGGTCGCCTGCCCGAGCAAATCCCAGCACGCGATGTCGATGCCGCTCTTCACGTAGGGATGCCCCTTGAGCGCGGCGTCCATGCGATGGTTCAGCTTTGCGAGTTCGCGCGGGTCGAAGCCGATCAAGTGCGGCCCCAGTTCCCTCAACCCGGCGCGCACGCCTTCCGCGTAGGCGGGTAGGTAGAACGGCCCGAGCGGACACACTTCGCCGTAGCCGATGTGGCCGGTGTCGGTCTCGACGCCGACGATGGTGCTGTCAAAGACGGACACGGACTTGCCGCCGGACCATTTGTAGGTGCCTTCGTGCAAGGGCAGCTCGACGCGGTGGGCGAAGATGCGGGTGATTTTCATGCGCGAGATTTCGCGCTGAACTGCGGCGGGAATGCAAGTGTGGCGAAAGACGCGGGCAGGATCGAACGCGGCGGGCGTTGGGTGGGTTTTCTCGCGTTGCGACAAAACAGGCCTGCATTCAGCGGGCGACGAAGGCGCGGTTTGGTCGGGCCGTTGCTCCGCTTTGCGCGGTCCGGCTGGATGCAGCGCGGGCTTGTCAGTCGGGCGCGTTCGAGGCTACCCATCTCCCATGCTCAAGTGCTCGACCTCGCTCTGGTCCGCTGACCTCGGGAACCTCGCTGCCGAGATGCGTCGTGTGGAACCCTTCTCCGAACGCTGGCACCTCGATGTCGCCGACGGTCATTACGTTCACAACCTCCTGTTCTTTCCCGACCAGATCGCCCAGCTCCGGCGTCATTCGGCGAAGCCCTTCGAGGTTCATCTCATGGTCACCGATCCAGTGATCTGGATTGATCCATTCGTCGAGGCCGGAGCGGACATCATCCTGTTCTGTTTCGACGCGGTGAAAGATCCCGGCGCGGTGCTCAAGGCGATCAAGGCCCGCGGCAGGAAGGCCGGCGTGTCGTTGCTCATCACCGAACCCATCGACGTGCTGGAGCCGCATTGGAACGACCTGGATGTGCTCTGCATCGTTGGCACCGCGATGGGCATCAAGGGCGCGAGCATGGACGCGGGAATCCCGGAGAAGATTCGTCGTGCGAAGGAGACCATCGTGCAACGCGGCCTGGCGACTGAGGTCGAAGCCGACGGCGGCATCCGCCGCGAAACCGTTCCGTTGCTCAAGGCGGCGGGCGCGGACTACATCGTGCCCGGTTCGTTGATGTTCAAGGAAGACCCGCCGCAGATGCGCCAGTGGCTGGCGTCGCTCTAGTCGGATCGATGCAGAAGAAACCACGAATGAACACCAATGGACACGAATCAGGCAGGGTGGAAGGGGCGTTGACCAGGAGGAATCGGCATCACGGCTCAGTGACCGTTGTTGCTGCCACCACAAGCCTCGACTACGCCGGTCTTTATTCGTGTGGATTCGTGTCCATTCGTGGTTCAACTGCTTGGGTTCGCTCCAGGAAACCATCCCGGTGAAAAAGCGCTTCGATGTCCTGGGCCTCGGCTGCACTGCGGTGGACGAGATTCTCTACGTCCCGAAGTATCCCGCGCCCGACGGCAAGGTCGAGGTGCGCGAACGCGAAATCCATTGCGGCGGCCTGACGGCGACGGCGCTGGTCGCGGCGGCTCGACTCGGCGCACGCGCGGCCTTCGCGGGAACCCTGGGTGCGGACGACGGATCGCGGTTCATCTCCGCGACGTTTCGCCGCGAGGGCGTGAACACGCGGCATGCGGTGAGCCGTCGCGGAGCGGGGCCGATTCGCTCGCTGATCGTCGTCGATGAGACCCGGCGCACGCGGAACATTTTCTACGATCCCAAGGCGGCGCTGGGCGCGCACCCGCGATTGCCGGCGAAGGCGGTGATCGAATCGACGCGCGTGCTGCTCGTCGATCGCTTCGGCATTCCGGGAATGATCCGCGCGGCGCGGATCGCGCGCGCGGCGGACATTCCGGTCGTGGCGGATTTCGAGAGCAGCCACCTGCCGCGTTTCGACGAGTTGCTGGCACTGGTGGATCACCTGATTGTTTCCGAAAACTTCGCCTTGCGACTGACCGGAGCGCGAACTGCGTCGGCTGCGATCACGCGTCTCTGGCGCGCGGACCGGCGTGTAGTGATCCTGACGAGCGGCGCGCGGGGCGGGTGGTTTCAGGAAGCGGGCATGGCGGGCCCGCAGCGGTTCCAATCCTTTCGGGTCGAGGCGGTGGACACGACGGGCTGCGGCGATGTTTTTCACGGCGCGTACGCGATCGCGCTGGCGGAAGGCATGGAGCTTTCGGTGCGCCTGCGTTTCGCCTCCGCTGCGGCCGCGTTGAAGGCCCGGCGGCACGGCGGGCAGGCGGGGATTCCGTTGTGTCGCGACGTGGAGCATTTTCTGGCCGCGCAAGACGGGCGCACCTTGAACCTTGCACCGACTTTGGAATCGAAACCGGCGCGGGCGCGTGGCAGTTTCGGGGCATCATGAATGCACAGACGCTTCACTGTTTCAGTTGCGGCGCGGCGGTGACGGGCGACCAGCCGAACTGCGCCCATTGCGGGGCGCGGCTGGCGACGATCTCCTGTCCTGGCTGTTTCGGCATGATGTTCCAGGACGCGAAATTCTGTCCGCACTGCGGCGGGCCGGCCGCGGTGTGGAGTGGCGAAGATTCCGACCGGCGTTGTCCCGGCTGCCAGGTGTCGATGTTGCGCGGGGATATTGGCGGTATTCCGTTGCACGAATGCGGTCGTTGCTACGGCCTGTGGCTCGACGCGCCGACCTTTGAGCGCATCTGCCGCGACAGCGAGAAACAGGCGGTGGTGGCGGCCGCGAAGCCGTCGTTGGGCGCGCCGGTGTCCGCCGGCCCGGTGCGTTACGTGCGCTGTCCGCAATGCGAGTCGCTCATGAACCGCGTGAACTTCGCGAACTGCTCCGGCGTCATCGTCGATGTGTGCCGAGCGCACGGCACCTGGTTCGATCACAATGAGCTGCATCGCATCGTGGAGTTCATCCGTGCCGGTGGACTGGATCGCGCTCGCGAGAAACAGAAGGCGGAGATCGCGGAGGAGCAACGGAAGTTGAAGGCCGCCCGAACCGCCAGCGCGTGGGACAATCAGCCGTCGCATTCTCGCACCTCGTCGGCCGTCCCGGACATCGTTGAGGTCGTTGGCTCTGCTGCGGAACTCCTCACGGCGTTCTTCGACTAGTCCGACTGGGGAACGCCCGCCATTCGTCATGGAATCTCCTTCGCTCGCCCTCGAACTCGAATCCGCCCTAGCCACCGTGCCGATGCTCGACATCCACACGCATCTGGTCGGCGGCCGTCTCGGGGCGCGCGGGCTGCACGACGTGTTGCTGTATCACATGGTCATCAGCGACCTGTATGCGGCGGGCTGTCCGTCGGGCGCGCGGCTCACGCAGTATCCCGGCTGGCCGGATGAAGCCGAGGCGCATCAACGGATCGAGGAGGCCATTCCCTTCCTGCCGTTGATTCAGAACACCAGCTCATCGTGGGGCGTGCGCCTGATCCTTTCCGATCTTTACGGATGGCGCGAATCGGTCACGCGTGAGAACTGGCGCAAGCTCGACGCGCTGATTCGCGAACGCGCGGACGATCGCGCGTGGCATCATTCGATTCTGGACCGGCTGAACATCCGTCGCACTGGCACTGAGATCGCGCGGCGCGGTGCCGGCGCAGACGACGGACGCCTGCAATACGCGCTCGAATGGGGGTTCTTCACCCGCTGCCAGTGGGGCGAGTTCGACACCGCGCTCTACGAACTGGAACGCTGCTGGGGTCGCACTCCCGAAAGCCCTTCGCCCATCGGCTCCGGCGGACGACCCGCGACGGAGCGCGTCATCCGCTCGCTCGCGGATGTTCACGCGGCGGTGGAACACTACGTCGCGGCCATTCCCTGCGACCAGGTGCTCTCGATGGCGACGCATCTCTCGACGGACATCGACTATCGCGTCGTGTCGGACGTGGAGATGGAATCCGCGCTCGCCCGCCGCACGCAAGCGGGGGCCGTGGAGCGCGACACCTACGCGAGCTACGTCCACGAACTGTTCCTCACGAAGCTGGAACACCACGCCGATCGCATCGTCTTCCAGTTCAGCCTCGGCGCGGAGCCGTTGCCCTTCGAGACTGGGAGCCGGTTGAATCAACGCACGATCGCGCAGCTTGGCGAGATGCTCGCGCGGCATCCGAAGCTCCGATTCCAGTGTTTCCTCTCCGGCCTGTCCGCGAATCAACCTCTGTGCATCCTCGCGCGCGAGTTGCCGAACTTCAGCCTCGCCGGCTGCTGGTGGCACAACTTCTTTCCGACCACGATCCGGCAGGTGCTCTCCGAGCGGCTCGACATGCTCCCGGCGAACAAGCAGATCGCATTCTTCAGCGACGCCTACTGTGTGGAATGGACCTACGCGAAGGCAGTGATCCTCCGCAAACAACTCGCCCGCGTGCTCGCGGAGAAAGTGGGCCAGGGCCAGTTCAAGGCGGAGGAGTCGCTCTCGATTGCACGGCAGATACTATTCGACGCGCCACAGTCGTTGCTCGGCATGAAGCCGCGCGGGCTGGCGAGGTGAAGTGATATTGCCACCCGGTCGCGGCTCCCTATTCTGCCCGCCATGAAATGTCCGGCCTGCAAGAATTCCCTCCGCGAGAAAGGTGCTGGTGGCATGACCGTGGACATCTGCTACGGCGGCTGCGGTGGCATCTGGTTTGATCAACGTGAACTCCAGCGTGTCGATGCGCGCAGTGCGGCGAATCTGCACACCGTCTGGCGCGATTCGAACAAGGAGGTCAAGCTGACCGAGCCGCGCGTGTGCCCGCGATGTCCTGAGCAGGTGCTGGAGCGACGCTGGTTCTCGCAGCAGAAGCTGGTGGAGATCGATCAATGCCCGACGTGCGGCGGCCTGTGGCTGGATGAAGGCGAGTTCTCGCGCATCCATCAGGAGGTCAAGGGTGCCAAGGTTGCGCCACCCGGCTGGGTCGCCGCTATGGCGCAGGCAGCGGCGAATGTCCGGCCTTCTGCGAGTTGATCGAAATTCATAGACAAGAGTCACAGTCCGGCGCGTCTCTCCCTAAACACGATGCCGCCGGACGAGATAGAAAACCTATACGACGATCACGCTCAGGCGCTCTTTGCCTTTCTGCTGAACTTCACCCGCAACGAGGCTGACACCCGCGACGTGATTCAAGAGGTGTTCATCAAGATGGCCCGGCAGCCGGAACGGCTGGAGGGCGTGCGCGACAAACGGGCGTTCCTCCTTCGCATCAGCCACAACGCGGCCATCAACCTGATGCGCCGGCGAGGCACACGGGAGAAGAACCGCGAGCAACTGATGGTCGAATCGGCCGGCGTCTTCGCTCCGGCAACCGACCCGGATGAGCAGGCGTTTCGCGCAGGGTTGACTGCGGCACTGGGCGAACTGCCGCCGGATCAGCGTGCGGTCGTTCACCTCAAGCTCTGGGAACACCTCACCTTCGAGGCCATTGCCGGGACGCTCGACATTCCCATCAACACGGCCGCCAGCCGCTATCGCTATGGTTTAGACAAATTGCGCGAGCGGCTGCGTCCTCTCTACGAAGAAATCAAATGAACCCCGACGATTTCGAGAAACAGTTGCACCGTCAGCCGCTTCGCGCGGTGCCGGAAAAGTGGCGTGCGGAAATCCTGCAAACCGCAGCCAGCCCTGTGACCGACGACGTAAAAAGTCGGACATACGAAACCCATGCCGCTGCCCAACCCAAGCACCTCCCCGACTCGGCGGCTGCCGACGGTGCTTGGTGGCACCAATGGCTCTGGCCCAGCCCGCGAGCCTGGGCTGGATTGGCGGCGGCCTGGCTTGCCAGTGCAGTCTTGAATGTAACGAACGCACCGGCTTCTGCCGAAATGGCGAAAGAATCCCAGAAGCCTTCCCTCGAAACGGAAGCCGTCCTGGCCGCCCAGCGTCGTGAGCTGGCCCGTCTGCTCGACAATTCTACCGAAGCCGCGCCTGCACCCAAAAGCGGCCCTCCCGGCCCCCGCAGCGAGAACGTCTCGCCGCCGAGGGCTTGATTCAACTCAACAACCGAATCCCTTATGAACGAACCTAACCGAGAGTCCATGCCCACCGAGTCCGCCTCCCTGCTGCAACAGTTGTTCAGCCGCAGGCACTGGCCCAAGTATCTGTTCGCCATCGCGTGCTTCGCGACGCTTGGTGGCTTGTTCCTGACGCTGGCTGGCCGCCGCAATACTCAGGCAGAGTCGAAACCCGGCGGCACCGCCTACTCATCCCCCGAGCGGACCGCCGCTGAGAAGCTTGTCCCCCCTCCGGTGCCGGACGATCAGAACTTCGCCGCCACGCCTTATCTCGCATTGCACATGGACAAAGCCACCTTTCAGCAGAGCAGGAGTCGATGGCCTGATGATTTCTCGCGCGCCGATCAATGGCCCCGCCGCATCTCGATGCTGGCCGAGTCTCCGGAGGGACGAAAGAACGGCCGTTTCGTCTGGGACATGCTTGCATGGAAGACGGCCTTTGAGAAATCGCAGAATGCCGCGAGTCCATCGGACACTCGCGACGAAATCGTTGTTTCCGATCAGCCCGATCCCTCCACCAACGCCCAGGCCGCGCTCTTTGTGCTTGAAGCGCTCAAACCCTATCAGCCGGTGCTCGATGAATTGCACGCCGCCAGGCAGCGGCCTTACGCGCGCTTCAACATCCGATACAACTGGAACAACCCTTGGGGCATCCTCCTGCCGCATCTGGCCTTCATCAAGCAGACCTGCCAGTTGCTCCGACTGAAGGCCTCGGCGGAGCTGGCGGCAGGCCACTCGGAGCAAGGCTTGCTCGACGTGCTCCTGATGTTGCGAATCATTGATTCGATCAAGGACGAGCCAATGCTCATCTCGCATCTGGTGCGCGTCGCAGCGTTGGAAATCGCCATGCAACCCATATGGGAAGGGCTGGCCACGCATCGCTGGTCGGACGCCCAGTTGCAATCCTTGCAAGCCGCCTTGCAGAAGCACGACTTCATCGCCGATCTCAAACACTGCCTCAAAGCGGAGAAGGCCTGGGGCAATCTCACCATCGCGCTGTTTCGCGACAAGCAGTCGCCGGTTTCATTCAGTTCACTGTTGAGCGAGGACGGCAAGGTGGACGACTGGGTCATGAAAGCGGAAGAGGCGTTCGCGAATTGTCCGCGCGACTGGTTCGACGCAGAGCAGCGAAACTACAACCGGATCTTCGACGAGCGCCTTCTCACGGGGTTCGACGTGGAGGCGAGGCGGGTCCATCCGCGCGTCACCGACGAGAACATGCACCAGATGGAGAAGACGCTGGCGGGCAAGGAAACCTGGGTGAAGGATCACCTCGCCTTTTCAAGGGCGTTCCTGCCCGCGATGGGCAGGGTTCAACTGAAACTGGCGGGTGCGCAAGGCAGCGCGGACCAGGCTGTGATCGCCTGCGCGCTGGAACGCCATCGCCTCGCCACAAGCATGTATCCGAAGACGCTCGCTGAACTGGCCCCGCGTCTTCTCACGCAGGTTCCACATGATCTCATCACCGGCCAGTCGCTCCATTACGCGCGCACTGAAGACGGTTTGTTCCTCCTCTACTCCGTTGGCTGGAATGAAGCAGACGACAACGGTGAACTGGCGTTTCTCACCACGGGCCGCAGCGTGGAAAAGAAGCAGGGCGACTGGGTATGGCGTTATCCGAAGGTAAAGTAGATCGTGGAAGCAGCCCACGGCCTGTTGAAATGAACCTGACCAAGTTTAGAACGGCCATCATGTCGCTCTTTGGCATGAGGTATCGAGAACTGCCATTTGGAACTCGGTGTGCCGACCTGCTGGCCGTTCTTGAAGATCTCAATGCTCAGAAACTTGGCGAGTCAGGTGCGCCCGCATTTGAGGTGAATAACGAGCAATTTCGGATCGGAACACGGCGGCTCCGAACATACACTGAAGACGAGATGTTCATTTCATTGTGGGGCAAGGCGTGTCTGGGTCGTGAGCTTTGAACTTTGATCTTGAACCGCACGCTTGTTAGCGTCCTTCCCATGCGAATTCTTTCCGGCATCCAGCCCAGCGGCGCGCTCCATCTGGGTAATTACTTTGGGATGATGCGCCCGGCCATCGAGCTTCAGGAGCAAGGTGAGGCCTTCTATTTCATCGCGGACTATCACTCGATGACCTCGCTGACAGACGCCGCCCAGCGCCGGAAGAACTCGCTGGATGTGGCGTTGGATTTCCTCGCGTGCGGGCTCGACCCGAAGCGCTCCGTCTTTTGGAAACAGTCCGACGTTCCGGAAGTGACCGAACTCACGTGGCTCCTGAGCACCGTCACGCCGATGAGCCTGCTGGAGAAATGTCATTCCTACAAAGACAAGACCGCCAAAGGCATCGCACCGAGCCACGGGTTGTTCGCGTATCCGGTGCTCATGGCGGCGGACATTTTGATCTTCGACTCCAACGTCGTTCCAGTCGGACGCGATCAAAAGCAGCACGTCGAGGTCACTCGCGACATCGCGATCAAGTTCAACGAACTCTACGGCCAGACATTCATCCTGCCCGAACCACGCATCCGCGATGAAGTCGCCGCCGTGCCCGGGCTTGACGGCCAGAAGATGAGCAAGAGCTACGGGAACACGATCGAGATCTTCGGCGAGGAAAAGGCCACACGGAAAAAGATCATGGGCATCGTGATGGACAGCCGCACGCCCGAGGAACCGAAGCCGGACGCGGACAAGAACCTCGCCATCCAGTTGTTGCGACTCGTCGCGCCGGCGGACGTGGCGAAGGATGTCGAAGACCGGTTGCGCGCCGGAGGCATGGGCTATGGAGATTTGAAGAAGTCCCTGTTCGAGCATTACTGGAATCACTTTGCAGCCGCGCGCGCGCGCCGGGCCGATCTGGCGGCGAATCTGGACTACGTTCATCAGGTGCTGGGCGAAGGTGCGGCCAGGGCGCAGGCGCTAGCCCGGAGTGTCCTCGACCGCGCGAAGGCGGCAAGCGGACTGAAGTGACGCAATGGTGGACGCATCTGACTCGGGAAGCGGAACTCGTCGTGTTGTGACAGGTGGCACCGTGCAGGGCGGCGCAACGGTCTGGCATTGGACGTAGATCCCGTGAGGTTCGGTTTTGATCGCGCAGTCGTTTCGCGTCCTGCCGTCACTCCTTCAACACGAACCGACCGCGCCACTCGACCGAGTAGGCGCGCCCGTGGGTCACAAGTCCGACGGTGAGATCGATCTCGTCACCAGCTTTCAACGTTCCCTTGCCGAACAGCGACGACGGCACTTCCAGCGCGGCGACGTTGCGCACGTTTAGGTTCAGCCCGGAGAGACATTCCAGGCGTACAGCCGGGTTGTTCACCAGCGCCTCGCGTCCCGCGCCGAGCCGCGCCCGGACAGGCTCGCCGCCGTTCACCTGGACCGTCCACTGCGCGCGATCCACCTTCGGTATGGCGGCCCCGCGATAGTAGGCGTCCTCCACGATGTCGAGCCCGTAGAGCCCGAGGAACACCGCGTTCGTGTTCCAGCAAACATACAAGTCGGCGACCGGCGCGGGCGTCGTCGGCTTCACGAAACCCCGTTCGCGATCCCAGTGCTTTAGCGCGCGCGTCGGCGCGAAGTCAGCGAAGGGTTCCTGCGGTGCGCGCGGCACCCCGGAGGATGCGTCCGGCCTCGTTGTGGGTTGACGCGCGCGAACCTTCGCCGGATCGAAGGCGGCAAACATCGAAGTCAGTTCCTCGTAAGGACGGTTGTGGATGTCCACGAGGCCGAAATTGAAATTCTCGCCGTCCTCGCGGCCGTGCTTCGGTTCGTCGAAGAACTGGAACCATTCCAGGCCGACGACATACGGGAGCGCCGCGAGGGCTTCGAGCGTGGTGTGCGCAGCGGCGGCGCGTTCCGATTGGGTGGCGACAACGGGATAGACGCCATGATTGTTGCGGTTGCCGGAACGGTTCTCGCGGGCGGCGAGGTAAATCTCGCTGACGAGCACAGGCTTCCCGGTGAGCGAGTGAAGCGTGTCGAGTTGGAAGCGCGGGAGAGTGCCGTCGTTCCATGCTGCGTTCACGTTGCTGGAGATGACATCAACGTGCCGGCCCGCTGCGGCGGCGACTTCCGGATAGTAAAACGACTGGTATCGATCGCCCAGGAAGAGGGCGCGGCGGTCGAACTTGCGAATCGTCTCGCGCATGAGTTGGTAGTAACGATCCGCCAGCAGGCCGAGGAAGCGGCGCATCACGAGCACGCCGTTGTGGCCGGGTTTCACGAAGAGCATGCCGCCGCGTTCGAGTTGCCGCCAAGTCGCGGCCTTCTCAACCGTGAAGTCAGCCGTCAGCTTCTGCCAGTCGTTCGCGTAGGTTTCCCGCAATAGCCGGATGAGGCGCTGGCGCTGGCCGCTGGAGCGCGATTGTTCGAGAGTCATCTTCCACAACGTGGCGTTCCACCAGCCGAGTTCGTTGTCGCTGTAGTAGCCGATGACGCGCGGGTCATCGCGCAGCGGGAGAATCTGTTCGCGCGCGACGCTTTCCATGCGGGCGATGTTTTTCGGATCCCACATGTCCCACCACGGCGCGCCGGCCGTCGAGCCGATGTGCAGCACCGGCGTGAGCGAGAGGGTTTGTTCCTTCGACGGACGCAGCGCAGCCAATTCGCTCCAGCCGCCAACAGTGGTGAAGCCCCACGACTTGAGCCGGCGCAGCGTGTTGTCGGCCCACGCGCCGGCATCCGGATAATGCTGCCATGCCGCGTAGCCGGGGTTCTCCGGATCGAACTGCTCGCGGCCGGTTCCTTGCGTGATGACGCACACGCCGCGACTGAACACGGCGCGTCCTTCCGGCGTGATGAGCGACCAGCCGGAGGCGTTTGAGCGCACGGTGAATGCCGGCGCATCGGGCACAAGGGTCTGCACCGCCGCCGTCGCCGAGGACAGAAAGCCCACAGAGAGCCAGCAGGCTGCGAGAAGTTGGTGAAAAGCCGTTCTCATGAGCGAAGTGGTCGTTGAAGCAGTTTTCAAACGGACCGCCAGCAAAGTCGAGAGGCAAGATAGGCTCGTTCGTGCAACGGGACGGTTCTCGAACGCCCGGCACCTCAAACTTTTCCGTGGGCTTCCCGTGGTTCGCTGGTAAAGTCCGCCCATGCGAACGGTGATTTATCCCGGCAGCTTCGACCCCTTCACGAACGGTCATCTCGACATCGTGCAGCGGGCCGCGAAGCTCTTTGACCATGTCATCGTTGCCATCGCGCGGAACGACGCCAAAGGCCCGCTCTTCGGACTGGAGGAACGGCTGGAACTCGTCCGGCAATCGGTGAAATCGATGCAGAACGTTTCCGTGGATAGCTTCGACGGGTTGCTGGTCGATTACGTCGAAAAACGCGGCGGCCAGGCCGTGATCCGCGGGCTACGCGCCGTGTCGGACTTCGAGTTTGAGTTCCAGCTCGCGCTCATGAACCGCAAGCTCAACGAGCACGTCGAGACCATCTTCATGATGCCCAAGGACACCTATACCTTCCTCAGTTCCCGGCTCATCAAGGAAATCGCGCGACTGGGGGGAGATGTCGGGGCCTTCGTGCCATCTCATGTCGTAACCGCCCTCCGCGCCACACTCGGCACGCCCGTCCGCTAACCCAGAAAGCCTCGCGCCATGCCCCTCATATTCAACATCCGCCATCTCGAAGAGAAGAATCTCCAACTCCAGGGCGAACTGACCGCCGCCGAGTTGGAAGTGGAAGCTTTGGATGAACTGATTCGCGTCACCAAGCCGTTGACCTACAACCTTGAGGCGCAGCAAATGGAGACCGCCATCCTTGTGCGCGGCCACGTGCGGCTCGAGTTGGACTGCGAGTGTGCCCGGTGTCTGAAGCCGTTTCAGGACGCCATCGATCTGCCGGACTGGGCCTGTCATCTGGCGCTGGAGGGCGAGGATAAGGTGTCCGTGGTGAACGACTGCGTGGACTTGACGCCTCAAATTCGCGAAGATATGGTCCTCGCCTTTCCGCAGCACCCGCTGTGCAATCCGGATTGCGCGGGGCTGGTGAAAAACCAGAACAACCTGGAAAAAAGCCCCGGAGCGGCTCCGAAAACGGAAGCTCCGTCGTCCGCTTGGGCCGCGCTGGATAAACTGAAACTGTAATCGATTAACTAAGAATTTATGGGCGTCCCCAAAAGAAAACCATCGACCAGCCGCATGCGGATGCGGCGTGCCTACAACAGCGTGCTCAAGCTCCCGCAACTCAGCACCTGCCCGCAGTGCGCAGCGCCCTACATCCCGCACCGGGTCTGCCCGGCGTGCGGCTTCTATAAGGGACGCCAGATCCTCACGGTCACGGCCGGAGCATAGTAATTGAAGAGCGCCGCCGGCTTGGATGCCTGCCGCGCTCTTTCCATTTATGCGCATCGTCGTGGATGTCATGGGTGGCGACCACGGAATTCCGGTCGTCATCAATGGCGTCAAGCAGGCCCTTCAAGCCTACCCACACATCGCTGAACTGCACCTCGTCGGCCTGAAAACCGACATCGAGGCCGAGTTGAACCGCGCCCATTGTGCGGATTCCCGCCTCCACATCCATCACGCCTCTGAGGTCATCACCATGGAGGACAAGCCCCTCGACGCCGTCCGCAAGAAGAAGGACTGCTCGATGGTGCGCGCGATGGAACTGGTGCGCGACGGCAAGGCAGAGGCGGTCATCTCGCGCGGCAACACCGGCGCGCTCGTCGCCTCGGCGACATTCAAGTTGCGTCGACTTGACCCTGTGGATCGGCCCGTCATCGCGGCCGTCATGCCGTCAGGCGTTGGCGAATTCGTCCTGCTCGACGCCGGCGCAAACCCCGAGTGCAAACCTGCATTACTCGTCCAGTTCGCCATCATGGGCAGCGTTTACTCACGCGCCGTGCTCGGACGCAAAAGCCCGCGCGTCGGCGTCCTGAGCAATGGCCGAGTACACGAAGC
>SXGR01122462.1_pt1 | contig 15485 bp, 11 predicted proteins | sample 3174711 | NCBI WGS metagenome assembly SXGR01 (sample SAMN11356860, study PRJNA531348) | freshwater metagenome | isolation source: freshwater sample F1-60 | place: China: Fuxian Lake, Yuxi | collected 2017-12-25
CAGCTACCGCTGGTCCCAGATCTTCGAAGTCGGTGGCTTCTCAAGCCACTGCACGGTGCTTAAAGCTCGACGGCTCAAGGCCGGAAGTCGCGAGCCCTTTGCGCCCGCTCCGCTAGACGAGGTGGTAAGTGCCATTCGCGCGGAGCGCCCGGCGGTGGTGTTCGCACCTCACGTTGAAACCTCGTGTGGCCTGGTCCTGCCTGATGATTACCTCAGGGCGGTCGCAGGGGCGGTCCACGAGGTGGGCGGGTTGTTTGTCCTTGACTGCATCGCGTCCGGTGCGCTCTGGGTAGACATGCGGGCCTGCGGAGTTGATGTGCTGGTGAGCGCCCCCCAGAAGGGCTGGACCGGCTCACCCTGCTGCGCTTTTGTCATGCTGTCTGAGCTTGCGCGCGAGCGTATTGATGGCACCACCAGCTCAAGTTTCTCTCTGGATCTCAAGAAGTGGCTGCAGGTCATGGAAACCTACGAGTCAGGCTCCCATGTCTATCACACCACCATGCCAACCGACGCACTCGCTATCACCCGTGGCGCCATGGTTGAAACCCGCAAGCGTGGGTTTGAGGCGTTGCGTGCGGGTCAGATCGAGCTTGGCAAGCGGGTTCGCGAGACCATGGTGCGGCATGGTTACCCCAGCGTTGCAGCTGAGGGTTTTCAGGCGTCCGGCGTTGTGGTCAGTTATACCCACGATCCCGAGATGCAAAGCAGCAAGGCGTTTCTCAATCTTGGCCTTCAAACCGCCTCAGGAGTGCCGCTGCAGTGCGACGAGGGCGCAGATTTCCGCACATTCAGGCTTGGGCTCTTCGGGCTAGAAAAGCTTGGTCGTACCGATGCCACGGTCAAACCGCTCGAGGAAGCGCTCATCCAGATCGAGCGAGGGCGCGCCGGGCGTATACCCGCTGCGGCGTAATCCGCCTGTTGGCCCTCGGGCTCGGTTGGTTCGATCCGGCCTCTTCTGGGACTTTTGAGTCCCAAGCGGAACGGATCGACGCTGTTCAGGGCTGATCCGACACCCTGATCAGCATTCGCCCCGTGTATCGGCGCTCAACCAGTGCGTCAAACGCCTCCACCGTGTGTTCCAGCGAAAACGCAGTGGGTGGAGCGGGCCGCAGGCGGCCCTGTGCCACCAGGGCTGACAACTGATTGATCATGTCACGCATCTTCGGGGCATGCCTCTGGCGCTCGTCGCCGGGTGTCCAGCCGCTGTAGAGCCCCAGGTTCACGCCGATGACGGTGACGTTTTTTACCAGTAGCAGGTTGGCTGGGATCTGGGGAATGGTACCCCCGGCAAACCCGATCACCAGGATGCGACCTTCGGGTGCGACAACCTTCATTGCGTGATCGAAGCACTGACCGCCTACCGGATCGAATATCACATCAATGCCGCGCCCGCCATGCCGCTCCTTGAGCATCCGGCCCAGATCTGGCGTGTCGCTTCGCCAGCCCTCGTGAGCGCCGTGTTCGAGGGCCACCTGAATGCGCGCTTCGTCGCGCGCAACGGCAACGACATGGGCTCCGGCAAGCCGCGCAAGTTCGACGGCACAGCGGCCTACACCGCCAGCTGCGCCGAATACCAGCACGATTTCGCCGGCCCGCAGGTGAGCACGCCAGTGGAGCGCTGCCCAGGGCGTGCCGTACGCTGCCGGTAAAAGGCAGGCGAGATCAAACGGGACCTCTTTCGAAATCTTCCAGACGGTATCGGCGGTACCGACCGCTTCCTCGGCGTATCCGCCCCAGTCGATGATGCCAGTTACGCGGTCGCCCACCGCCAGGTGCGAGACCTCGGGCGCAACTTCAGTCACCACTCCAGACACCTCTGTGCCCGGAACAAATGGCAGGGGCGGCTTTCGCTGGTATCGACCTGCAACGATCAGTGATGTACCAAAGCCGACGCAGCAATATTTCACTGCGATTCGAACGCAGCCGGAGCGTAGCGGCGGGGGAGCAATATCGCGAAGCTTCAGGTCCTGATAGCCGGTATAAGCTTCACAGACGACTGCACGCATCAAAGACTCCCGGCGTGGTGGTTCCGGTCAGTAGCCCAGCATCCTGGGCAACCAGGTGACAAGTGGCGGAAATACAATGCATGCGATCAGCAGCAGGTATTGAGAAATAATGAACGGCATACAGTGCTTGACCAGTTCCCCCATCCGGATGCCCGTCATGCCGCAGATCACAAACAACACCACACCGACCGGGGGCGTCATCATGCCGATGATCAGGTTGAGTACGAAAAGGAATGCGAAATGGGTGGGGTCGATGCCGTACGACATGGCAATCGGGTGGAGCAAAGGCACCAGCATGATGTAGGCCGCATTCGACTCCAGAAACATCCCTACCACCAGCAGGAGCAGCGCCACCAGCAGGTTGAAGACCAGAGGGCTTGAAGTGATGGAACGAAGCCAGTCAGCGAGCGTCTGCGGCAGCAGATCCACCGTGAGCAGAAACGTAACCGTGGAGGCAAACGCGATCAGGGCCGCGACCACCCCGGACATGACGGCCGAGCGATAGAGAATCTCAGGTAAGTCGGCGAGTTTCAGCTCGCGGGTGACGAAAAATCCGAGTAGCAGAGCGCCCACCACCGCGATGGCTGCGCCTTCGGTTGCGGTGAAGGCGCCCCCGATGATGCCCACGATCACGCCGATTGGAAGTGCCAGCGTGAGCCATGAGGCACCGGTCGCCTGCGCGAGTCGTCGAACGGTGAAGGGTTCACCGGTGAGGGGATAGTTGCGGCGCCTTGCGATCCACCAGCACTGGGCCATGAAGACCGCGGTAATGATCACGCTAGGTATGGCTGCCGCCACAAACAGAGCGCCGATGGATACCGAGGAGCCCGCCATGTAGGCGTAGACAATCATGGCGGCCGACGGTGGGATGATGGGCCCGAGGTTGGCTGATGCTGCGATCACCGCAGTGGAAAATCCGAGCCCGTAGCGTTTCTTGAGTTCCGGACCGATGGTGGAGGACAGCGCTGCGGCGTCGGAGACGGCAGTACCTGACACCAGTGACAAGATGGCGCCAGCCAGCATCGCCACCTGCGCGAGCCCGCCCCGCACCCTGCCCACCAGCGCATTGGCGAACAGGATCATGCGCGCCATGAGTCCACCCTTGATCATGAGTTCGCCCGCCACCATGAAGAGCGGGATCGACATGAGCGGGAACGAATTCACCGCGTTCATCATTCGGGTGGGGAGCATCCCGTAATCGATCTCGGCCACAGCAAGTCCGGCTAACGCCGCCACGCCCAGCGCGAAGGCGAGTGGCATACCGGCAAGCGCAGCCACGGCAAAGACCAGCATCACAAGTGTGCTCACGGTTGCACAGCCCTTATTCGTGGTTGACGACGCTAGTGCGAACGGGGTCGCGCCAGAGGAGGGCTATGAGATGCAGCAGGCAATGGAGCGCGCACAAGGCTACCGGAACAAGAAACCAGTTGGTGCTCAATGAAAGCGTGGGCATCAATTCATCCCAGGTATCGATCGCCACCGTGACCGTGAAGTAGAGCACCACCGCCATAAGCAGCATGGCAACGAGCGAACACAGCCTTGAGAGGAGTCGCCTTGGGGCCGCTGGTACGAACTGCACCAGTAACTCGATCCCCACATGGGATCCTTCGCGCAGGCCTAAGGGGATCGCCAGAAACATGCACCAGACGAAAAGTAGCCGTGAAACTTCATCAGACCAGTCGATCGAGGTGTTGAACGCATAGCGCAGCATCACCTGCACCGACACGACCAGGATCATCAGGGCCGAGCATGCGATGACAAGCCAGCGGGCCGCTCGGTCCAGCCGCGCAAGCCCCGCTTCATACGCGGCGTGCACCGCTTACTGCTTGGCGGTTTCTGCAAGTACGCGTGCGACCAGATCCGCACCTGCGCGTTTTTTAACGTCCTCGGCAATATTGGCGGTGGCGGCGCGCATGTCGGCGATCAGTTTGGGTGACACTTCGTCAAAGGTAACGCCCCGGCGCTTGATTTCCCCGATCGAGTCGGCTTCCTGAATCAAGGCGCGTTCGCGCTGATACCGGACCGCTGCATTCATCGACTCGCGAACCGCCTTCTGGTGTGCGGGCGGCAGCGCTTCGAATGCCTTGCGGTTGGCAATCACGACGATGAAGTCGAAAAAATGCCCGGTGTTGGACATAAACTTCTGGACTTCGAAGTAGCGGTTGGCGGTGATGATGGAAAACGGATTCTCCTGGCCATCGACCACGCCCTGCTGCAGGGCCGAGTAGAGCTCCTTCACATCCATGGCTACCGCGTTGGCACCGAGCGCTCGGAAAGATGCGAGGTGCGTCTCATTGGGCTGGAGCCTGATCTTGAGTCCCTTGAAGTCCTCAATCGTCTTGATGGGTCGTTTCGAGTTGGTGACGTGGCGTGCTCCGAGCTCCATGAAGCCGAGAAGCGTGACCCCTTTGCTTGCGATCCGCCGGTCGATCTCGGCGCCAATCGGACCATCGGTCACGCGAAACGCCTGCTCGCGACTGGTGAACTGGAAGGGCAGCGACAGCGCCTCAAGTTCGGGAACCGTTCGGGTGAGAAAAGCCATGCCCACCCACGTCATCTGAATGGAGCCCGTGCGTACACCCTGCACGTTTTCCTGCGCGCCGCCCAGCTGCATCGCGGGGAAGAGGTCCACCACAAATTTTCCTGCGGTCGCCGTCTCGAGTTCCTCCTTGAAGAGCTTCATGGCCTCGGACGAGGTGTGCTCCACGGCAAAATTGCCCGCCGCGCGCCACTTGGCTTGACCCAGGGCAGAGGCGTGTGCCAGGGCGATCGTGGCAGCGGTAACTATTGAAGCGACGAGTTTGGGATGACGCAAGATCATGGAATGCTCCTTCAGCGGTGGAGTGGACGATAGCGCGGTCGACGGAGGGCGGCAAATTGCCCCGATCCGGTGCGTAGGTCAAACAGCGGGCGCTCGGTGGTTTACCAAGGCCTTTGGTTGCGCGACAACAGGGGGGCCAGTACCATCGGGCTCACTCCCTTATAAGACACCACGATGAAAGTCATCATTTCTGGCGCAGGACCTGTCGGTCTCACCACAGCGCTCGCGCTAGCCCGCGGGGGCATCGCTGTCACCGTTCTTGAGCGCGCTGCGGAACTTGCCACCGATTTACGCGCTTCTACCTGGCACCCGCCCACGCTCGATATGATGGGTGAACTTGGCCTGGTGGATGAAATCCTCCGCGACGGCCTCATCGCGCGCACTTTTCAGGTGCGCGATCGTCAGACTGGCGCGATTGCAGAGTTCGACATGGGGTTGCTCAAGGGTGAGACCGATCACCCGTACCGCGTCCAGTACGAGCAGTTCCGGTTCACGCAACTGGTCGCCTCAAGGCTTGCTGCGTTTTCGCACGTAAATCTGGTGTTCAACGCCAAGGTGGCGTCGGTGTCCCAGGACCCGCAGAACGTACGGGTCAGCACTGAAGACGGCACGGTTTATGAGGCTGACTGGCTGGTTGGCTCCGACGGCGCCTACAGCTCGGTGCGGTCCGCGCTCGGTATCGAGTTCCCGGGTCTCACCTTCCCGGAACGATTTTTTGTGATCAGCACGCCGTTTCCCCTCGAGGATCACCTCAATCGCCTGTCGTACGTCAACTACGTGGCTGATACCGATGAGTGGTGTGTGCTGCTCAAGGTGCCTGGGCTCTGGCGCTGCCTGTTTCCCACCAGTGAGGAAAGCGACGAAGAGGTGCTCGCATCCGGTGAGCGTCGGTTGCAGAGCGTGTTTTCGAAAACCGAGCCCTACGAAACCCGTCATAAGACGCTGTACCGTGTACACCAGCGGGTCGCTGAAACGTACCGCAAGGGGCGGGCCTTCCTCGCGGGCGATGCCGCGCACCTGAACAATCCGATCGGCGGCATGGGTATGAATGGCGGCCTGCATGACGGGCTGAACCTGGTGGGTAAGCTCGTTGAACTGAATCGCGGCGGAAACGATCGGCTGGCCGAGTACGAGCCCGAGCGTCGTCCGGTTGCCGTCGAGCATATCAACGCCACCACCGCGCGAAACCGCGAAATGCTTGCCGAGCGTGATCCTGCTGCGCGCAAGCGCAAGCAGGATGAACTCTGCCGTACCGCGGGAGACCCGGTGGCCGCCAAGGCCTACCTGATGAAGAGTTCAATGATCAACACCCTGCGGAGGGCTGCATGATGGTTTTCGGTACTCGCTTGTCGCTGCGTCTGGCTGTTGCGCTGGTCGCAGCCTCCTCTGCCGTTGTTGCGTCTGCACAGGTGGTCGGTCTCGGCACTACGCAGACGGGGGCCACATTCCAGTTGGCGACGGGTCTCGCGAAAGTGGTGTCCGATAAGGGCGGTGTACAGATGCGCACCCAGCCCATGGCAGGCGCCGCGCAGTACGCGCCGCTCGTCAATCGTGGCGATATCGAGTTCGGCATCTCCAACGTCCCGGAGCTCCACTACCTTATCGCGGGAGCCGTCATTACAGAACGCCCCAATCCCGATCTGAGGATGGTGGCGCGGATTGTGCCCTGGTACAACGGGCTGGTGGTGAAGAAGGACAGCCCCATCCGCAGCCTCGCCGATCTGAAGGGGCAGCCGGTACCAGCGGGATTCACCGGCAATCCTTTGGGCAAGGTTCTGATCACCGGTTACCTTGCGAACGCGGGCATGACCTTTGAGGATACGCGGCAGGTCCCTGTACCGGCATTCCCGCGGATGTTTGACGCGTTCAAACAGCAGCAGACAGTTACCTCCATCGGAACCATCGGTATGGCGCAGTTGCGGGAATGGGATGCCGCGCTCGGCGGAGTCAGGTTCATTCCGTTTGATCCTTCGCCCAAGGCGGTCGAGGCAATCACCCGACACGTCCCCCACAGCCGGGTCGAGACGGTACAGCCGGCGCCGGGAAAGCTGGGCGTTGATCAGCCCACAGCCATGCTGGTCTACGACTATGCGTTATGGGCCAACTCTAAGGTCAGCAATGAAACCGTGGCCAAGGTGGTGCGCGCCTTGTTCGCCAACGAAGCCGATCTCAAGGCGGCCGGACCGTTGTTTGCCGAGTTCGACCCCAAGCGGGTTGGTGACAACACCGGCGTGCCGTATCACCCGGGAGCGATCGAAGCGCTTAAAGCGCTGGGTCTGGCTCGCTGAGCCTGATGAACCGGAAGCGCTCAGCTTCCGGTTCAAGGCTCTTTGACGCCCGCCACGCACAATGATCCGGTTCTCGTCAGGGCTGGGCGCGTTTCTCGCCCTGGCGGGCCTCTTCTGGGCAATCGATGTTCCCATATGGCTGGACTGGTTCATTTACCAGGAGCAGTTCATTGCCGCCGCGTTAGGTGCTTCGTTGTTTATTGCGTTCGCGGGGCGCACGTCTCGGCACGATGGCAGTGAACCGTCGGTTTTGCGGGTCATTGCCACTCGCTTCAGTCCTTCGATTGCGGGCCTGGCTGCCGGCCTCTGGCTCTGTGTACGCTATCCGGTGCTCCAGGCCGATGTGATCGGCCATGAGTCGGAGGCGATCATCCTCGCCACGGTCCTGCTTCTTCTGTCGCTTGAGGCGTGTCGCAGATCCGCGGGTAGCGTTCTGACAATTGTCTTTGGCGTGTTCTTCGCATGGGCTTTATTTGGCTATCTGCTGCCAGGCATGTTCGCCACCAAGCAGGTTTCGCTCGCGCGGCTCGTGCCATACCTCGCGCTCGATACGTCCAGCATGCTGGGCGCATCGCTCATGATCGCTGCCACCACGGTGCTGGTATTCATGTTTTTCGGCCGCATCCTGCAGAACTGCGGCGGCGCTGAGTTCTTCACCGATATCTCCACCGCCATGTTCGGCCGCTACCGCGGTGGCACGGGTAAGGTGGAAGTGGTGGCCTCGGCGCTTTTCGGGACCATCTCGGGCAGTGCGGTAGCCAATGTGATGTCAACTGGCATCATCACCATCCCCAACATGAAGAAGGCCGGCTACACGCCGCAGACCGCGGGCGCAGTGGAGGCCGTCTCGTCCACGGGGGGACAGATCATGCCCCCCGTGATGGGCGCAGCGGCCTTCCTGATGGCGGAGAACCTGCAGTTGCGGTATGCCGAAGTAGCACTTGCTGCGCTGATTCCCGCGCTTCTGTTTTACGTGTCGATCTTCGTCCAGGTTGACCTTGAGGCGGCACGGCGAAAGATCGGCGGTATCGACCCCGCCGAACTTCCCCGCTCGGGCGATGTGTTTCGGAGAGGGTGGTTCTTCACCCTCCCGTTCATCATGCTGTTTGCCCTCATGGCCATGACTGATATTCAGGCTGAGCCCGCTGTTTTGCTGGGTGTTGTTGCCATGCTGCCGTTCGCGTTCTTCAAGGGCTACGGCGGCAAGCGGCTGACCCTCCGCGGCATGCTTGGAGCTCTGGCCGCCACCGGTCGCGATGCGGTCGACATCATCGTGATCTGTGCGGTAGCGGGCGCGGTGATCGGGTTGCTGAACATCAGTGGATTGAGCCTCAGCCTTTCCCTCGCCCTCGCTAAACTGGGCGAGGGCAACGTCATGCTGCTACTTGTCGCGGTGGCGGTGATGTGTCTGATTCTTGGCATGGGTCTGCCCACGACCGGTGTGTATCTGCTGGTGGCAGTGATTGCGGCGCCTTCGCTGGTGCAGCTTGGCGTGCCGCCGCTTGCAGCGCACATGTTCGTATTTTTCTTTGGATGCCTGTCGATGATTACCCCCCCTGTTGCGATGGCTGCGTTTGCGGCAGCCCATATCGCGCAGGCCAGCCCGGTACAGGTGGCGATGACTGCGTGCCGCCTCGGCTGGCCGGCGTTTGTGGTTCCCTTTGTCTTTGTATTCAGCCCAGGGCTGTTGATGGGGGGCGGGCCGCTGGTGGTTGTCGTGTCGCTGGTGGCGGCGTGTGCAGGGGTGTGGATGGGGTCGGTAGCCTTCGCAGGTCAGCTGGCGAGACCGTTGTCGATGGTGTTGCGCTTGGCGGCGGCGCTATCGTCTGCGCTACTGCTTTTTCCGTTTGAGGCGAGTCTCTCTGGGGCGCTCACGAAGCTGATCGGCGCGGCCCTTTGCCTGGGGCTTGCAGTGCGCGAGTTTCGCGCAGGCCCGATCGCGGCTGGAATGCGATCTGACGCGCCTTGAGTCTGCAATCGTTTCGCCCCCAACTCCTTCCCAGACGATGACGCCTTAACCGTCGCTCATAGGCTGCACCGCGCGGATCACCGGCGGCAGTCGCGGCATCGGTCGATCCTTCGCTTTGGCGATTGCCCGGGCGGCTGCCGTTCCGGTAAGCCGATTCTGACGCCTGGCGTTCGGTCATCAAAGCCAAAGCGCTGGGCCAGGTCTCGCCATGGCGGGTGCCCGACGCACCGATTAGCGTGACTGGGCGACAGCTCGTCGGGCGGCTATGGGAAGCAGCGCTTCCTGCCGACTAAGCTGCACGAAACGCCGTACCCCTTTCGGCGGAGCAGCCGGGTATTCTCTGACCCGGGCTGGCATTGGCGCTGGCGATGGGCTGGAGACGAACCATGACGCAGTGCTCGGTCACACTGGGGCAGATCGTTCTGAAGAACCCCGTGATCTGTGCGTCCGGCGAGCATGTGCTCACCGAGGCCGGTATTCGAGCGGGGCTGGCTGCGGGCGCAGCCGTCGTGGTGGCGAAGTCGGTGAATGAGACGACGGCTGCGCGCGAGCAGCTTGCGCGCACCGACTATGCGCTCTTTGATGCCCGTTGGGCGCCCGAGGCATGGCCGGGTGCGGACTGGCGGCGCGCCAATCTGCTCTGCCGATCAGGACTCCAGCCGCTTGCAACCGATGAGTGGATCGACCGGGTGGCTCGTCTAGATCAAGAAGCGAGGTCTCAGGAGGCCTATGTTGCCGGCAGCCTGATTCTTGCTGACCTTAACGAAGCGGTGTCGATCGCCCGGCGTATGGAGCAGGCCGGACTCCGGCTGATCGAATTCAATATCGGGGCGCCGTACGGAGATGAGGCCGCGTCGGGTGCGATCATCACCGAACGTGCCGCTGATCGGGTTCGCGATCAGGTGTCAGCCGTCTGCTCGGCGGTGAATGTTCCGGTCTGGGTCAAGCTCACAGGCCAGAGCGAGAACGTGGCAGCGCTTGCGCAGGCAGCACGCGATGGGGGCGCAGCGTCGATGATCATGATCGGCCGGTCGCTGGGCATGCTCCCCGACCTCGACACCCAGTCGCCTGCGCTGGGCACCAATCTTGGCTACGGCGGCGGCTGGGCGTTACCGCTCACCTGCTATTGGCTGGCCCGCAGCCGTAAGCGTCTTGGGCCAGACTTCCCGTTGATCGGCACCAACGGGGCGCGCGGCGGCGACGATGTGCTGCGCATGATGTTGGCCGGCGCCAGCGCCGTCGAGTTGTGCACCGCGGTCATGACCGGTGGCTTCGAGGTCATCACGGCAGCCATTGATACGGTTCGTACATATGCCCAAAGCAAGGCGCAATTTGCCCAGGACTGGGTTGGGGTGGCGGCGGACCGGCTGCAAACCTTCGGTGAGCAGCCGCTCAGGCCCGATCACTGGCAGCAGTTTGTGCCGGTGCAGACGCGCGATTGACGCACAGGCTTGATCAGTTCTCGAAAAGTTTCAAGTCGCGAACCATGGTCTTGTAAAGCTTGTCTTCCTCGACAAGCGCTGCCCTGAATGCCTGTCGGTCGAGATAGAGTGGGCTGTTGAATCCCTTGCGGGCGGCGTCGAGGAATTCGGGTTGCTGAACCGCCTGAGCGAGGGCCGACGACAGCTTTTGCAAGATGTCCTCGGGCACCTCCCTTGGCGCAAGCAGACCGAAACTGCTCAGGTTGGCGAAGGTTACGCCTTGGTCCCCTAGCGTCGGGATGTTGTTCAACAGGGCAAGTTTCTGTGGCCCGGTGGTGGCTAGCGCGATGAGCTTACCGGCATTGACTTGAGGCATGATCGCGCCCGGCAGTCCGAGTGCCATGTGGACATGGCCACCCAGCGCGGCGGTGACTGCTGGCGCGATACCCTGGAAGGGCACATGCAGCACCTGAACGCGTGCGGCGGCGGCCATGGCCTCGCCCGCGAGGTGCGTGCTGGTTGACTGGCCAGCCGACCCGAAAGTGGCCTGTCCGGGGTGCTGCTTTGCCCAGGCGATCATGTCGGTGAGGGTTTTATAGGGTGCCCCCGGACCTGCCGCAATGATGAAGGGCGTTCCGATCACGTTACCGATGGGTGCGAAATCGTCTAGCAAATACGACTGCTTCCGCACGTTGGGTGCCACGGTGAGCGCGCCGGTTCCTGTGTAGAGAAGGGTATAGCCATCGGGTTTTGCCTGCTTGACGAGTGCGGTGCCCACGGTGGCGCCGCCCCCTTCGCGATTTTCAATGACGAGCGATTGCCCGAGCAGACGAGCGAAGGTGGGCGCGAGCGCACGAATCTGGTGGTCAGTGCCACCGGGTGCGTAGGGGACGATCACGCGGATGGGTCGATTCGGATAATCACTGGTTTGCGCCACGGACGTTGGGCTTGTCAGCGCGAGCGCGATACTCATCACACCACTGGCGAAACCGAGGAGACGAGCGCCTGAGGTGGTGTGCAGACCTTCGCGATGCGATACGTCGGGCGTGTCGGCCCGGTTGAATTTCAAGCCCGACCGGGGCGCTGCAATGTGGATCAGTCCGAGGTGGTGGGACTTGGCATCAGGCGTGGGGGAGACCATCTTGTGTCGTCCTTGGTAGGCGGGGCAACTTTGATGGTTTCATCGCGGATTGACCCTGTCAATGTGCCGATCCAGATTCCAGCAGTCCCAGTTCCTGGGCCTGGATCTGCAACGAAAGGTATTTCGAATAAGCGCGGCATTGTGAAAACGCACCACCCGTGAAATACAGCCCGGGCTGCGCAGTGCGAGTCCACATGTTGCGCAGTTCGGCAGTCGCAGGATCGAACCCCCAGACCGGCCCTACACGTTTGGCCACTTCGTCGCCGAAAAAGCCTGCGACCGTGTGTTCCAGCCCGTGGTAGCCAGTGCCCAGCACGATCAATTCTGTCTTGATGAGTGAGCCGTCTTTCATACGGGCGCCGTCCGCTTCGAAAGATACGATGTCGTCGTACTGAATGAGACCAATTTCGCGAGAGGTGATCAGATCGGAGCAGCCAACGTTAAAGTAGTAACCGCCGCCGCGCGAACGGAACAGATAGGGCCAGCCTGTGCCGTCGACGCCACTTGAGAGCCGGAAGCCCACGCTTTCGAGGGCATCGAGCAGCGGCCGGTCCTGCTCGCGTGCCTGACTGGTGAGCGAGCGGTGGCCCTGGAGCGTGATCGGTAGCGGCATCGAGGTGTTGATCAGGTCCCGGTCCTCGATGGAGGGGCCTTCGTCCAAAAATACGCCGTCATAAAGCTGGGCGCTGGGCTCGATCTCGATCACCATGGTGGGATTGCGTTGCACCATTACCGCACGCGCGCCCTGGCCATGTAGCTCCTGCGCCACGTCGTGTGCGCTGGTGCCGGTGCCGATCACCATCACCGGTTTGCCGCGCCAAGCCGCGCCATCCGCAAAGGCGCTGCTGTGGATGACCTTGCCCGCGAAGCGATCGAGGGTTGGGATCTCAGGGATCTTTGCAGCACCACTCACGCCAGTCGCGAGAATGATGTGGCGCGGCCGAAGCACGCGCTCAGTGCCGTCGGCTCGCTGAACCGATGCCTCCCAGTGCTCGCACGACGCATCGCCCGGTCGTCCCGAGCATTCAATCCGTCTGGCGCGGGTCAGGCGAGTGCGTGTCCAGAAATGGATATCCATGCTCTCAACGTATGCCTCGAACCAGTTGGCGATCCGGTCCTTTGGCAGGTAGTGTTGCCAGGTGGATGGAAACGGCATGTAGGGCAGATGGTTGCTGTGAAACTGGTTATGGAGCTTGAGTGCCCGATAACGTTTACGCCAGTTGTCACCGATTCTGTCCATCGGGTCGATGACCAGATTATCGATGCTCAGCTGGTTGAGCCGAGCGGCCACTGACAGCCCCGCGTGACCTCCCCCGACGATCAACACTGTCGGTTCGCGATCCTCGAACCGCGAAGCGATCTTGCGACGTTCCAGCCAGTTAGGCCGGTTCCATTCCCGCTGGTAAACGGGCTCATCGCGACGTGCCCGCAGCGTCTCCTCATCGTGCCCCCAAATGGCCTCGAGCGCGGTGTGCAGGGTCCAGGCGGTGCGCGAGATATCGCCGTCTGGCAGTACCCGCAAACGCAGCAGCGCGGCAGCCGCACCGGTCTCGGTGTCGAACTTCAGGATGGCTTCCACCGCGCGTACACCGGCGCGTTCAACCATTCGCGGCGGGCAGCGGTTCTCATCAATCCGTAGCGCCTTCGCACGCATATTTGCGAGTCCGAACGCGAGCGGGGCAGCGAGCGCGTGGCGGCCGCTGAATGTCGTGAGCGACCAGGTGAGCGCCAAAGCCTCACGCCAGTGGCTGTCTTCATCAAACAGGCGCGCCACGCGGGCCGGGTCACCAAGCTGGGCTACGCCGTTCAGTTGGTCAGCCCAAGCGGCGACGGCGGCTGACAGAGAGCACTGGGCAGGCTGGCCAGCCATCATGAAAACGGATACCGGTCAGGGGTTGCTCAAAACCTTGGCAATCGAATCTGCGGCGTAGTCGATATTTCGCGAGTTGAGCGCAGCGAGACAGATGCGACCGGTGCTGATGGCGTAGATGCCATAGTGTTCACGTAGCGCGTCAACCTGATCGCGGTTGAGTCCAGAGTAGGAAAACATGCCGCGCTGCCGGATCACGAAGCTGAAGTCCCGGTTGACGCCTCGGATTTTGAGGCGATCAACGAGGCCGCTTCGCATCGTGCGAATGCGCTCGCGCATGATGGCAAGCTCGCGCTCCCAGGTGGCGCGCAGTTCCGGTGTGGACAGGACTGCTGCCACCACTGCAGCTCCGTGGGTGGGTGGGCTCGAATAGTTGGTGCGGATGGTGCGCTTTACCTGACTGACGACGCGAGCAGTCTCGTCTGGGTCGGCAGTGACGACCGAGAGCGCACCCACCCGTTCGCCGTAAAGGGAAAACGATTTTGAAAAAGAGCTCGAGACAAGAAAACTGAGACCAGAATCGACAAACAGATTGAGTGCGAGCGCATCCTCGGCAATGCCATCTCCAAAGCCCTGATAGGCCATGTCGAGGAACGCGACCAGGCCGCGCGCCCGGAATGTATCGACCACTTGTGACCACTGATCGGCGCTGAGGTCGACCCCGGTGGGATTGTGGCAGCACGCGTGCAGCACCACGATCGACCCGGCAGGCAAGGCCTCCAGTGATGCCCGCATTCCGTTGAAGTTGACGCCATGGCTGGCGGCGACGTAGTAAGCATAGGTGTTGACCTTGAAGCCTGCAGCTTCAAAGAGCGCGCGGTGGTTCTCCCAACTAGGATCACTGATCCAGACCTCGGCCGTTGGCAACAATCGACGTAGAAAATCGGCGCCGACGCGAAGCCCGCCCGTTCCACCCAGCGCCTCGAATGTGGCAACGCGGCCTGCGGTGATCAGCGGTGAGGCCGGGCCAAAGAGCAACCCCTGGACCGCCTGGTTGTAGGCAGCGAACCCCTCGATGGGCAGATAAGCCCGAGCGGGCTGCTTCTCCAGGCGCTGTCTTTCCGCCTCCCGCACTGCCTCAAGAAGGGGGACGCGTCCGTCGTCGTCGTAATAGACGCCCACCCCGAGGTTGACCTTGGCGGGTCGGGTGTCGGCATTGAACGCTTCAGTGAGTCCGAGAATCGGATCGCGCGGGGCCATTTCGGCTGCGGCGAACATGGAGGATGTCATGATGAGGTCTAAGTGATTGATTTCATTGAATTAAAAAGGAATAACCGTAAAGAAACTGCACAAGAATTGTGCACTACTCTAGCTTTTTGAGGGGGCGCGCGCGATAATAATGGCCGTTTGAATAGGGGGTAAAGCTGTCTGCAAGTTCGACTGAGCAACGGCCTTGAGAACATTGTTGCGGCGCAAAATAAATATTGGGCGCGCGTGCTGCAGTGCTGCAGTGCTGCAGCGCGGAAGCTTGTTCGTGGCTCAAGCAATCGGGAGAACGGCGGTCTGCGGACAGCAGCACGCGAACGAACAGTCAGGCACATGAACAATGCGGGACTCACGCTGCCGAGCAGTAATCCCCATACGGACATGAGTCTATCACGGTAGAGGAACGGTTCTTTTCTGATGGTCGATCTCGCTCACGACAGTTCAAATCTGCTCACGTTTCCGGATAGCCCGTTCCGGCTGGCGCGTCCGTTTGCGCCGGCCGGCGATCAGCCTGCTGCCATCGATGCGCTCGAGCAGGGACTGCGCGACGGTCTCAGTTTTCAGACGCTTCTGGGGGTGACCGGTTCAGGTAAAACTTTCACCATGGCCAATGTCATCGCCAGGTTGGGGCGGCCCGCTCTCGTTCTCGCTCCCAATAAAACGCTGGCGGCGCAACTTTATGCCGAAATGCGCGAGTTTTTTCCCGAGAACGCAATCGGCCGCTGCCGCCCAGCAAGGCCTTTATGTAGCCGCGCCCTGATCC